>Ga0302316_10000745_pt1 | contig 27609 bp, 22 predicted proteins | sample III_Palsa_N3_2_FD_200456 | JGI IMG/M metagenome (GOLD analysis project Ga0302316, IMG submission 200456) | Peat permafrost microbial communities from Stordalen Mire near Abisko, Sweden - III_Palsa_N3_2 | ecosystem: Environmental > Terrestrial > Soil > Palsa > Peat permafrost | place: Sweden...
GGACCAGGTCGCCGCGGCGCTGGCGGCGCAGCCGGAACTGAACGTGCAGATCGAGGGGCATACCGACGGCATCGGCTCGGTCGCCTACAACATGAAGCTTTCGCAGCGCCGCGCCGACGCGGTCAAGGCCTATCTGGTCGGCAAGAGCGTCGATGGCGGCCATCTGGTGGCGCAGGGCTATGGCAAGAGCCATCCGATCGCCAGCAACGACACCGACGAAGGCCGTGCGCAGAACCGCCGCGTCGAGTTCGACGTGCAGAACGCGCCGTTCGACGTGAAGGTGGTCAAGCAGGGTGCATCGGCGGCATCGACTGCGGCCGCCGAGCAGGGGACAGGCCCCAAGCCCGCGAAAAAGCATCACAAGAAGCAGGCGGCGCCGGCCGAGCAACCTGCTGCGCCGGCGGATGCCGCTCCCGCTTCGACGGACGCTGCGCCTGCACCGGCCGACGCTGCGCCCGCGGCCGCGCCGGCGGACGCCGTACCGGCACCGGCACAGCCGCCGCAGTGATTCGCCAGGGCTGAGTAGTGGGATCATGAGGGCGGCCCGGAGCCGCCCTCATCGTTTGGAGAGGGAATTCGATGTCGACGCCGGATCCACTGCCGCGCAAAAGCGGGATGCACACGCTGGATATTTTTGTCGGCGCCTGCGCGCTGCTGATTTCGGCGGTATCGCTGTTCGTGGCCTATCGTTCGAACCAGTTGCAGGACCGCATGCTCGAAGCGAGCATCTGGCCCTACCTGTATTGGGATAACAGCAATATCGACCAGCAGAAGAATGTGGATGAGGTTTCTCTGGGATTCAGGAACGTCGGCGTGGGCCCGGCCAGGATCGAATCGCTGCAACTAAGTTACAAAGGGCAGCTGCTCGCCGACTACAATGAGTTCGTGGCGGCTTGCTGCAAGGCGGAGGCCGCGCCCCTCAAGAACTGGCGTTCCCGAACCGCGGACATCAATCCGGCTGTGATCCCGGCGCACGACGAAATCAGATTCTTTGCCGTCGACAAAAGCGACCAGAACACCGCGTTCTGGGACAAGCTCAATCTGCAACGCTATAACCTGGTGGCGCGAGTTTGCTATTGCTCGGTGCTGGACGACTGCTGGTTGCTCGACTCCAGCAAGTCCACGCCGGACAAGGTGCGTCAATGTCCGGCCCCGTCAGGTGTGCAATACCACTGAAGATTGTGCTTATTTGAACAGTCCGGGCCATGGATGGCCCGGTGCTTGTCAGGACGACATTCAGCCGAAGGCCTGAATTCCTGTTTGGGCGCGGCCGAGGATCAGGGCATGCACATCGTGCGTGCCCTCGTAGGTGTTCACCACTTCCAGGTTGACCAGGTGGCGGATCACGCCGTACTCGTCGGAGATGCCGTTGCCGCCGAGCATGTCGCGCGCGGTCCGTGCGATGTCCAGCGCCTTGCCGCAGGAATTGCGCTTCATCATCGAGGTGATTTCCACGGCGGCGGTGCCGGCGTCCTTCATCCGGCCCAGGCGCAGGCAGCCTTGCAGTCCCATGGTGATCTCGGTCTGCATATCGGCCAGTTTTTTCTGGATCAATTGATTGGCGGCAAGCGGCCGGCCGAACTGCTTGCGATCCAGGGTGTACTGCCGCGCGCTGTGCCAGCAGAATTCCGCCGCGCCGAGCGCGCCCCAGGAGATGCCGTAACGGGCGGCGTCGAGACAGGTGAAAGGGCCCTTGAGGCCGCTGACGCCCGGCAGCAGCTGGTCCTCCGGCACGAACACCTCGTCCATGACGATGCCGCCGGTAATCGAGGTGCGCAGGCCGACCTTGCCGTGAATCACCGGGGTGCCCAGGCCTTTCATGCCTTTCTCCAGCACGAAGCCGCGGATCACACCGTCATCGGTCTTGGCCCACACCAGGAATACATCGGCGATGGGGCTGTTGGTGATCCAGGTCTTGGCGCCGGAAAGCAGGTAGCCGTCCCCGGTCGATCTGGCCCGTGTCACCATGGAGCCGGGATCGGAGCCGTGGTCCGGTTCGGTCAGGCCGAAGCAGCCGATCAATTCGCCGCGGGCGAGGCCGGGCAAGTATTTGCGCCGCTGCGCTTCGCTGCCGAACTGGTGGATCGGCACCATCACCAGCGAGGACTGCACGCTCATCATCGAGCGGAAGCCCGAGTCGACCCGCTCGATTTCGCGCGCGATCAGGCCGTAGCTGACGTAGTTGAGGCCGGCGCCGCCGTATTCCTGCGGAATGGTTGCGCCGAGCAGCCCCAGCTCGCCCATTTCGCGGAAAATCGCCGTATCGGTGCGTTCGTGGCGGAAGGCTTCCAGCACCCGCGGCATCAGCCGCTCGCGCGCATAGGCGGCGGCGCTGTCCCGCGCCATGCGTTCTTCCGTTTCCAGCTGCTGCTCCAGCAGCAGCGGATCGGCCCATTGAAATTCCGCTTTGGCGCGGCCGCTGGCCATGGCTTGCTCCCGAGGGGTCACCGTGAAATCGCTGCATTTTCGCAGGTTTACCGATCTTTACGCCCCGGCAACGCTTATAAACCCCGCTCCGGCGTCCAATGTTGGCGTATCACCACGCCTCATACACCCAAGGAAAACCCATGCGTAAACTGATCTTTCTCCCGGCCGCGATTCTCGCCGCCGCGATGTTGTCCACCGCCGTCAATGCCCAGGGTCCCGATGGCCCCGATGGCCCCGATGGCCATGGCTGGCACCATCATCATCGCGGCGGCGCCCTGATGCATGAGCTGAAGGAGCTGAACCTGACCAGCGCCCAGCAAACCAGCGTCAAGGCCGTGTTCAAATCCGCGCACGAACAGCTCAAGCCGCAGTTCGAAGCGGTCCGGACGCAGCGTCAGGCGCTCGATGCGGCCACGCCGGGCTCGGCCGCGTTCCAGACCGCCGCCACCAGCCTGGCGCAGGCGGCGTCCACCGCGGCGAGCGCCCGCGTGCAGGAGGAAGCCTCGGTCCGCACGCAGGTTTACAACCTGCTCACCAGTGCGCAGCAAGCGCAGCTGGCGACGCTGCAGGCGCAGCACCAGGCCAAGGTGGCCGCATGGCAGGCCAGCCACGCCCAGGCCCAGCCTTCCAACTGAGCGGCATCGACAAGCCCTCGCCGACAACCATGCCGGCGAGGGCTTTTGCTTGTTTCAACAGTCCCGGCAGGACGCCGGGTAGCTTGGACAGGATATCCATGATGTCGGGTGGCTTGGACAGGATGTCCATTACGCGCACTGATTGCGCAGGAACGCCACGGCATCCGGCACCGAGGCGAACTGGTGCTCGTCGTCCGCCGCCGGCCGCTCGACCAGCCAGGCCGACAGGCGCACGCCGGTATCCCGGCGCTGGGCGCGGCCGAGCCGCACGCAGAACGGCGCGCCGTTCGGCACCAGCTCGATCAGGGCCTGCTCGAAATCGGCGAGCAGCGACATGGGCTTGTCCGCCCCGGTCACGATCCTTCTCAATTCTTCCGCGGTTCCCCGCGTCAACACGATCTTCTTCACGACTTCTCTTCCTGGCGTGCTGCGCGCACGCATGCGCCCCTGCTGCTGGTGCCTGGCGGGTTGGAGAGAGGTTTGGTGCTGCTTTGCAAACCTGGGTCTTCGCTTCCCGTCTGGCGAACCTGACGGGAGGGGACCGGTCAGGTATTACTGGACGCGATGAGCTCGCGCTTTGCCGTTAATGACGACGTTCTGCGGCTGTTTGCTGGCAAACGGCTGCGACATCGACACGGCCTGGCTGGACATGCACCAAAGCCCGTGCGCACGCACGCAGGCATCGGCGGCGCCGGAGCGCATGGCCTGTGCAGCGATGTTGTGGGTCTGTGTGAGCACGATGTTCAGCGGGTCAAAGGTGATGCAAGTGGCCTGATACTAGCCGGGCGAGATGACGGTTTCAAGTATTGGGCGGGCCTGTGTGCCGGATTCCAGTGAGGAAATTCACGGCTTGCGGCCTTTCCCGCGATTGGAGCAGACTGGACCGGCAAGACCATCAGGAGCGTATTCGTGGCGAAGATTTCGCGCAGATCGTTTCTCAAGGCGGCGGGTTCGGCCTCGGTCTTGCCCGGAGTGATCGGCACCGGCGGGCTTGGCGTGGCGGCCGCAGCCGGGCCGGCGCCGAAAACGCCCCTCCTGTTCTTCACTCCCCATGAGGCGGCTTTCATCGAAGCCGCCTGCGCCCGCCTGATCCCGTTCGACGAACTCGGTCCCGGCGCGGTGGAAGCCGGCGTGCCCAACTATCTCGACAAGCAGCTCGGCGGTGCCTGGGGCGCGGGCGAGCGCCTGTATCGCAGCGGTCCCTGGCAGGCCGGCACGCCGAGCCAGGGCTACCAGCTGCCGTTTACCCCGGCGGAGCTGTTCCGCAATGCCCTGCGCGGAGTCGAGGCCGATCTGAAGGCGCAGGGCAAGGTGTTCGCGGCCCTGTCGGGCGACGATCAGGACGCCTACCTGAAGTCGCTGGAAGCGGGCGGCAAGGATCTCAACGGCGTGCCTTCCGAGCTGTTCTTCCAGACCTTGCTGGGCATGACGGTGGAAGGCTATTTCAGCGATCCGGCCTACGGCGGCAACAAGGACATGGCGGCGTGGAAGATGATCGGCTTCCCCGGCGCCTATGCCAGTTACTACGATCTGGTGGACCAGCACGGCGTCAAGCTTGCGCGCGCGCCGATGAGCATCGCCGACGCGCCGCCGATGGAGCACATGCATCAAGGGCCGGATATTCCAGCGAAGCTGTAGGGGGGCGTAAAGGAGGCAGTAAAGCTTTCAGTCGATGTGTATGGTACGGGGGAGTGCTTCATGGCACAGCGGCTCAAGGAAGTGGATGTGGTGGTGCTCGGCGTCGGCTTCGTCGGCTCCATCGTCGCCAAGGAACTGGCCGCCAGCGGGCTCAAGGTGGTCGGCCTGGAGCGCGGCGACCCGCGCGATACGGTGCCGGATTTCCAGGGCCCCTATGTGCACGACGAGCTGCGCTTCGCCGTCCGCAAGGCGCTGATGCAGGACAATACCCGCGAGGCGGTGACCTTCCGCAACAATGCCGGCCAGACCGCCCTGCCGGTGCGGCGCTGGGAGTCGTTTCTGCCCGGCACCGGTCTCGGCGGCGCCGGGGTGCACTGGAACGGGCAGACCTACCGCTTCCAGGCGGCGGATTTCATCCTGCGCTCGCATGTCGAGGAGCGCTACGGCAAGGGCTTCGCCGATCCCGAGCTGACCATCCAGGACTGGGGTGTGAGCTACGCCGACCTGGAGCCGCACTACGACCGCTTCGAGTACCTGCTCGGCACCAGCGGCAAGGCCGGCAACATCAACGGCAAGCGGGTCGAAGGCGGCGATCCCTTCGAAGCGCCGCGGGCGCGCGACTATCCCACGCCGCCAATGAAGGAACATTATGCCGGCGCGATCTTCCGCAAGGCCGCGAACGGGCTGGGCTATCACCCCTATCCGCAGCCTTCTTCCAACCTGAGCCAGCCTTACACCAACCCGGAAGGACTGCAGCTCAATACTTGCGTGTTCTGCGGTTTCTGCGAGCGCTTCGCCTGCGAGCATTACGCCAAGTCCAGCCCGCAGACGGTGATCCTGCCGGTGCTGCTGAAGAATCCGAACTTCGAGTTGCGCAGCGGCTGCCAGGTGCAGCGCATCAACCTGGACTCCAGCGGCAAAAAGGCCACCGGCGTGACCTACATCGATGCCGCCGGGCGCGAGTTCGAGCAGCCGACTGGCCTGGTCATTTCCGCCCTGTTCTCCTTCAACAACGTGCGCATGCTGCTGCTGTCCGGCATCGGCGCGCCCTATGATCCGGCGACGAACAAGGGTGTGGTGGGACGCAACTACGCTTACCAGACCATGAGCAGCGCGCAGGCTTTCCTCGACGAGAGCGTCAACATCAACCCGTTCATGGCCTCCGGCGCTTCCGGAACGATGATCAACGATTTCGCCGGCGACAGCTTCGACCATGCGCCGCACGGCTTTATCGGCGGCTCCTACATCGGCGCCATCAACACCAATGGCCGGCCTATCGAATACCATCCGGTACCGCCGGGGACGCCGAAGTGGGGCAGGGGCTGGAAGGAAGCGGTGGCCCGGCACTACAACCACACCGTCAGCATGACCATCCACGGCAGCTCGATGCCGCGCCGCGCCAACTACCTCGACCTCGATCCCACCTACAAGGATGCCTGGGGTCAGCCGCTGCTGCGCATGACCTTCGATTTCCCGCAGAACGACCTGAAAATGGCGCAATTCGTCACCGACCGGGCGGTGGAGATCGGCAACGCCATGGGCGCCAAGGTCGTGGCCGGCAGTCCGCGCAAGGGGCCGTATACCGTGACCCAGTACCAGACCACGCACAATACCGGCGGCACCGTGATGGGCGCCGACCCGCGGACCAGCGTGGTCAATCCCTACCTGCAATGCTGGGATGTGCCCAACGTGTTCGTCATCGGCGCCTCCAACTTCGCCCATAACGCCAGCTGGAATCCCACCGGCACCATCGGCGCGCTGGTCTACTGGGCCATCGACGCCCTGAAGAACAAGTACCTCAAATCTCCCGGCGCGCTGGTGCAGGCATGAGCGCCGCCATGCGCAGCATCAAGCTGATCGGCGCGGCCTGTGTCGCCATGGCGGCGTTGTCGCAGCACGCGCTGCGCGCGGACGATGCGGCGCCGGGCAGCGCGGCGCACGGTGCGCAGCTGGCGAGTACCTGTTCCGGCTGCCATGGCCAGCATGGCGAGGGCCTGGCGGCGAGCGGCTTTCCGCGCCTGGCCGGGCAGGCCGCGCCGTACCTGGCCAAGCAGCTGCGCGACTACGCCGGCGGCACGCGCGAAAACGCGGTGATGGCCAGCTTCGCCAAGGCCCTGTCGGCGCAGGACATCGCGGACCTGGCGGCTTACTACTCGACCTTGAGCGCGCCGCAGGCCAAGCCGGCCAGGGAGGATGCCAGGGCCGCGACCAGCGGCCGCATGCTGGCCAATCTCGGCGACGCCAGGGCCGGCGTGCAGGGCTGCGGCAATTGCCACGGGCCGGGCGGCCGCGGCGAAGCGCCGCTGCTGCCTTACCTCGCGGGTCAGCACGCGGGTTACCTCGCGGCCCAGCTCGGCGCCTGGCAGCAGGGTACCCGCCATAACGACAGCGGCGAGCAGATGGCGGCGCTGGCGAAGAAGCTCAGCGCGGCGGACATCGCCGCCGTATCCGCCTACTACGCCATGCAGACGCCGCCGACGCCGCAACCCTAGTCCGCACGGACGATGCATGCCGCTGCTGCGTAAGTATCAATAACGCTCATAAAAAACCTCGTTTCCGAAGAGGAGTCCGCGTCCGGCTCGGCAGCGCCGCCGCGGCGTTCGATCACCGTGGGAGGAGAGAGCCATGCAAGTCAAGAATGCGCCTGCGATCCTGTCGCTGGCGGGGATGATTTCGGTCGTCGCGGCGGTTCCGGTCCAGGCGGACGATCAGACGCAGTCCGTCGCCCAGGCAACGGTGCCGCAGGTGGTGGCGTCGTCGGATGCACCTGCCGCCACAGCGCCCGCCGACGCGCCGTCCGCTGCTGCAACGCCCGCGCCAGCCCCGGCCAGGTCGAAAGACCAGTCCGGAGCGGAATCGCTGGGGGCTGTAGTGGTTACGGCGCAGAAGCGCGAACAGAAGCTGCGGGACGTGCCCATCGCCGTCACCGCCATCGGCGCCAAGGAGCTGGAGTCGCGCGGCATCGAGGACATCGCGGACCTGAGCGCCCTGTCTCCCGGCCTGCAGGTGGAGAAGTCCCCGGCTAACGGCTCTATCTCGCAAGTGTCCATCCGCGGCAATACGCAGATCAATCCGGCGATCTACTGGGATACCGCCGTCGGCGTCTACATGGACGGCGTCTATCTGGGCAAGTCCCAGGGCTCGGTGTTCGATGTGGTGGATCTCAACCGCGTCGAGGTGCTGCGCGGTCCGCAGGGCACGCTGTATGGGCGTAACACCATCGGCGGCGCCATCAACCTGGTGACGCGCAAGCCCACCGGCGTGCTCGACGGCGATGCCTCGGTGGAATTCGGCAACTACGGCTCCAAGGTGGAGAAGCTCTCGCTCGATCTGCCCAAGCTCGGCATCGCCAGCATCTCGCTCGGCGCCATCTCCGACCGCCGCGACGGCTGGGTCACGACCACCGCGGGCAGCGCCACCGACAATCTCGACAATCGCGGCAACACCGGTCTGCGCCTGGCCGCGAATTTCGCTCTGGCCCGCAATGTGCAGGCCGACTACCGCTTCGACAAGAACAATATCGACGAGAACGGCGAATTCGGCCAGCTCTATAACCTGAATCCCAGCTTTACCCTCTACCCGATGATGGCGCCGTATCTCTCCCGGCATCGGCAGAGCGTGGCCAGCGTCGATGCGCCGTCGTTCGAGAACGTGCACACCGAGGGGCATTCGCTGACCTTGACCTGGGATGCCAGCGGCAGCGATACGCTCAAGTCGATCAGCGCCTATCGCCATCTGGACAACCGCGATGCGTCGGACTACGACGGTACGCCGTATGCGATCGCGGCGACGCAGCGACTGACCAAGTATCACCAGGTTTCACAGGAACTGCAGTGGGTTGGCCACACCGACCGCTTCAACTACGTCGGCGGCCTCTATTATTTCCACGACGACGGCTACACCGACAATCCGCAGACCTTCTTCTTCGGCAGTGTCAATTACGATTCGCAGTACGGCACCCGCAGCGATGCCTGGGCGCCGTATGGACAGGTGGATTACAAGCTGCTGGACAATCTGACCCTCACGGCCGGCCTGCGCTATACCGATGAGCTCAAGGGCCTGGATCGCATTTTCGGCTGCAATGCCGGCGCCGGCTGCACGCCGCCGACGGGACAGACCTATCAGTACCTGATTCCGCAGGGCACGCACGCCGTCGGCCGCTTCGAGGCGTTCACCCCCTCGTTCACCGCGGCCTACAAGGTCAACGAGAGCCTCAATACCTACTTCCGCTTCGCCGAGGGCTTCAAGAGCGGCGGCTTCAATGGCGAGTTCAGCGATCCGACCCAAAGCAGCGCGGCCAATGTCGCGGAAACCCAGACGCCGTTCCAGCCGGAAAAGCAGATCACTTTCGAGCTGGGAGAGAAGTCCGCCTTCTATGGCGGCAGGGCTGAGCTGAATACGGCGGTGTTCCAGAACAACGTCAGGAACCTGCAGGAGTCGATCTTTACCGGCCAGGGCGCCGCCGCTTCGATCATTCGCAACGCCGGCCAGGCTATCGTGCGCGGCGTCGAGCTGGAGGGAGCGGTGACACCGGTGCACGGCACGCGCCTTTCCGCCAACTATGCCTACCTCGATGCGCATTACAACTCGTACGTCGATACCGGCGTGCAGGTGAAGGACAACCGCGCTTTCGTCCACGCGCCGCGCAATACTTTCAATATCGTGGCGGACAGCAAGTTCCTGCACACTTCCTGGGGCACCTTCGAGGCGGTCAGCGACTACGCCTGGACCAGTTCGTATTTCCTGTATCCGTACCAGCTCAGCAACAATCCCGGCGCGCCGGGCTACGACAATACCAAGCAGTTCGCCAGCAACACGCACGTCAGGAGCTACGGCCTGCTCAATCTGCGCCTGGCCCTGACGCAGGTTCCATTGGGCAACCACGCTTCGGGCGAGCTGGCCCTATGGGCCCGCAATGTCGCCAATACGGCCGTGGCCAACAACATGATCGATTTCGGCCCCGGCTTCGGCAGCCTTACCGAGGCCTATTTCAACGACCCGCGCACCTTCGGCATCACCGGCATCGTCCACTTCTGAGTCCACTCATGACCACATCGTATTCGCGCACCCAGCCCTGCCGTCTTTCTCAGGTTACGGGCTGGGACCTGGAAACCGATGTGGTGGTGGTCGGCTTCGGCGCTGCCGGAGCCTGCGCCAGCCTGGAAGCGGTACGCGCCGGCGCCAGGGTGAGCTTGTTCGAGGTGACCGCCGGCAGCGGCGGCACCTCGGCCATGTCCGGCGGCGAGATGTATGTGGGCGGCAGCGGCGGCACACCGATCCAGCGCAGCGCCGGCTTCGAGGACCACACCGAGGATCTGTACCAGTACCTGCTGATGGCCGGCGGCCCCAATGCCGACGCGGCCAAGGTGCGCCTCTATGCCGAAAACAGCCTAGCGCATTTCGAGTGGCTGCAGGCCCAGGGCGTGAAGTACAAGAACTCCTTCATTCCGCAGCGCATCGTCGAGCCCAGCACCGACGACTGCCTGATCTGGAGCGGCAGCGAGGAGGCCTGGCCCTTCGTCGAGCAGGCCAAGCCCTGTCCGCGCGGGCATACGCCGCAGTGGCTGGGCATGGGCGGCGGCCGCTACCTGATGGATGTGCTGGCGCAGCGCGTGGTCGAAGCGGGTGTCGACGTGCGCTACAACGCGCGGGTACTGGCCCTGATCGCCGACGAGGGCAACTGCGTGCACGGCGTGGTGGTGCGCATCGACGGCAAGGACTGCTTCGTGCGGGCGCGGCGCGGCGTGATCCTCTGCGCCGGCGGCTTCGTCATGAACCGCGACATGGTGCGCCGCCATGCGCCGCACCTGCTGCGCTCGCAGCATCCGATCGGCACCGTCGATGACGGCTCCGGCATCCTGCTGGGCCAGAGCGTCGGCGCCGCCGCCATCAATATGCACGAGGGCTTCGTCACGCTGCCCTGGTATCCGCCGGAATCGCTGATCAAGGGCATCTTCGTCAACGAGCGCGGCCAGCGCTTCATCAACGAGGACTGCTATCACGGCCGCGTCTCGCAGCACATCCTGCAGCAGGCCGGCAACCGCATCTTCCTGCTGCAGGATCACGAGACTTATGCCGAGCCCGACTTCGGCAAGTTCTCCAACATCAGCATCGCCGCGGCGGGCGAGAGCTGGGCCGAGGTGGAAAAAGACCTGGAGCTGCCGCAGGGTTCGCTGGTCTCCACGGTGGAGCTCTACAACCGCTTCGCCGCGGAAGGCTCCGATCCGCTGTTCCGCAAAGGCCGCAAGTGGCTCAAGCCGCTGACCACCCCGCCCTTCGTGGCCCTGGATTGCCGCATCGACCTGTGCTTCTACTCGCACTTCACCCTGGGCGGGCTGGATACGCTGCCCACGGGCGAAGTGCTGAATGCAGAGCGGCAGCCGGTTCCCGGGCTGTATGCCGCCGGCCGCACCGCCTGCGGGCTGCCGCGCTGGGGTGCGGGGTATAGTTCCGGCATGTCGCTGGCGGACGCCACTTACTTTGGGCGCCAGGCAGGATTGCGGGCCGCAAGCGGCCAATCGTAGGGCGGCCTGTGGCCGCCGGCTTCGTCGCTACGGGCAAGTGAGCGCGGCGGCCACAGGCCGCCCTACGATGGACGATGGCCTGGTTCGGAACAGCTGCTCAGGCCCCGATGATCTTCTCCACCGCGCCCGAGCGGTAGAAATCCTCCAGGTTGCGCCGGATCATCGGCTCCAGCAGCCCGCGCTGTTTCAGGCCTTCGATCAGCTTCGGCGCGAAGCGCATGCCGTCGGCCACGATCATGTCGCGGGTGATGCCGATCTCCTCCAGGATCTCGCCCAGCGAACTGTCATCATAGCGGTCGAAAAAGCCGTCCACGCCGGCATCGATCAGAGTCACGTACCAGTCGGTCTTGCGCAGTTGGTGCCAGTACTCGTAGCCGATGACGAAGAAATCCTCGATGTCGGAGCCGCGCAGGTAGTCGCGGAACAGCGAGACCTTGCTGTGCTTGATCTGCTGCCATACATCCAGGGCCACCTCGCGGATCGAGTCCTCGTCGAAGCGGTCGAGCAGGAAGCGCTTGCTTTCCGATAAGGTCGACTGGATGTTCTTCGAAACGTAGCCTTTCAGGCGCTCCTCGATGGCGTTTTCCAGCCCCGGCGTGGCGCGGTTCATCATCGACTTGCCCAGCTTCATCGCGGCGCGGGCGCCGGGGATGTTGCCGGTGAGCTTGTTCTGGGTCAGATAGCCCTTGATGCCGTGATAGACGATATCCGCCGCCAGGGCCGAGTAGATCGGGTTGGAGACCGATTCGTCGAGCAGGCGGGTGCGCAGCTCCTTCATCTCCAGCAGCTTGTCCAGAATTTCGGCGAATTGCTGGTCGGACAGCAGCTCGCTCAGGCGCGTGCGCGCATGGATCTCATGCGCATGCAGGCGCTGGGCGATATCGGCCACCAGCTCCGGGATGCCCGCGTTCAACTCCAGCTTCACCGCGTAGACCCGCACCGTTTCCTTCACCGCTTCGCGGCTGACCACATCCTTGAGGCTCAGCCTTTCGGCATCGCCGAGGACGGCGTCGACCTCTCTTTCGATGCGGGTGCGCAGCGACTTGCCCTCGAGCTGCCGCAGCAGGAACTGGACGTGCGCCTCGAGCAGGGCTTCGGCGGTATCGGTTTTCTTCTTGGCCAAGGGGATCGTTTTCCGGCGCGGCTGGGGGGCGAACCTCTGCACACTCTCGCACATCGGCCGCGCTGGCAATGGCCGCCCGGCGCCTGCCCCCTGCGATTCGGCAAATGCCCGGCCGGATGACGGGAGTAGATGATTCCTACTACAGGGGAGCCGATGGCCTTGTGGGTAAACTATCCCCCGATGGCTGCGGGGGCTGCTGGCATCCGCCTTGCAGGTTCATCCATGAAATCAAAAGTTTTGCTGCCCAGGGACCGTATTGCCATGCGTCGTTCAATTGCTGTCGCGCTTCTGGCGCTGCTGCCGGCCATCGCCGGCGCCGATGATCTGCCCGCGCTGGCTCCGGGCCTGACCCCGGTCGGCGCCGAGCAGGCTGCCAACAAGGACGGCAGCATCCCCGCCTGGAGCGGCGGACATCCGCGTTCCGGCAAGCTCAGCGGCGAGTTCCCGCACGATGCGCAGATCGACGGCGACAAGCCGCTGTTCACCATCACCCACGACAACTACGCCAAATACGCCGACCGCCTCACCGAGGGCCACAAGGAACTGCTGCGGCGCTTCCCCGATTACAAGCTGAACGTCTATCCCACGCACCGCACGGTGGGTTATCCCGACTTCATCTACAAGGCCACCATCGTCAACGCCGGCAGCTGCAAGCTGCTCGGCAGCGACGAGCCGGACGGCTGCCGGCAGGGCTTTCCGTTTCCGCTGCCCAAGTCCGGCGCCGAGGCGATGTGGAATCACAAGCTGAAATGGCGCGGCGAAGCGGTGCTGCGCTTCAACAACCAGTTCATCGCCCAGCCCGATGGCAGCTTCCAGCAGACCAAGATCCTGGAAAAGGTGAAGTTCTACTACGCCAGCAGCCGCGATCCAGTGAGCTTGAAGAACGGCGAGGGCGAGTTCCTGCGCTACCTGTCGCAGACCCTGTCGCCGCCGCGGCTGGCCGGCACTTTCATCCTGCTGCAGGACAAGGCCGGCACCGGCGACAGCGGTCGCGCCGCCTGGCTGTATACGCCGGGCCTCAAGCGCCTGCGCCGCGCGCCGACGGTGCAGTATGACAACCCCTACGAGGGCACCGACGGCAACCAGTTCTACGACCAGGTGGACATGTTCAACGGTGCCCTGGACCGCTACAACTGGAAGCTGGTGGGCAAGAAGGAGTTCTACCTGCCCTACAACTCCAACCGCATCGCCGGCAACACCGTCAAGTACCGCGACCTGATCCGCCCGCACCATCTCAATCAGGAGCTGCCGCGTTACGAACTGCACCGCTACTGGGTGGTCGAATCGACGCTCAAGTCCTCCGCCAACCACACCTTCAAGACGCGCCGCTTCTATCTCGACGAGGACAGCTGGAACATCGAGGCGGTGGATTGCTACGACAACAAGGACCAGCTCTACAAGTTCCAGGAAGGCCACCTCATCACCACGCCCAGCGTGCAGGCGGCCACCACCGTGCCGGAGGTGATCTATGACTTCTCTTCCGGACGCTACATCGTCACCGCGGCCTTCAACGAGGATCAGCCCTACGATCTTGGGGTGACGCCGGCGGACGACGAGTTCACGCCTGGCGCGGTGCAGAAGCTGACCAACAAGTAACCGTCAAAAGCGGTCTCGCAACCGGATCTGCGGATCAGGTGGAGATCCTTCAGGCGGTGGAGTTACGTGGGAGGAGTCAGCGTCCGCGCATGGTATTGGTCATGCCGGCTTCAATGTGTTCAACAGGCTTTGCGCACGCTGGAGCCCCTTCTCGCGGCGGGTCGGCACCTCGTCCCAGACGATCTTGAATTTGATCGGCGACGAGAGGGAAATGATCACGGGGACCACTTGCCCCACTTCCGGCCATTTTTCGACCAGTGCCGATTCTTCATGGATAACAGCGGTCGCTTCCATGCCAACGCCTGTCAACACACCGGTCCACCAACCGGAGTGACGGCTATATTCCGGGTTGGGTAAAGCCGCTGCGGCGATTTGGAATTGGCCACGCATGGTTCGTGGAGGGGGTAAGCGGACCCGTTTGTTCTCTTTGGAAAAAATGCCCAATGGACTCACTCCATCGTTTCAGGTGCAGCAGAGAGTCATGACGAATCTGCAATCCGCTGGTCCGTTATTAGTTAGTTCCCGCCAGGCATTGCGCCCTTCGCGGACTTCACCAGCACCCCGGTCGGCAGTACTCGCAGCAGCCTACCCACCAGGTTCCAGGGATAGACCGGCACGGTCGAGGTTTGCACACGGCGTTCGATCAGGTCGGCGATGATGCGGGCGCCCTTGTCCACGCCGATCAGGAACGGCCGGCTCTTCATGTCCTGGTTGATCGGCGTGTCGATATAGCCGGGGAACAGGGTGGTGACGCGGATCGGCGTGCCGTGCAACTCGGCGCGCGCGGCGTCGGCGAACACCGCGATAGCCGCCTTGGAGGCGCTGTAGGAGCCGGCGCCGGGCAGGCCGCGGAAGGCCGCCACCGAGGAGATCACCACGATCTGGCCGCGATTCTGTCGGCGGAACAGGGCCACGGCGGCGTCGATGGTGGCCATGGCGCCGAGCACATTAGTTTCGATCACCGCGCGGTCCGCGTCGAAATTGCCGTGGCCGATCGCGCTGGTGCTGCCGATGCCGGCGTTGGCAATGATCAGGTCGAGTCCGCCGTTCTCCTCGGCGGCTGCCGCGATGGCGCTCTGCACGTCCGCATAGCGCGTCACATCCAGCGTCCGCACCTCGACCCGCCGCTGCGGAAAGCGCGCGGCGATATCCTGCTTGACCTGTTCCAGGCTGTCGGTGCGCCGTGCCGCCAGCACCAGGTCATAGCCGCGCGCGGCGAGTTCCGGCGCCAGGGCCTGGCCGATGCCGGAACTGGCGCCGGTGAGAAAGGCGGTTTTGCTGGTGTGAGTGCTCATTGGAGAAGTACCGGTTGTATGCGGAGCGGGAGCGCTGCAACAGATGATAAGCCCGGCGCGAGCCGGGCCTCATGATGTTTTGATGAAGGCCGCTGCGCTGAAGCGGGCTAAATGCCGGCCGCGTGCAGGGCGTTGCCCGCGGCGATCGGGTCGCCGGTGCGGTTGAAGGTGTCGAGCCAGCTGCTGTAGGTGCGCATCTGGCCGGCTTTCCAGGGATGGTAGCCGGGCTTGTAATAGGCGAAGTAATGGCCCAGCACCGAGGAGTAGAGCCCGCCCGGCTTGTACAGCCACCACAGGCCGCGCAGCCATATCCCGACGCGCTGCCCGAAGCTGAAGCCATCGACGCGGAACATGTGGGCCATGATCACAAAGGTATGCAGCGGCATGCCCCAGGACACATGCAGCATGGCGAGGATGCGGGTGAAGTAGCTCACCCTGGCCACTCTCTGCATCACGTCGAAGGCCACCGCCTTGTGCTCGATCTCCTCGATCGCATGCCAGGCATACATGGCGCGGATGCGCGGGTCGGTATCCTGCAATATTTCCCGGCGCTCGAAGAAGCTGTGCGCCATCACCGCCGTCATGTGCTCCGAGGCGGCGGTCAGCGCCAGCGTGTAGCGGCGCGAGAAGAAGCGGCGGAAGAAGCCGAACATGATGTCCTTCTGCCGCTGCAGCAGGCGCTGCACCTTGACGCCCTGTTGCTCCAGGCGGTTGTTGAACTGCGTGTGCACCATGCCGTGCTGACCTTCCTGGCGGGTGAAATCGCGCACTTCCTGCGCCAGTTGCGGATCGGTGATGCCCTCGCTGAAGTCGCGCACGCAGACGATGAAGAACTTCTCGCCCTCCGGAAACAGGGTCGACAGGGCATCGAAAAAGCGCGTCTTGAACGGATTGCCGTCAAACCAGTACTTGGGGATGTCGCCGTCGAGGCCGAAATCCAGTTTTTCGCGCGGCACGATGGCTTGTGCCGGGATTGGTGCGGAGGTTTGAGCGGTTTGCTGGGTCTGCTGCATGGCTGTCCTTGGGACGCGACTTTTGATTGATGCACCGACTTTAGTCAGCGCCGGATATCCCTGCTAGGACCGGCCGCGACCCGAGGGAACATTTTGCGACATCCGCGGATAAATAGCTCCCCAAATCGACCCTTGGCCGGTTTCGGGATGCGGCCCGGCGGCGGCAACGCGGACAAAACCGTGACGCGGATCAAATCAAGCCCGCAGCTGGGGCTTTTCTCGATGGCTGAATATGACAACCTAGGTGGACAAGACCTATTCCTAAAATCAGGGGCTGCGCATGACCGCTGAACTTCGTACCGATCGCCGTGGCCTGCTGCTCGCGGCAGCGCCCATGCTGGCCGACCGCTTCGACGCCGCAACCGTGACTGCCGCGGCCATCGCGCAGGCGGTTGGCATCGCCGAGGAGGATTTCATCGACGAGTTCGGCGCCGTCGAATCTTATTTCCTGGCGCTGCAGTTGGGGTTTTTCGAAGGCCGCCTGGCTCGGGTCATCGGCAGGGCCGGGACCATGCAGCCGGGGCTCGAGCGCATCCGCAGTGCCTGGAGCGGCTATCTCGATTACTCCGTGGAACACGCGGCGGTATATGCCTGGTGCAAGCGCGCGCGGCAGCGCTTCCCCTCGCTGCTGGAAGAATTACGCCGCCGCAATCACGGCGTGCTGCTGATGATCCAGATCGAATTCAGTACTTTGCGTTGTCCTCATCCGATGGAGTGCGCGCGCCTGGCGGTGGGCATGGTGCTGGAAACGGTGAAGCTCGAAACCGAATCGCGCACGAGGAACGAGCCGATGCGCGCCCTGCTCTGGTCCGCGCTGGAGATGTTCGCCAGAACTTAGTTCCTTGCCGGGGGTCTGTAAGCCAGCTGCGCGGTTGCGCGCGGGTAGGATTACAATGCATCGGCTGGAGTAGCAGCCGGCGTGCCTCATGATAACTAAGGAGAAGCGGCAATGACCTTGGAGCAATTGACGGACCATCTGAGCGAACAACTTTCGATCAGCAAGGTGCAGGCGCACGAGGTGGTGCATGTATTGACCAAGCAGATCACGCATGCCCTGCTCGCGGGAGATCGGGTCAGCCTGCCGGGCCTGGGTTCATTGTCGGTTGGCGTGCGCAAGGCGCGCAGCGGACGCAATCCGCGTACTGGCGAGACCATCCAGATCGCCGCGCGCAAGGTGGTGAAGTTCTCCGCTTCCTCGCAGCTCACCGGCACGCTCAATCCCGGTATCAAATAGTTTTTTGAGCCGGCGTCGCCCGCGGCCTGACGGCCCGCGGGTGACACGCTTATAAATATCCGGCCTGCTTGCCTGGCGCGGCAGCGCCGGGCCGGTATTGCCGTACTGTAAGCTCGGGTGCGCGCGGCGCGGCTAAAATAGCCGGGTCGGCGAACAACCAATAGACACCGTGACCACACAGTGGCGCTTCCGGCACGCAGGACGCACGCTCGGCCCCTATCCATGGCCGCTGCTGGTGCTGCTGCATGAGCGGGGTTCGCTGCCGGACGCCACGCCGGTACAGGCGGTGGGCAGCAATGCATGGGTGCCGCTGGGACGTGTGCTCGCCGCACAGGCGGCGAGGGCCCCCGCTGCGGCGCAGCAGGCTTTGCCGTCTTTGCCGGAGCCGGCTGTTACTGCGCCGCCGCCCGTCGAAGATACCGACGCGGATGCGGTGTGGCTGCGCGGCTTCCATCTCCAGCTTCTGCTGTTTTATGTGATTCCCCTGCTGGCGCTGGTGCTGGCGTTCTACTGGGTGATCCATGGCGTGCGCGACGACATCGATCCGCGCCCGTGGTGGCTGGCGCTGGCGGCCATCACCCTGTTCATGCCGATCTGGTATGGCGCCGGCAGCCTCTGGCTATGGGCAGCCAGCGATAACAGGAGCGGCATGGCGGAGCGTGCCTTGCCGCGCGTAGCCATTGCCTTCATGGGCCTGCTGCTGCTGTACCTGCTGAGCAGCAACTACCGTCCGCTGCACGCCCTGATCGGCATCGCCAGCAATGCCGATCCCTATGGCGAATTCGCCATCACCTTCGAGAATGATCACCACACCCTGGTCTACGCCGGGCCTTTCGGCTACGCCGCGCCGGCCAGCCTGCAGGCGGCGCTGGCGCGAAATCCGCGGGTCGATACCGTGGTGTTCGACAGCGCTGGCGGCTGGATGGTCGCGGGGCGCGGCATCGCGCGGGTGCTGGCGCGGGCGCACATCGCCACGGTGGTGGTGCGTCACCGCTGCGCCAGCGCCTGCACCCTGGCCTTCGAGAGCGGGCCGCTGCGCGTGCTCGAAGCGGACGCGGCGCTGGGCTTCCATTCCGAATCGAGCCAGTTCAGCTGGGCGGCGAGCGAACGCGCCAACGACAGTTTCGTCGATGCCTTCGCCGCGCGCGGCATTCCGCAGGACTTCATCGACAAGGCCATCGGCACGCCGTCCACCACCCTGTGGTGGCCCGATGTGGCGCTGCTGCTGCATGACCATGTCGTCGACCGTGTGCGGCTCGACGGCAGGGATCTGCAGGCGCAGGATTACTTTCCCGCCGTGGTCGACAAGTATTTCAGCAGCCCGGATTTCGCGCCCCTGGCGGACGGGCTGCGCGAGTTCGCGCCGGCGCACCTGCGGCGGCTGCGGCAGGACGTGGCGGCGCTGCTGGCGCAGGATGCCATGGGCGGCCGCATCGATGCGGTGACCCAGCACGCCCTCGACGCCGACGAGCAGCTGGCCCTGCAGCGCGCCGGCGACTCCGCCCAGGTGGAACGCGCGGCCCTGCTGGTGCAGCTGCTGGGAGACTTCAGCACGCACGCTCCGCTGCTGTGCTATTCCATCTGGACCGGCGATCATCCTGCCGTGGTCAACCCGGAATTCACCCCGGCGCAGCAGCGCAGCTTCCTCAAGCTGATGGGCACCATGCTGCACTCCGCCGCAAGGGAGCCGCGTCCCCCGCCCAGCGACGAGGATGGCGCCGATCTGATGGCGCGCGCGGTGCGTCCCGCCTGGCTCAAGTACGGTCCGGTGGTGTTCGACGTGCCGGCCGCGCGCAAGGAAGGCCGCGTCAGCGACGCCATGGTCTGCGATATGGCGCTCGGCACCTTCCGCCAGATCCACGCCATGCGTCCCGCCGAAGCCGGCGCGGCGATGCGCTGGTTCGCCCTGGGAAAATCCCCGGGCGGCGAATCCGCCAGCCTCGAGGAAGCACAGTAGTAAGTACTCCGGCGAGGCCTGGGCGCGCGCTTCAGGCGCTGCGCTGTCGTTCGGCGATGGCGGCGAGGTCGCGCTGGTAGGCGGTTTCGAAGTGCTCCGCGGTCCTGGCCCGCAGCTGTGCGAAATTCTCGTCGACCAGCAGCTTGCCGTCGCGGTATACCGGCCGCAGCAGATTGTCGCGCCCGGCCAGCGCCTCCTCCTTCACCGCGGCGTAGCTGCCGCCGTCGCGCACCACCGCGTAGCGGCCGGCCTTGCTGCGCTTGCCCGGATCGGTGACCGGGTCCTTGTAGATTTCCCGGGCGCCGCCGTCGATCTCGCCCCAGCTCGCCTTCATCGCCCATTTCAGCGTGTCGCGGTCGATCTTCTGCAGCAGGCCGCCGCCCATGCCGAAGGCCAGGTTCTCCACGCTGATGGCGCGCATCTTCAGCACTTCCAGAATGCGCGGCAGGGTGTTGAGGTCCACGCCGTCGCCCTGGATCATGCGGATATACGGCGGCAGCACGCGGTAGCCCTTGCTGTTCTGGGTGTGGCCGAAGCGGCGCATCAGGTGCTCGATCACGCGCGGCACCACCGCCACCGGATCGCCGCTGTCCGGGCGCACCACGATGCGGCCGCCGCTTTCGACCACATCGCGGTACAGGTCCTCGCCGACGATGTGGTCCAGCGCGTTCCACACATCGTAGCTGTCGATGACGAAAGCCAGGGTCTTCTGCGGGCCGGAGAACTGCCGGATCATGTTGCGGCAGGCCTCGCGCTCGCCGGTCTTGCCCCAGCTGGTCATGGTGCTGTGCTCGGAGGCGGGAATGCTGAAGCCCGCCATCGGCTCGTGGTAATAACGGCGCGCCACCATCAGCGCGGCCAGCGTATCGGTGCCCTGGAAATTGAGCAGGTGGCCGGCGCCGCCGAGTCCGGCGGCCTCCTCGCTGGTGGCGCCGCGCGCGCCGAAGTCATGCAGCTGGAAGAGCAGGCCGTCGAGGCTGTCCGCCGTCTGCTCCAGGTAATGGCGCAGCACCTTGCGGCAGGCGAAGGACAGGCTGGCCACTGTGCTCGGGTACCACACGGCGCGGAGCAGCGCCGTTTCCAGATAGCTCGGCACCCAGAAGCATGCGGGATCGGTATTGATCAGCTGCACCACCGGCACCTGGTTGGGTACCACTGTGCCTTCCGGCAGCGCCTGGATTTCCACCGGCAGGAAGCCGCCGTGGCGCTCTACGATATGCTCCCAGCCCTGGCGGTTGAAGAAGCCCAGGTGCGCCATCGCGACGGCCTCGGCCTCGTCGATGTCGGCGCGGCTGATCGGTTTGGCCAGGTATTCCTTGAGGAAAGCCTGCAGGCCGAAGAACAGCACGTCGTGGAAGGCGCCGCCGCGGCTCTCGATGTAGCTGGAGATGTGCCGCGTCCGCGGCGGATATTGCAGGTAGTGCGTCAGTTTGTAGCTGTCGGTGTTCAGGATGAGATTGTGCCGGGAGCTGTCCATGACCATCCTTGGGGCGCTTGCAGTCCCGATTGTAAGGCGCTGGCTGCATTTCGACCTCCCATGCCGGAAGTGGTTGCGCCACGCCATCCTTCGATACACTCAAGAGGATCAAACACAAGGGCATCCGCTTTCCGTGAAAATCTCCCTGCCGACGCGCGGCTCCGATGCGATCAGTCCCACCGCGCACTACACCGGCTACGTCTGGTATCGCCACGGCCTGTCGCACCCCGGGCTGGCGACACCGCAGGGACGCGCGCTGTATCACTGGGCGCGGCCATTCAACTTCGGCTCGCGCAGCCTCGGCGGGCCGACGCTGGAAGGATTCCTGCTGGCGCGCCACCGCGCCATCGACGCGCTGCTCGATCAGGCGATCAGCAGCGGCGCGGTGGGGCAGGTGATCGAAGTCGCCGCCGGCCTGTCGCCGCGCGGCTGGGATTTTGCGCGGCGCTACGGCAACCGCATCCACTACGTCGAGGCGGACCTGCCGGATATGGCGCTGCGCAAGCGCGCGCGGCTGGCCGCGGCCGGTCTGGAAACGCCGCAGCACCGGGTGGTGGCGCTGGATGCGCTGGCCGATGGCGGCGCGCTGTCGCTGGCCACCCTGGCGCAGTCGCTCGATCCGGACCAGGGCCTGGCCATCATCACTGAAGGCCTGCTCAACTATTTCGACACCGATACCGTGCTGGGCATGTGGCAGCGTTTTGCCGCGGTGCTCCAGTCATTTCCGACGGGCGTGTATTTTTCCGACCTGCATCTGGCCTCCGACAATCACGGCGCGCCGACGCGCCTATTCAGCAAGCTGCTGGGCAGCTTTGTGCGCGGGCGCGTCCATCTGCATTTCGGCTCAGTTGCCGAGGCGGAAGCGGCGCTGCACCAGAGCGGCTTCGGCAAGGCGCGGCTGTTCGCGCCGGAGCCGCAGCCGACCGCGGCCGGCGTGATCGATCGCAAGGGCGCGGCCCTGGTGCGCATCGTCGAAGCGGCATGTGCTTGAAGGCGTGATGGTCTTCGGGCGCAAGCCGCACGCCAGCCAATGGGCGCGACACTCCCGTCCGAAATGCATCGCCTGCTATTTTGCCGAGGCCGCCGTTTTTCCGGCCCGCCTGGATACACCGCGGACCTTGGCGACGAAGTCACGCATATAGGGCTTCTCGGCCAGGCTGTCCGGCATGGCGGCGTGGAGCTCGCATTCCAGGCCGTTGGCACCGAGGGATTTGCCGATGACATAGCCGCGATCCAGATAGGACTTCACGCTCCATTCGGGCAGGGCGGCGATGCCCCGTCCGCTGGCGACGAGCTGGAGGATGGCCGCCGTCAGCTCCACGTTGCGCCGCTGCGGCTTGATCTTCGCCGGCGCCAGGAAATGCCGCACCACATCCAGCATCTCATCGTCCACCGGATAGCTGATGAGGATTTCGGATTTGAAGTCCTTCGGTTGCAGATGCGGCTTGCGCGCCAGCGGATGCTTCGGCGAGAGGATCGCCAGCGTCTCGTAGCTGAACAGATGCTCCGTCACGATGCCGGGCCTTGAGGCGGGCTGGTCGTGGATCACCGCGAAATCCGCCGAGCCGGCTTCGACCAGTGCGATCGGCTCGGTCTGGAAGCCGCTGATCAGATCCAGTTCGACTTCCGGCCAATGATCGCGGAAGGCGTCCATCGCCGGCATCAGCCAGTCGAAGCAGGTATGGCATTCCACCGCCACGCGCAGTTCGCCGCTATTGCCCGATACCCATTGGGCGACTTCGCGTTCCGCGTCCGCGGTCAGCGACACCACCTTGCGCGCCAGTGCGAGCAGGCGGGTCCCTGCCTGGGTGAAGCGCAGCGGCTTGGTGTTGCGCTCGAACAGCGCAGTGGAATAGTGCACTTCCAGCGCCTTCAGCTGATGCGAAAGAGCCGACTGCGTGACGAACAGCCGGTCCGCCGCCTTGGCCAGGGTGCCGGTGTCCGCCAGGGCGATCAGCGTCTGCAGATGGCGGATTTCGAGGGGTGAATTCGACATGAATAGTTTTCAACAAAACCTGTAATTTGCGGATATTGAATCACGATGGATCATGGCCGAGGATAACGCACCTGGCACTCCACGAGCGAAACACCCATGTCCGTCGCGCACATCCTTGGATTCCCCCGCATCGGCGCCCGCCGCGAACTGAAGATGGCGGTCGAGGCGTACTGGAAGAAAGTGCTCGACCAGGCCGCGCTGAATGAGACCGCGCGCGATTTGCGCAAGCGTCACTGGGCCTTGCAGAAAGCGGCAGGCCTGGATTTCGTCACCGTGGGCGACTTCGCGTTCTACGATCATCTGCACAATGTGACGGCCCTGGTCTCGGCGGCGCCCAAGCGGTTTGCCTTCGATGCCCCGGTCGATCTCGACGGCTATTTCGCGATGGCCCGCGGCACCCCGGCGCAGCCGGCGCTGGCGATGAAGAAGTGGTTCGATACCAATTATCACTATCTGGTTCCGGAGATCGGGGCGGAGACACGCTTCACCCTGAACCGCGAGTGGCTGCTGCCGGAAGTGCGCGAGGCACAAGCACTGGGTCACAAGGTCAAGGTGGTGCTGCCGGGGCCGCTGACCTGGCTGTGGCTGGCGTCGGCCGAGCCGGGCTACGACAAGCTCAAGCTGGTCGGCGTGCTGCTCAACGTTTACTGGGCCTTGCTCGGCGAGCTGAAGGCACTGGGCGTGGAGTGGGTGCAGCTCGATGAGCCGATCCTGTCGCTCGATCTGCCGGTGCAGTGGCTGAACGCCTATCCGGCGGTCTATCGCGAGCTGGCCAGCGCGGGGCCGTCGCTGCTGCTGGCGAGTTATTTCGGCAGCGTCGCCGAGCATGCGACTATGCTCAAGGACCTGGCGGTCGCCGGCGTGCATCTGGACCTGGTGCGCGCGCCGCAGCAGCTGGATGCCTTCCTGGCCGACTGGCCCGAAAACAAGGTGCTGTCGCTGGGCGTGGTCGACGGGCGCAATCTGTGGCGCACGGATCTGGCCAGGGTCCTGTCGGTGCTGCATCCGGCGAGAAAAGCCCTGGGCGAAAGGCTGTGGATTGCCGCATCGTGCTCGCTGCTGCACGTTCCGACCGACCTGAGCCTGGAACACAAGCTCGATCCGGAAATCCGCGGCTGGATGGCATTCGCCACCCAGAAGCTCGACGAGATCGCCACGCTCAAGCGCGCGGTGTACGAGGGCGAGGCGGTGGTCTGGCGCGAGCTGCAGGAAGCCAGCGCTGCGGTGGAAAGCCGCAAACATGCTCCCGCCACTCGCCGCGAGCCGGTGCGCGCGGCCGTGGCCGCGCTGACCGAGCGCAGCGCCCAGCGCGGTGCGCCGTTCGCCGAGCGCATCCGCCAGCAGCACGCCGTGCTCAAGCTGCCGCTGCTGCCCACCACCACCATCGGCTCCTTCCCGCAGACGGCGGAGATCCGTGCCGCCCGTGCCGCCTTCAAGGCCGGCAAATTCTCGGCGGAGGAATACGAGTCGGCGATGAAGTCGGCCATCCGCGAGGCGGTGACCCGGCAGGAAGCACTGGGCCTGGACGTGCTGGTGCACGGCGAGGCCGAGCGCAACGACATGGTCGAATATTTCGGCGAGCTGATGGACGGCTATGTCTTCACCGAGAATGGCTGGGTGCAGAGCTACGGCTCGCGCTGCGTCAAGCCGCCGGTGATCTATGGCGACGTCTCACGCCCGCGTGCCATGACCGTCGAATGGACGCGTTACGCGCAGAGCCTGACCAGCAAGCCGATGAAGGGCATGCTGTCGGGGCCGATCACCATGCTGTTCTGGAGCTTCGTCCGCGACGATCTGCCGCGCAGCGAAGTCGCCATGCAGCTGGCCCTGGCGCTGCGCCAGGAAGTCTGCGACCTGGAGGCGGCCGGCATCAAGGTGATCCAGATCGACGAACCGGCGATCCGCGAAGGCCTGCCCCTGAAGAAGGCGGCCTGGCAGGGCTATCTGGACTGGGCGGTGCGCGCGTTCCAGGTCACCGCTTCCGGTGTCCGCACCAATACGCAGATCCATACGCATATGTGCTACTCGGAGTTCAACGACATCCTGCCGTCGATCGCCGCGATGGACGCCGACGTCATCACCATCGAGACCTCGCGTTCCCGGATGAAGCTGCTCGACGCCTTCGCCGACTTCAAGTACCCAAACGACATCGGCCCCGGCGTCTACGACATCCACTCGCCGCGCGTGCCGCCGCGCGAGGAAATGACGGAGATGCTGCAACGGGCGTTGAACGTGGTGCCGGCGGCGCGGCTCTGGGTGAACCCGGACTGCGGCCTGAAGACTCGCGGCTGGCCGGAGACCGAGGCCGCGCTCACGGCGATGGTGGCTTCCGCCAGGGAGCTGCGGGCGAGCCTGAACTGAGCCGCACGGAAGGGCGCCGCACTGCCATGGCAATCCCTGTCGGATTGGACTCGGTGAAACAGGCTGTCTCCGATGACGAACCTGTTGATCGAGGTGCCGCGGGGATGAGCGACGAGGATGCTTTCAGCATCGACGACGCGCATCATCACGGCGAGACCTGCACCTGCAATCTGCGCGGCGAGTAGCGGGACCCGCAGTTACTTGCGCAGTGCTTCAGCCCGGCTCTTGATGCCGGCCGTCATGCCGGCGAAGCCTTGCTCCAGCTTGGCGCCAAGCAGTCCGCGCACCAGTGGCTGCAGCCAGCCGGCCAGCTCGAAGTGCGAATCGTAGCGGCAGCGGTCCGGCCCCAGCGGCGTCACCGTGTGGGAGCGGCCGCTGCGCAGGGCGCCCAGCGGCGCCGGCTTCATGTTGTAGCTGAACTCCTTGCCCGGCGTGTGGCTGCGCATCCACTCGCGCTGCGGCCGCGGCGCGGCGCCGAACAGCATCACCTGCAGATCGATCGGATCGCCCGGCTTGAGGGTGGTTTTGCAGTCGCGCAGGAAGGGGTTCCATTCGCCGTAGCGCGGGAAATCCGTGATCACGCTCCACACCAGTTCGGCGGGGGCTTCGATATCCAGCGTTGCGTCGATGACAAAGGCCATGGGGATTCCGGAACGTTGGGCGGCAGGGCGCGGCGAGGCAATCCTAGCTCGGGCGCCGGTTTGCGGCCTACGCCAAAGGGGCGAGGCGGCGTAACCGCCACGTTCACGCGGATGCCGACGGTCGGCTGACCGGGGCGGCTGTGCCCGCTTGCGGATCGGCCAGGCGACCGGCGGCCTCGTGCAGCACTTCCAGCTGGCGGCGGAAGCGCAGCAGCTCGTTCCAGGCGATCACCTCCGCCGCGGTCTGGGTGAGGTCCGTGTCGGCGTTGCCCGCAGCGGCGGCGAACGACTTCGGCGGCGCCGGCAGCGCGGCGGGTACCTGTCTGCGCTCCAGGGCCTGCGCCAGTTCGGACAGGGCTTCGTCGGCCCAGCGGCGCACCGCGGCGAAGTGCGGCTGCGGCGGGGCGCCGGCGGTGAACTGGGGCAGCAGGCTCAGGGTGACGATGGCGCCCGCCATGCGCCGCAGGCAGGCCAGGATGATCAGCGCGGGCTCGGCGGCGCCGCCGCTGAGCAGGCGGGTTTCGCTGAGTACGCGCTGCAGCGAGGCCTCGGCGTTGTTGCTGCCCAGGCCGGCCTGGCGGCGCGCCGCGCCGATGTCCTGGTCCCTGGCGTCGGGCTTGCCGCCCAGCACCACCAGCAGGTAGTCGCGGTGGGCGCGCACCGCGTCCGCCATCTGACGCGGCAGCTGCGGCGTCTCCCAGCTCGGCCACAGCAGGAAGCTGGCGGCGAGGCCGAGCAGGCCGCCGAGGATGCTGTCGAGGGCGCGCATGCCGGCCAGGTGCGCATCGCCGATGCCGCCGGTCTGGAACAGCTCGGCGATCAGCACCACCAGCGGCGTCATGCACAGCATGAACAGGGCGTAATTGACGCTGCGCAGGGCGAAGGCGAACACGCTCAGCGGAAAAATCAGCAGCGCCATCTGCAGCGGCGCCTGCACCAGCTGCATCAGCCAGGCCGCGATCAGACCGCCGAGCACGCTGCCGGCGATGCGGTCGAAGGTGCGGCGCCAGGTTTCCACCATGTAGGGCTGCAGCACCACGATGGCGGTGATGCTGATCCAGTAACCGCGTTGGATGTCGAACAGGCGCGTTGCCAGCACCGCGAGCGCGGCGGTGATGGCGAGGCGCAGTGCATGGCGGAAGGCGACGGAGCCGAAGTGCAGATTGGCGCGCAGGGTGCCGATGATCTCGGATAGGCGCAGCCGCCGCGCCACCGCCTGCTCGACCATCGAGGTGAGATGGGTTTGCCGTGTTTGCGGTTTCCCCAGATTTTCGAAAGCGGCGTCGATCCAGCGCGATACCTGGTGCAGCAGCTCGGCGGTATAGGCATGGTTCTGCGGCTGTGTGCTGGCGGCAATCCTCGTGCGCAGCTTGTCGACGATGGGCTTGAGGTCCGGTTGCGCTCGCGGCGTCTCGCCTTGCATGGTTTGCGCCAGCGCTTCAGCGCGTCCGGCCAGCCGCCCCAGCACCACGCGCACGGCGCGGCGCACGCCGCTGTCGCTCGCCGTGGCGCTGGCGGCTTCGAGCAATTCGTTGAGGCCGATCAGCGCCGCGTAGACCTGGTCCGCGTCGGCGAGCAGCGCCAGCAGCCGCTGGCCCTGGGTGGTGATGCCGGCGCGCGAGCGGCGCGTGGCGACGACGATGTCGCGCGCGCTTTCCACCGCCTCGCGGGTGGCGCGGCGGCGGGCGCTGG
>Ga0302316_10000746_pt1 | contig 27602 bp, 24 predicted proteins | sample III_Palsa_N3_2_FD_200456 | JGI IMG/M metagenome (GOLD analysis project Ga0302316, IMG submission 200456) | Peat permafrost microbial communities from Stordalen Mire near Abisko, Sweden - III_Palsa_N3_2 | ecosystem: Environmental > Terrestrial > Soil > Palsa > Peat permafrost | place: Sweden...
AGGCGATTACTCAGCGACCATAGCGGCTGGTAGCCGTGGGCCGCCCGGCAATCGCTGTTCCCCATGTCTTGTTCGGTTGCGCCTGCATGCTGAAATGCAGCTCGCCACCGGCCAGCAGCTCCGCGTGGTGCAGGTAGACCCGATCCAGCGGCTTGCCGTTGAGCGTCACCGCACCGACATAGGGATGCGCATCGTCCAGCGGATCGGCGCTCACCGTGAAGGTATGGCCGTTGCTGAGGTGGATTGCGGCCCGCGCCACGAACGGCCGCCCGATGGCGTACTCGTCGCTGGCAGGCGTCACCGGATAAAAGCCCAACGCGGTGAAGATGTACCAGGCCGACATCTGGCCAAGGTCATCGTTGCCGGTCAAACCGTCCGGTCGCGATGCGTACTGGCTGTCCATGATCTGCTTCAGCCGCTGCTGGGTCTTCCACGGTTCGCCGGCATAGTCGTATAGATAGGCGATGTGGTGGCTGGGCTCATTGCCGTGCGCGTACCAGCCGATCAGCCCGGTGATGTCCTCGACGTCCTTGAACTGCGCCGGATCGACCTTAGCATCGAATACCTGATCGAGTTTGGTGGTGAACTTGGCCTCGCCGCCAAAGGCGCGGATAAGCCCGGCCACATCCTGCGGCACGTACCAGGAGTACTGCCAGGCATTGGCTTCGGTGTAGTCGCTGCCGTAACCGGCGAAATTGGGATCGAACGGCTCGCGGAACTGGCCATTGCTCAACCGCGCACGCATGAAACTGGTTTTCGGATCCCACACATGGCGCCAGTTACCGGCCCGATGTTCGAATGTCGCCGCGATGTCGGTCTTGCCCATCGCCTTGGCCATCTGCGCCAGCGACCAGTCGTCATAGGCATATTCCTGCGTCTTGGACGCGCCTTCCACTTCCTTGTCGATCGGCACGTAGCCGAGTTTCATGTAATCACCCAGATCGCCGTACGGTGCATAGGTCGCGCTGGCGACCATCGCGCGCATCGCGGCCTCGGCGTCGAAGCCGCGCACGCCCTTGATGTAGGCATCGGCGATAATTGGCAGCGCGTGATAGCCGGTCATGCACCAGGTTTCCAGCCCCTGATACGCCCACACGGGCAGGATGCCGAACGGACTAGCCTCACGCGCGGCGATCAGCGAACGGATGAACAGCGTGCTGAGATCCGGCCGCAGCAGCACCATCAACGGTTCCTCGGCGCGGTAGACATCCCACATCGACCAGGTGGAATAGAAGTTGAAGTCACCATTGGCATCGTGCGCGCGATGCACGGCGTGATCGGGGCCACGGAACTCGCCATTGACGTCCGTGCTCAGTGTGGGCGCGAGCATGGCGTGATACAGCGCGGTGTAGAAACTCGTCGTTGCGGCCTTGGAGCCTTCCACGTCAATCACCGCCAGCGCCTTGTTCCAGGCCGCTGTTGCCGCGGCCCGGCGGGCGTCAAAATCCCAGCCAGCGCCATCCTGGTCGAGATTGGCGACCGCGTTGACCTCACTCACGGTCGAGATAGCCACCTTCACTTCCAGCGGCTGTTTCAGCTGGCCGAAATCGAAGGAGGCCACCAGCGCACGGCCGTTCTGTGCATCCTTGTCTTGTGGCTGATTGCCCGGTCCGGCGAAGCCCTTATAGACGTTATCGGTCTCGCGGTTGTACAGCTCGCGCGACGTCATTGGCTGCGAGAAGCGCATCGCGAAACACAGCTCGCGCCCCGGCGCCCAGCCACGCGTGGTGCGGCAACCGGTGACCGTGCCGTCTGGCTGTACACGCAGATGCGCCCACAGCACCTTGCCGGGGTAGTCGTAAATGCTCGGGCGCAGGTCGAGCAGCACGTGCGCCGGTTTGCCGGCAGGAAAGGTGTAGCGGTGCCAGCCGATCCGCTGGCCGGCAGTCAGCTCGGCGCGCACGCCGTAGTCGGCCAGGGTCACCGCGTAATATCCCGCCTGCTCGACTTCAGTGTCATGCGAAAAGCGCGAGCGATAGCCGCTGCCCGGCTGGGTCGCATCACCCGGATCAAGCTTTACGTCGCCGGCAATCGGCATCACCAGCACGTCACCCAAATCGGAATGCCCCGAGCCGGAAAAATGCGTGTGCGAGAAACCCATGATGGTCGGGTCGTTGTACTGATAGCCGGCCGCCCATTTGTAGGCGTGCTTGAAATCCGGCATCGCCGTGTCCGGGCTGAGCTGGATCATGCCGAACGGCACCGTGGCGCCAGGATAGGTATGGCCGTCACCACCGGTACCGATGCGAGGGGCGACACTTTCCGCGTGGCCGCCCGTCGTAATCTCGGCCTGCGCGGGAATTGCGGCGCAGGCCATGATCAGGGCGGAACAGATCAGCGAATACAGCGGGCGGCGCGAGCAAAAAATCATCTGAACCCCGGATCATTAATCAGTCGAAACATTCAGTCAGACGCAGCACGCTAGCATCCATCGGCATTCAAGCGCATGCTGCGTCGCGGCGTGTGTAACGGCGCCGATAAGTTACATTTGGATCGTTCCAAATCTGCATCTTCGCCATATCGCAGAGTATCGTGTCCAGTCATCCCACGACCCATCGCAAGGTTACCTTGAATGATATTGCTGCCGGCTGCGCGCTGTCGCGGGCGACGGTATCGCTGGTGCTTCGCGGCAGTCCGCTGGTCAATCGCGAAACGCGCACGCGGGTCGAGCAGGAGTTGCGCAAGCAGGGGTACGTCTACAACCGTGCTGCGGCCAATCTGCGCCGGCGCACCTCGACCAGCATCGCGCTGGTGCTGAATGACCTGGCCAATCCCTTTTTCGCCGAATTCGCCGCTGGCGTCGACGAAGCGCTCGGTGCAGCCGGCTATGTCACCCTGCTTGGTTGCACTGGCGAATCCGCCACGCGCGAGCAGGCCGTGCTGAGTTCGCTGCTGGAACACGGGCCGGCCGGCATCATCCTGTCACCGGCAGAGCACAGCAATGCGCACGATGTGCTGACTGCCGTTGGCTCCCGATCACCGCTGCTGCTGTTCAACCGCGAACTGGGCGGCTCTGCTCCGGAAGCCGCCCATTGGGATCACTTGATGCTGGACAACCAGCACGGCGCGCGACTGGCCACTGAGCATCTGATCGAGCGCGGCCATTGCCATATCGCCTTCTTCGGCGGCCATCGCGACTCCAGCTCGTGTCACCAGCGCCGTGCCGGCTTCATCCAGGCCATGCAGGCCGCGGGATTGTCTGTCGAAGCCCACTGGCAAATCGAATGTGCGCCGACCCGCCTCGACGCGGCGCATCAGACGCCCGCCCTATTCGCAGGTGACACCGTGCCCACGGCAGCGGTGTGCTACAACGATGCGGTGGCGCTGGGCTTGATGCTCGGCCTCAATCAACGGGGCCTTTGCCCAGGCAAGGATTTCGCATTGACTGGTTTTGACGACATTGCCGAAGCCGCGCTGGGCATGCCGCCGCTCACCACCTTGTCGACCGCACCGCACGAGCGCGGCATGCAGGCCGCGCAACTCATGCTGCAGCGCCTGCACGAACCGCATACACCGAATCGTCAAACTATCGCTCCAGTAAAGCTGGTGATCCGCGCCAGCAGCTGCCCGCCAGTCTCCTCCTGATCGACTCACGCAAAACCCTACCCCAAGGACTCCCCATGGCTCCAAACATTCCACCCACGGCAGCAGCGGCGGGCCAAACCAAGGGCAATCGCTACACCGATTACCCGATGGCGCTCGGCGTGCTCACCACGATCTTTTTCATGTGGGGCTTCCTGACCTGCCTCAACGACATTCTGATCCCGCATCTGAAGTCGATCTTCCAGCTCAACTACGCCCAGGCGATCCTGGTGCAGTTCACCTTCTTCGGCGCGTATTTTTTGATGGCGCTGCCCTCGGGCAAGCTCGTCGCGGCACTGGGCTACAAGAAAGGCATCGTCGCGGGCCTGGCGATTGCTGGCATCGGTGCACTGGGTTTCTGGCCGGCCGCTGCGCTGCATTCGTACAACGCTTTCCTGGCTGCGCTGTTCGTCCTGGCCACCGGCATCACCGTGCTGCAGGTGGCTGCCAACCCCTACGTGGCCCTGCTTGGTCCTGAAAGAACCAGCTCCAGCCGTCTGACCCTGGCCCAGGCGCTGAACTCATTGGGTACCACGCTGGCGCCGCTGTTCGGCGGCCTGCTGATTCTGTCCAATGTAGTCAAAAGCCCGGATGAGCTGGCCAAGCTGGCGCCGGCGCAGCAGCTGATCTACCAGACCCAGCAGGCGCAGGCCGTGCAGATGCCGTATGTCGGCCTGGCGATCGTTCTTTTCCTGCTGGCTGTATTCGTGTGGCTGTTTCGCCTGCCTACGCTGGAAGAAACCACCGAAAAACCGGGCACCGCCAAGCACACGCTGATGGAGGCGCTGCGCCATCCGCATGTACTGTTCGGCGTTCTGGGCATCTTTTTCTACGTCGGCGCCGAGGTCTCGATCGGCAGCTTCCTGGTCAACTATCTGGCGATGCCGGATATCGGTCATATGACCGAACAGCAGGCCACGCACTACGTGTCGCTGTACTGGGGCGGCGCAATGGTCGGGCGCTTTATCGGATCGGCGTTGATGGCAAAAATTTTGCCGCGCACGCTGTTGTCCATCTTCGCCGCGGTCAACGCGCTACTGGTACTCACCACCATGCTCAGTGGCGGCGACGTGGCGGTTTACAGCATCGTGGCGATCGGCCTGTTCAACTCGATCATGTTCCCGACCATCTTCTCGCTCGGCATTGAGCGTCTCGGCACCCTGACCAGCAAGGCATCCAGCCTGCTGATCATGGCCATTGTTGGTGGCGCACTGATCCCTTATGTGCAGGGTGTTTTCGCCGATCACATCGGCCTGCAGCATGCGTTCTTCCTGCCGCTGCTGTGCTACCTGTATATCCTTTTCTACGGTGTCAGCGGCTCCAAGGTTCGCACCGTCAAGTAACGCGGCTTACCGAGCGAGGCGCCCAGGCGCCTCGCTTTTTTTCGCCTCGTCTTTTTCAAACTCAAGAACTCAAGATCGTGACCATGCAACCCATTCTCTGTTTTGGCGAAGCGCTGATCGACTTTCATGCGCAGGGCAGCGATGAACGCGGATTTGCGCAACAGTTCGTGCCGTTTGCCGGCGGTGCCCCGGCAAACGTCGCCGTCGCCGTGGCGCGACTCGGCGGCGACGCGCGCTTTGCCGGCATGTTGGGCAAGGATCGCTTCGGCGATTTCCTGCTCGACCGCCTGCAACACGAAGGCGTCGGCACGCAGAACGTTGCGCGCACCGGCGCGGCCAATACGGCACTCGCGTTCGTAACCCACGATGCCAAAGGCGAACGCAGCTTCAGCTTCTATCGACCGCCCTCGGCCGACCTGCTGTTTCGTGCCGAACACTTTGGCAAGGAAGCTTTCAACGATGTCGCGATCTTCCACGTCTGCTCCAACAGCCTGACCGATCCCGAGCTGGCCGAAGCCACCTACGAAGGCATGCGCCGTGCGCGCGCGGCCGGCGCGCTGGTCAGTTTCGACATGAATCTTCGCCCTGCCCTGTGGCCGCAAGGCAGTGAACCGCACGACGCGTTGTGGACCGCCCTGCACCTGGCCGACGTGGTCAAGCTCAGCGCCGAGGAGCTTGCCTACATCGCCGTGGATGGCGAAGAAGCCGCGCTCGAGGCGCTATGGAAAGGCCACAGCACCTTGTTGATCGTGACCGACGGCAATCAGCCGATGCGCTGGTTTCATCCCGACATGGACGGCGAACTGCCGTGCTATTCGGTGCCGATGGTCGATGCCACGGCGGCTGGCGATGCCTTCGTCGGTGGCCTGCTGTATCAATTCGCCACGCTTGATGGTCGCGGCGCCGAGCGACTGCAACCACTGCTGACTTCGCTGCCGCATCTGCACGCCGTCATGCGTTACGCCGCCGCCTGCGGCGCGATCGCAGTCGGCCGTCAGGGCTCGTTTACCGCGATGCCGACCGATGCCGAGACCAAACACTTCATGGAGACGCACGCATGAGTTCCGAGACAATCAACAACTCGCATGACACCGCACCCGATTTCCGCTCGGCGGATTTTCTGCGCGAGCACATCGCCCACACCATGGCGTTCTACCATCCGCACGCGATCGATCCGGCCGGTGGCTTCTTCCAGTACTTCAAGGACGACGGCACGATCTACGATCGCAGCCATCGCCATCTGGTCAGCAGCACGCGCTTCGTCTTCAACTATGCGATGGCGTCGATCGAATTCAGCGAGTCGGCCGCTCTGGCTAAAGAATATCTGGACGCTGCACGTCACGGCCTGCGCTATCTGCGCGACGTGCATCGCAATCCGCAGACGGGCGGCTACACGTGGACGATCCGCGATGGCCAGCCGGAGGACCGCACCAACCACGCATACGGCGTGGCGTTCGTGCTGCTGGCCTACTCGACCGCACTAAAGGCCGGCATCACGGAAGCTGCTGAATGGATGGACGAAACCTGGGATCTGCTGGAAAAACGTTTCTGGGATGCCCAGGCTGGCTTGTATCGCGATGAAGCGGACGTCAACTGGCACTTCAGCAGCTATCGCGGCCAGAACGCCAACATGCACATGTGCGAAGCGATGCTCGCCGCGTATCAGGCCAGTGACGACCCGCGCTATCTGGAGCGCGCGCTCACGCTGGCCGATCACATGACCCGCCGACAGGCCGCCAAGGCCGATGGACTGGTATGGGAGCACTACGACACCGAATGGAACGTCGACTGGGATTACCACCGTGACAACCCGAAAGACCTGTTCCGCCCATGGGGTTATCAGCCCGGTCATCAGACCGAATGGGCCAAGCTGCTGATGATTCTGGAACCGCTGCTGCTCGAACGCGGTCGCGAGGAAAACTGGCTGTTGCCCACCGCCAGGCATCTATTCGACACCGCGCTGGCGCGAGCATGGGATGAAACCAATGGCGGCATCGCCTACGGTTTTGCGCCGGACGGCAGCGTCTGCGATGGCGACAAGTATTTCTGGGTGCAGGCCGAATCGCTGGCCGCCGCCGCCCTGCTGCACGCGCGCACCGGCGTGGCCGTCTATGACGTTTGGTACGGGAAAATATGGGCCTATGCGTGGGAACATTTCGTCGACCACAAATACGGCGCGTGGTATCGCATCCTCACCGTCGACAACCAGAAGATCGATGACGAGAAAAGCCCGGCGGGCAAGACGGATTACCACACTATGGGAGCCTGCTATGAAGTACTGGCCCTGATAGAGTCGGGCGGCGTTCCCTGACCCACTTCCTCGCACGAGAGTCGCATGAATCTTTTCACTCCAAGGCGGCTCGCTGCCGGCCTCACGCTGTTTATGCTTTTGGCTAATGGTGTATCAGCGGCTGGTGCAACGGCTGATACACCTCCAACATCACGCTTCAATCCGCAACAAACCTTCGCGCCTTACGCCTACCCGCAGGCCGCCAACGCATTCCGCTCCGCCAGCGGCACGCCCGGCCCATTGTTCTGGCAGAACCGCGCGGACTATGCGATCAAAGCCACGCTTGATCCAACCAGCCGCAAACTCAGCGGCAGCGAAGTCATCACCTACACCAACCACAGCCCGGACGCGCTCGACGTGCTGTGGCTGCAGGTGGAGCAGAACCGCTATCGGAAAGACGCACGTGGCGCTTTCAGCGATCGGTTCCCGACCGAATTCACTGATGGCGAGCACATCGAGTCGGTGCAGGTCGAAGACAGCGCCGGCAAACTACAGAACGCAACCTGGGTGATTTCCGATACGCGCATGCAGGTTCGCCTGCCCAGCGCACTGAAGGCCAAAGATGGCCAGCTGCGTCTGCATATCCGCTGGAGCTACACCGTGCCCGGCGAATTTGGCGGCCGCACCGATTTCAATGCCAGCAAGAACGGCGACATCTTCGAGATGGCCCAGTGGTATCCGCGGCTGTGCGTCTATGACGACCTGCGCGGGTGGGATACCGCACCGTATCTCAATAGCGAGTTCTATCTGGAATACGGCGACTTCGATTATTCGGTCACCGTACCGTGGGACATGATCGTGACCGGCTCCGGCGAACTGCTCAATCCAGCCGACGTGCTCACAGCCACCGAACAGAAGCGGCTGGAGCAGGCGCGACACAGCGATACCACGGTGATGATCCGCACCGCTGATGAGGTCACTCAGCCGTCCAGCCGTCCAAAACAGAACGGCACACTGACATGGCATTTCCGCATGCAGAACAGCCGGGATGTGGCGTTCGGCGCATCCAAGGCCTACGTGTGGGATGCCGCCCGCATCAATCTCCCTGCGGGAAAAACAGCACTGGCGATGTCGCTGTATCCGGTCGAGAGCGCTGGCGACAAGGCATGGAGTCGCGCCACCGAATACCTCAAGGCAGCCACCGAATATTTCTCGGCACAGTGGTTTCCCTACCCGTGGCCGGTAGCCGTCAACGAAGCCGGCACCGCCGGCGGCATGGAGTATCCCGGCATTACCTTCGACGACAAGACCGCCTCCGGCAGCGACCTGCACGCATTGCTTGCGCATGAGATCGGCCATAGCTGGTTTCCGATGATCGTCGGCAGCAACGAACGTCGCGATGCGTGGATGGACGAAGGCTTCAACACCTTCATCGATATCTACGAGGCCGATCATTTCAACCATGGCGAATATGCGCCAAAACGCGACAGCGAATACGCCCCCGGCAAGGGCACACCCGCTGACCAGATGGCCAAGGTGCTAGCTGATCCGAATGCGCCACCGCTGCTGATAGGCGCCGACATGGTGCCGGAAAAATATCGCCATCCGATCACCTATTTCAAGGGCGCGTTCGGCCTGCAGCTGTTGCGCGAACAGATTATCGGGCCGGAACGTTTCGACCCCGCGTTCCGCCTCTACATCGCCACCTGGGCCTACAAGCATCCCAGCCCATCGGATTTTTTCCGCTTCATGGAAAGCGAAACCGGCGAAGATCTGGGCTGGTTCTGGAACGCCTGGTACCAGCACAACTGGCAACTCGATCTGGCCGTGCAGAAAGCCGTCTATACCAGTGGTGATTTTCACAACGGCCTCGATGTCACCATCGCCAATCTCGACCAACTGGTACTGCCTGCGACGCTCGAAGTGATCTACGACGACGGTAGCAAACAGGATGTGCGCATTCCCTGGGAAACCTGGCAGCAGCACCGCACGTATGCGATCCACATCGACGGCACGCACAAGGTGAAGTCCGTTACGCTCGATCCCGATCACGTGCTGCCGGATCACAACCGAGCCAACGATAGTCTTCTGATGAAATAAGTCGTTGGCCGTTCTTTTTCTCGTCCTCGTCCTGGGCCTGGCTGCGGGTTGCCTTAGCGGCGTTATCGGAACCGGCTCTTCGGTCATTCTGTTACCCGTGCTCATCTGGCAGTACGGGCCCAGGCAGGCTGTTCCCATCATGGCGGTCGCGGCGGTGATCGCGAACGTCGGCCGCGTGGCTGCATGGTGGAAAGTCATCGACTGGAAAGCCGTGGCAGCCTACGCGATCCCCGGCATACCGGCGGCGGCACTCGGCGCGCGCACCTTGCTCGCCCTTCCGGTCAGCGTGGTGGACGCTGCGCTCGGCGTTTTCTTTCTCTGCATGATTGGCCTGCGTCGCCTGCGTGCCAGGACAGCATTTCACATTCCCTGGTGGGGGCTTTCTCTGGCAGGGGCAGGGGTGGGATTCGTCACCGGCGTGGTGCTGTCGACAGGTCCCTTGAGCGTGCCTGTGTTTATTTCCTATGGGCTCACGGGCGGAGCGTTCCTCGGAACCGAGGCAGCCAGCGCACTGGCGCTCTACATCAGCAAGGTGATCACCTTTCGGGAGTTCGGCGCGCTGCCTGTCCATGTGCTTTTGCAAGGCCTGATCATCGGAGCCTCTTTGATGGTCGGTGCTTTCGCCGGCAAAGCTATCGTGCTGCGCATGCCAACGCATCGGTTTAATTATTTGCTGGATGCACTAATGCTGTGTTCCGGTGTGGCGCTTATAGGGGCCGCTGTCACGGCGCACTCCTGAATAACACAACGAAGTATGTATCGACAGCGACGGCACCCATGTGGCCACGCAATTATTTTCGCGCACTGCTATTTCGAAAATAGCCGGCCATCCGAAACGTTATTCCACAAACTTCGGCGTGTGTTGATGCATTTGCCGCCGAGCCATGCCATCAAGAAATTTTGCAGTGCAGCATTCGACTGGAATTTCAGAAGCAGGACGCGCGCGGGTAAAAAGTAGTACAAATAGCCAATGGACTTTTGCACTCGGTTTAGCAACACTCGGACGTGAACATTTTTGCGCAATGAAACGCGTTGCCAAGTTTTAAGCGAATCGTGTAAGAAGCAATTTATTAGTAACGATTGCGCCGAGAACTATTGCAGCTACCGTGCAAATGTGTGTCTCGTAAGCGACTCTCGTCTCTACTCATTGAAGGTTGGACAACTCATGTTGAAAAGCACAACCACACACGCTGGCAACACCTCGCTCATCGGCACACTGACCTTCGCGATCACGGTCGGTCTTGCGCTCGCGGGCTGCACGAACACCGGCACGCCCGCGGCCGGCCCTTCGGATTCGGCCGACACCCAGCAAACGGTCAAGGCTTCAAGCGGCCCGACCTGTTCGCTTTCGGACTACAAGGGCGAAAAGCTCGACCTGAAGGATGCCGTCGTCGGCTTCTCGCAGTCGGAGAAGGAAGACAATCCGTTCCGCATCGCCGAAACCAAGTCGATCTCCGACGAAGCGGCCAAGATCGGCGTGAAGCGCTTCATCAAGACCAACGCGCAGTCGACGCTGTCCAAGCAGATCTCCGACATCCAGGATCTGATTTCGCAGGGTGCACAGGTTCTCATCGTGGCACCGCTCAACTCCGACGGGCTCGAGCCGGCGCTTTCCGTCGCCCGTGCGAAGAACATTCCGGTCATCACCATCGATCGTCAGTTGAACGCTACCGCATGCAAGGACTATGTCTCGTTCCTCGGATCGGATTTCGCCGAACAGGGCAAGCGCGCGGCCGACCAGCTGATTGCCGGAACCGGCGGCAAGGGCAACGTCGGCATTCTGTTGGGCACATCCGGTAACGGTGTGACCACGGGACGCACAAAGGGCTTCGTCGACGAAATGGCCGCGAAGGCACCCGCGATCAAGATCGTGGCGCAGCAAACCGGCAACTTCGATCGCTCGACCGCGCAGTCAGTGACCGAGCAGTTGTTGCAGGCGCATCCGGACATTTCGGTCATCTACGCCGAGAACGACGAAATGGGCCTTGGCGCGCAGGCGGCGATCATCGCTGCAGGCAAGAAGCCGGGCAAGGACATCCAGATCTATTCGGTCGATGGAACCAGGAATGCCGTGTCGCAGATTGCCGCCGGCGCCTACAACGGCGTGATCGAATCCAACCCGCGTTTCGGACCGCTCGCCTTCTCCACGCTCAAGACGTTCCTTTCGGGATCGCCGGTAAGCGAGAACATCGTTATTGACGATACGCAGTACGACTCGTCAAACGCCGCCACAAAAGTGAATTCGGCATTCTGAAGAACCACGCATGACATCAGCGACCGCTTCCACATCCGACTTCAGATGGAAGCGGTCGCTGGTATCACTCGGCCCGCGCCTGGGGCCGACTGGATGCGAAGAGAGGCAAACACAGTGACAAATGAGCCACAGACCGCTGCGCCACCCACCGGCGCAGTCAAGGCGCCGGTACTCGAAGCACGCGGCGTAACGAAACATTTTTCCGGTGTCACCGCGCTACGCTCCGTCGACTTTGCGGTACAACCAGGCGAAAGTCTTGCACTGATGGGCGAGAACGGCGCTGGAAAATCCACACTGATCAAAGTGATGACGGGCGTCTACCAACCGGACGAGGGCGAGTTGCTGCTCGGCGGATCGGTCGCAAAATTTGCCCGCCCGCTCGATGCCCAGCGCGCCGGTGTATCGACCATCTATCAGGAAGTGAACCTGATTCCGTTGATGTCGGTCGCCCAGAATATTTTTCTCGGGCGCGAACCGCGCAACCGCGTTGGACTTATCGACTTCACCAAAATGGTTGGTGATGCGCGCGCGCTGCTCGACGTCTACGGTATCGACGTGGATGTGCGCAAACCGCTGCGCAGCCTTGCGCTTGGCATCCAGCAGATGGTGGCTCTGGCCCGATCGGTCAGCATCAACGCACGCATCGTGATCATGGACGAGCCCACCTCATCGCTCGAAGCGCGCGAAGTCGAGACGCTGTTCTCGGTCGTATCGCTGCTACGCGAGCAGGGCATTGCGATCGTCTATGTCAGCCACCGAATGGATGAGATCTATCGCGTCGCCGAACGCGTTGTGGTTCTGCGCGACGGGGCCGTCGTGCATGTTGGCGAACTGGCAGAGTTGTCGCGGGTCGAGCTTGTTTCGCTGATGCTCGGCCGGTCGGTCAACAAAGTAAAAGGGAGCGGAACGACCGCATTCAGCGCGAGCAACGCGAGCACAGCGCCACCGATTCTCGTGGCGGAAGATCTCAGTCGACGGCACCAGATCGACGGCATCGCGCTGCAGATCCGGCCAGGCGAGGTCGTCGGGCTGGGCGGTTTGCTCGGCTCAGGACGATCCGAAACCCTCAAGGCAATCGCCGGCGTGATGCAGCTCGACCGCGGCCGGGTGACGGTGGATGGCAAGCCCGTGCGCAGCGGCTCGGTGCCGGCCGCCATCCGCGCTGGCATTGTCATGCTTCCGGAAGACCGCAAGGTCGAGGGCATCGTGCCGAACCTCTCCGTTCGCGACAACATTGTTCTGGCCGCCCTTCCCCGCCTTTCGCGCGCCGGATTTTCTTCGCGCAAAAATCAGGATGCGGTGGTCGATGTCTTTATGAAGCGGCTGCATATCAAGGCCTCCTCGCCCGACCAGATCGTGTCGGAACTCTCCGGCGGTAACCAGCAAAAAGTGATGATCGCGCGCTGGCTCGCCATGAGCCCGAAAGTACTTCTGATGGACGAACCCACCCGCGGCATCGACGTGGGCGCGAAAGCCGAGGTGCAGGTGCTTATCGACGAGCTCGCGCGCGAGGGTCTTGCGATCGTGCTAGTTTCCTCCGAAGTCGAAGAAGTGGTCGAGGGCTCGGCCCGCGTCATCGTTCTACGCGAAGGATCGATTGAAACCGAACTGCTCGGTGATGATGTCGATGCGAAGCACCTGCTCGCCGCACTTGCGGGAGTGGACGAATGAACGCACAAACCATCAGCATGGCTCGGCCGAGGCGCGGCGTTCTGCTCGGCATCCTGCAGACCTACGGCGTCTATCTCGCCATCGTTGCGCTGCTGCTCTATAACCTCGTCTTCACGCCAAACTTCTTCAATATCGAAAACTTCCGCACCCAGTTCGTGCAGGTCGTTCCTGTGTTGGTGGTCGCGCTCGGCATGGCACTCGTGATCGGAACCGAAGGCATTGATCTTTCCGTCGGTGGCGTGATGGCGCTCGCCGCGGCGGTGATGCCGCTTTATATCGGCTACGGGCTTTTCCCCGTGGTGGTGATCGCCATCGTGGTTGGCGCGGTCGTTGGCGTGATCAATGGTTCGATGGTGGCCTTCATCGGCGTTCAACCCATCGTCGCGACGCTCTCGCTCATGGTCGCCGGGCGTGGTGTCGCCTTGCTCATCGCCCATGAGCAGATGGTATCGATCATGGACCCCAACGTTTTGGCCATCGGACGCGGATCGGTAGCCGGCGTACCCTACAGCGTGATCATTGCCGTGCTCGCCGTTTTGCTGGTGGCTGTGCTGGTCAATCGCACGACCTTCGGCAAGCAACTGATGGCGATCGGTGGAAGCCGACGAGCGGCTGAGCTGTCCGGCCTTCCGGTGAAGCGCATCCTTCTCATCGTTTACATTCTGTGTGCCGCCCTCGCCGCGATCGCCGGCATTGTCGGTACCGCACGCCTTGGCGCGTCAGTGCCGTCGACGCTCGGCAACCTGATCGAACTGTCCGCGATCACCGCCGTCGTTGTCGGTGGAACCCCGCTGACCGGGGGCCAGGTAAAAGTCATTGGTACAGTCGCTGGCGCGCTGCTGCTGCAGTTCATCAGCGCCACCTTGAACCAGCACAACGTGCCGGATGCCTATTCGCAAATCACCCAGGCCGTGATCATTCTTTTTGCTGTCTACATCCAACGCGGAAGGCTGGCTGTCCGATGAGCGTCGCAATTGAACAAGGCGTCAGACCCACTTCCGCTGACAGCCAAGCGCGGCGGGAGCGGATCGCTGCCGTGCTGCAGAGCTACGGCGCAGCGGTGGCGCTCGTCATCCTTCTGATCGTGGGCAGCTTCGCGTTCCCGACCTTCCTGAGCTTTGGCAACTTCAGCAACATCCTGACGCAGTCATCTTTCCCCCTGATCGTCGCCATCGGCATGACCTTCGTCATTCTCACCGGCGGCATCGATCTTTCGGTGGGATCGGTGTTCGCGCTCGGTGGCGTGCTCGCAGCCGAGGGTTCGAGCTTCGGCGTCGTGGGCGCTTTCGTTCTTCCACTCGTCGTCTGCGGCGTGATTGGACTGCTTCAAGGCCTGCTCGTTGCGTACGCAAAGATGGCCTCGTTCATCGTGACGCTTGCCGGACTCTTGGCGGTACGCGGCCTGGTGCTTGCCATCACCTCGGGCGGGGCCACGACGCCGTTGATCAAGAACGTGGCGTTCACCGCCATCGGCCAGAACGGTATGTTTGGCATCCACTGGACGGTGGTCATTGCCCTGGTTGGCGTAATTCTCGGCACGTTCGCCCTCACCCGCACCCGCGCCGGTCAGTCGATCTTCGCGGTCGGCGGTTCGGAGAGTGCATCGACGTTCATGGGCCTGCCGGTGGCGCGGGTCAAACTCAGTGTCTATATCGTGAGCGGACTGTGCGCGGGATTGGCTGGTGCATTGAACGCCGGCTACTCATCGTCCGGCGTACCAACAGTCGGCGTTGGCCTCGAACTCAGCGCGATCTCGGCGGTGGTCATCGGTGGAACGCTGCTCGTCGGCGGACGCGGCAGCCTTGCGGGAACGCTCGCTGGCGTGCTGCTGCTCAGCGTCATCCAGAACATGATCAATCAGGTCGGCTCGCTCAACTCGTCCGTGCAGGCCGTGGTATCCGGTGTATTCCTGGCGATCGTTGTCGTTATCCAGACGGTACTTTCACGATCCCAGCGCCTGTAAATCAGATTAGGCTCGACTCCTGCCCGAGTTTGCGAGAGCTGCCGTGACGGATGAGCTTCCCGATATTATTGCCGCAGGTCTCAAGGTGCTGTTCTGCGGAATCAACCCTGGAATGACAGCCGCTGCCACTGGGCATCATTTCGCTGGAAGAAATAATCGCTTCTGGCGCGTCATACATCTCGTGGGCTTTACCTCTGAGGAAATCCCGCCACAGGAAGACCGCGCAATACTCCGATACGGATGTGGAGTGACGTCGGTAGTGAAACGGCCGACGGCGCGTGCGGATCAGCTTTCGCCAGAGGAATTCATCGCTGCTGCTGCCGAGTTCGAACAGAAGGTCGCACGCCATGCGCCACGCTTTGTCGCCTTTCTGGGCAAGGCGGCGTACGCCGGGCTTTCAGGCCAACGAGACATCGCCTGGGGACTGCAACCAACGCGCATGCAAGGCGCTGCCATTTGGGTTCTGCCCAACCCCAGCGGGAGAAATCGCGCTTTCACTCTCGACCGTCTGGTCGAAGCGTACCGTCAACTTTATCTGGAATTGACGGCCACTTCCAAAGACGGGAACTTCGGAAAACCCGCGGCCCAATAAAGCTTCGAACAGATGCGCCGGTACGTTTTGGCAAACCGACGCTTTCCAGCAAGATGCGATATGCATGACCGGACAGTGCGCGTGGAGAGCTCAGGTGGTTCAAAAAGAAACTGCGTTGATCGCCTGGCCAGGCATACCCTTGTCGCGTGCGTTCTTTGATCGGGCGTCTCCCACGATGGCACCGCAACTGCTCAACAAAATCCTGGCAGCCGCGGATGGCCGGGCGGGCCGGATTGTGGAAGTGGAGGCCTATGTCGGCGCCATCGATCCAGCCGCGCATACGTACCGGGGGAAGACGCCACGAAATGCGACCATGTTTGGGCCACCGGGGCATATGTATGTGTATTTCACCTACGGCATGCACTGGTGTTGCAACTGCGTGTGTGGCCCTGATGGCGATGGTAGCGGCGTGCTCATCCGCGCACTGGAACCACTGTGCGGTCTTGAGCAGATGCGCGCGGCGCGTCCACGAGTGGTACGTGATCGTGATTTATGCCGCGGGCCAGCCCGACTGACGCAGGCGATGGGTATCAACGGAGCCCAGGACGGGATCGATCTGGTGGGCGCCCAGGATGGCTTTACCATCATCGACGATGGCATGGCTCCGCCCAAGAATCTGACGGGTGGACCTCGTATTGGCATCAGCCTGGGCAAGGATTTCCCATGGCGCTGGAGTGTGCCTGGCAGCCGTTATGTATCGGGTACGACTTCGCAACGAAGCTGACTCTTAAAGCATGTACTGAACGCAGCTCGGGACGATGCGCAGCCGAAGATTCCCATGTCATCGAGAACGTCGAGTGCTGTATTGAGCGCTCTGCCAAAGCGACGCCGCGCGCCCGGCAATCTGCTTGTACAGCAACGCGCACCTCGCGCGCTTTGACGGCGGCTAATCACCAGCACCAAAACGATGGCAAATAGTCCAATCTGGAAAAGCAAAAACCCCCGATTTCTCGGGGGTTGATAACGACAATTCCTGTCTAGGTATTCGTCAGAACGGGATATCGTCATCGTCGAAGCTGCTGTTGCCGGCCGGTGCGGATGGAGCGGGCGCACGCTGGCCGTAGTCATCACCACCGCGCGACTGACCGCCACCACCACTGCGCTGGCCGCCCGAACTCTGCGGACGCTCGCGCTGACCACCGCCACCGCCACCACCTTCTGTACCGCCAAGCATCTGCATTTCGCTGGCGATCACGTCGGTGCTGTAACGCTCGACGCCGGCCTTGTCGGTGTACTTGTCGGTGCGCAGCGAACCTTCGATATAAACCTGACGGCCCTTCTTCAAATAGTCACCGGCGATTTCGGCCAGGCGGCCGAACAGCTTCACCCGGTGCCACTCGGTGCGTTCCTGCTTTTCGCCCGACTGTTTGTCGGTCCACGACTCGGAGGTGGCAATGTTGATCGTGGTGATCGCCGTGCCGCTGCCGGTGTGGCGCATTTCCGGATCACCGCCAAGGTTGCCGACCAGAATGACTTTGTTGACGCCACGTGCCATATCACTAACCTCGCTGTGCGTGGCCAAGGCCGGAGCCTCGACCGCTGTCGATAATTGCCGGCCATACGCGCTGATGGCGCGCGCCCGACGGCCTCCCATCATAGCTGGCCGCAGCCGTTTTCGGCATTCAGGATGCCCGGCCGATGCATCCATCCACCCTACCGACCCGTAATTAAGCCATGTGACCGTTCGCGGCGGACCAGCGCGCCTGCCTGCGGCAAACCCCATAGCTACGGGAGATAACCCTTGACGATGACCCTCCATCGCCGCGCTTGTGCGCTTGGTCTGACACTTGGCCTGGTTGCTACGGCCGTCGCCGCGAGCGGCGCACCGACTGGATCCGACACCGTGCGCTACGTCGAAGGCAGGGCGTCCGCCTCGGATGGCCACCTGATGTACACCGAATCCCACTGGATATACGACGACGGTGGCAACCCCTCAAGGCTGGTGCTGTATCGCTGCCCCGATGGCAAGCCGTTCGCGCGCAAGACCCTGCACGACGACGGCAGTGCCCAAGCACCGGATTTTGAGCTGGATGACGGCCGCACCGGCTATCAGGAAGGTGTTCGCAGCGCCGGCGGCAAGCGCGAGGTTTTCGTACGCGACGACAAGAACGCCAAAGAGCGCACCGCCACGCTGAACACCTCACCGATGCCGGTGATCGACGCCGGTTTCGATGCCTATATCCGCACGCACTGGGACAGCATGAGCAAGGGTGGCGACAGCTTGCCGTTTCTGGTGCCCAGCCGCCTCGGTACGCTGGGCTTCAAGGTGAAGCGTCAGAGTGACACGCAGGTCGACGGCCACGCCGCACGCCAGTACCGACTGAGCCTGGACAGCATGATCGGCTTTGCCCTGCCACATCTCGACGTGGTCTACGACGCGAAGACGCACGAACTGCTGAGCTTCGACGGCATCGCCAATATCCGCAGCAGCAGCGGCAAGAACGTCAACGCGAAAATCCTTTTCGATCCGTCGAAAAACAAGGACGTCAGCCGCACCGATCTGGATGCTGCAGCCAAAGCAGCGCTGGACGGGCAGTGCAAGATTCCGTGAGATAGCCCGTAGGTTGGGCTGAGCGCAGCGATGCCCAACATTAACCGTGTGACGAAAGTTGGGCATCCGACAAAAGTTGGGCATCGCTGCGCTCAGCCCAACGTACCTTGGTTAATGAGTTTATGCGGTCAACGAGCGACCATCACATCAGCTCCAGCTGTCATCACCGCCGCCATCGAACGAGTCGCCACCGCCGCTGTTGTCGTCCCAGCTGCCATCGTTGTTGCCGGTATCAATGGGCTGGTTGCGCAGCTGGTCGTAAGCCTGGTCCTGCGAATCCTGCTGGGTCGGCGCGAAGTTATTGCCCGACTGGAAATCACCGCGCTCCTGATCCTCGCGACGCTCATGGTTCTCATAGGCGTTGACGGCTGCGGCGCCCAGCACACCACCGGCAAGTCCACCAAGTATGCTGCCGCCAATACCTGAGCCACCTTGCGGCCCCTGCTGGTAACCCGGCGGTGGATACGGTCCATTGCCATACGGATTTTGCGGGCCGGGGGCACCATAGCCCTGGTTGCCGTAGCCCTGATTATTCTGATTATTGAACACTCCCTGCTGACGGCGACGGAACCAGCCGAACAGCAGCACCACGATCACGGCGCCGATCACCCATGGCCAGATGCTGCCGCGTGAGTGCTGTTCAACCACAGGCTGCTGAGCCGCGGCATACGGCGCCTCACGAGTAACCGCTGCAGCTGCTACCGGGCTGCGTACAGCAGACGATGGCGCCAGCGCCTGATTCAGTTCCGACTGGAAGCGCTCGAAGCGCGCTGGCGTGGTGAAGCTGATTTTGGGATCGAGCGTCTTGGCCTGACTGGCTTCTTTCTGTGCGTCGCCAATATTGCCTTCATGCGCCAACACCTGTGCCAGCAGATAATGCGCCTTGGCGCTCTGCGGATGCTCCACAATCGCCTGACGCAGCTCCTGCTCGGCCAGCGTGTAATTGCCCTGCTGCAACGCGGCTTCGACTTCCTTCGGGCCATCGGCAGCCATCACCGATCCGCTCACCAGAAGAACCAATAGTCCAGTCAACCAGAACTTTTTCACGTGTATATCCCATGGCGCGACCCAGAAAGGCCGTATCCGCTACAGGTTAGGCCACCCACCCCCAAGCGCAAGGCCTGAGGCGCAAGTCGACGTTTTTCCCTTAATGACAGTTCAAGTTGATCACATGTAGCGGTTGTTCTGTTCTGACCATGGCGGCGATGGCGCCATTGGCTGACGTCTGCATCAACCGCTTGAGTCCGCCACCCACCGCGGACATTCCGTCATCAAAATTCCAAGCACTCATGGGTCCAAAAAAACGCCAGCGCAAGGCCGGCATTTTTCATTTCAGGGATTACTGCAATAACGGATCGTTACTGACCAATCTCGCGTAGCGGCTTGCCCGCCATCAGCTTGGTTTCGATCTGCTCCAGCGATACGCCCTTGGTCTCGGGGACGAGCCAGAAAGTGAAACCGATGAAGATCACGTTGAGCCCGGCGTAGAGCCAGAACGTATTGGCGTTGCCGATGCCGTTGAGCAGGCTGAGGAAAGTCAGGCCGACAATATAGTTGCCTACCCAATTGGTGAAAGTCGACGCGCCGATACCGAAGTCGCGGCCCTTCAGCGGCTGCACTTCCGAGCACAGCGTCCAGATCAGCGGGCCAGCCGACATCGCAAAGCCGACGATAAAGATCAGCAGCATGCCAACGGTGAAGTACTGCTCGCCTTTGCCGTTGATGCCCATATGCATCATCGCGCCAACCACACCCAGGCCAAGTGCCATCACCACGAAACCCGTGTAAAGCATCGGCTTGCGGCCGAGACGATCGACGAAACCGATGGCAATGAAGGTGGCCAGCACGTTGGTGAGGCCGACAATGGCGGTAAACCACAGCTGTGCGTGGGTGTCGTAACCCATCGTCTGGAAGATCTTAGGGGCGTAGTACATCACCACGTTCATGCCGGTGAACTGCTGCATCAGCTGCAGCAGTACGCCCAGGCCGACCGAGCGACGGAAATTCTTATTCTGTTGAAACAGATGCCAGCCGAGCTGCGGCTGCTTCAGCTGTTCCTCGATATCAGCGATCTCGTGCTTGACGATGCCGTCGTCACCGCGCAAACGCTTCAGCACCTTGATCGCGTCGGGCTTGCGACCGCGCATCATCAGCCAGCGCGGGCTATCGGGCAGAAAGAACACACCGAGCAAAAACAGCAAACCGGGAATGGCGATAACGCCGAGCATCCAGCGCCAGCTGCCGGTGCTGCTGAAAGCCAGGTCGGAAAGAAACGCCACCAGAATACCGGTGGTGATCATCAGCTGATAAAGCGAAATCATCGAACCGCGGATTTTTTCCGGTGCCACTTCCGCCAGATACAGCGGTGCAGTAAAGGTCGCGATACCAATCGCGAGGCCGAGCACGATGCGCGCAAGGATCAGCGTCATCGGCGACCAGGCAAAAGCGCACAGCAGCGACCCGGCGACAAACAGAATCGCGCCCACGATGAGCGATTTTTTCCGGCCCAGCGCCGAGGACATCCACGCCGCGCCCAGTGCGCCGATCGCTGCGCCCAGCATCATGGCGCTGACAATCCACTCCACGGTGTGGTCGTTGATGTTGAAATCTTTCTGGATGAACTGGGTCGCACCGGAAATCACGCCGATGTCGAGACCAAACATCAGGCCCGCGAGCGCGGCCAGGGCGCAGGTGAAAATGACCGTCGTACGCGCGACGGCCTGCGGTGACGCTGAAGCATTCATGGGTTCATTCCTGCAGGCAGAAAACGGTGGGGGAGACAGGGTTTGCCGGATATTGGAGGAATCATGCCGGGTCATTCGTCACGAACAGGTGTACCGGCAAAGCGCGACTCGCGCAGCCCGGTGACGCCAACATCGTGGGCGAAGAGATAACCGGCCTGCGGATCGCCGGCGAGCTGTTCGGGTGTAAGGTCCTCACTGGCGCTGGTGACGAAGAGCGTATCGAGCTTTACGCCGCCGAACGCCGGCTTGGTTGTCTGCCGTGCTGGCAAGGCGACGATGCGGTCCTCGGTACCGTCAGCCAGGTAGCGCACCACGCGGCCCATGCCCCACTGCGCGTTCCACAGCGCACCCTCGGCATCGACGGTCGAACCATCGGGCACACCGTCCATATCGCTCAGGTCGACAAACAGACGCGGCTCGCCGAGCGTGTCGCCGTAATCACAGCAGAATATTTTGCGCGTCGGCGAATCGCAGAAGTACATGCGATCTCCGGCCGGGCTGAAGGCGATGCTGTTACTGATCGCCACATCCGGCAGCGGCAAGCGCCGCAGAGTCAGATCATGGTTGAGCCGATAAAAGCCGCCGACCGCTTGTTTGGCGCCCTGCTTCGGCTCATGCAAGGTACCGAAGACGAAGCGCCCCTGGCGATCGCAAACGCCGTCGTTGCTGCGCGTCGGCAGCGCCTTTTCCACGGCATGCAGTTCAATCAGTTCAAGCGTCTCGGGATGGAAAAACGCCAGTCGCGAGGCCAGCGCAAGCAGCAGCCAACCATCGGCCTCGCATAACGCAAACGAGGCGAGTCGTTCGGGCATGTCCCAATGCAGGACGCGGCCGTCATCCGGATGCAGACGCCACAGCTTGCGGCCACCGATATCGGTCCACCACACCGCCTGCGCGCGGTCATCCCACAGCACGCCTTCGCCCAGCTCGTGCGACACCGCGTGTGCAATCGTGGTCGACGCGGTCATACCCAGCCACCGTCGACGATGTAATCCTGACCAGTACACATGCGGCTATCGTCCGCGGCGAGAAAAAGCGCAGCGCGCGCCAGATCGGAAGGTTCCAGGTGCCCAGGCAAACACTGCATGCGTTTGATCGAGGCTTCGCCCTCTGCATCCAGCCACAGCTTGCGCTGCTTCTCCGTGATCACCCAGCCGGGCACCAGGCAGTTGATGCGGATGTGCTGCGCGCCGAGTTCGCGTGCCATGCCGTTGACGAAGCCACGCACGCTGGCCTTGGCCATTGCATACAGCGGGAAAGCGGCATTCTTCCTGATCCAGCTGATGGAACCCATGCAGATGATCGAGCCACCACCGAGTTGCTTCATGTCCGGAATCACCGCTTTCGTGACAAACACCTGATGGCGCAGATTGACGGCGATATTCCGCTCGAAGAATGCCTCGTCCACTTCGTCAAGCGTGTGGCGCACGTCATTCGCCGCGTTATTGATGAGAACAGAGAACGGACCCACCGCCGTGCGCAAGGTATCGATGCTCTGCGCCAGCTCATCGAGGTGGGTGATATCGCAGTGCTCAAACAATGGCTTGTGCGCGACGTCAGCCAGTGACGCAATCAGCGCAGCCGCCGACTTGTCGTCCATATCGATAAAACCGACGCGCGCGCCCTGTCGCGCAAAGTGTTCGACAAACGAGGCACCGATGCCGCTGGCGCCGCCAGTGATGAGCACACCGCGATCGGCGAGGCTGGGGTAGCTGGCAAAACGTGCCGTCATGATCAGTTTCCGATACCGCAAAGGGTTTGTACCAAGCCAAGCATGCTCACCACTCGGCGACGCTGCCGTCAGCATGGCGCCAGATGGGATTGCGCCAGCGGTGGCCAACCGCCGCACGCTCGATCACATAGGCCTCGTTGACCTCGATACCCAGACCGGGGCCACCGGGAATCGTGACGTAGCCGTCCTCGTAGGCAAATACGCTGCGGTCCACCACATAGTCGAGCAGGTCGTTGGCCTTGTTGTAGTGGATGCCCAGGCTTTGTTCCTGGATGAAAGCGTTGTGGCAGATCGCATCGAGCTGCAGGTTGGCGGCCAGCGCGATCGGGCCCAGCGGACAATGCAACGCCAGCGCCACATCGTAGGCTTCGGCCATCGCGGCGATCTTGCGCGTTTCGGTAATGCCGCCGGCATGCGAGGGGTCGGGCTGGATGATGTCGACGCCACCGCGATCCAGCACGCGCTTGAAATCCCAGCGCGAGTAAAGCCGCTCGCCCAGCGCGATCGGCGCTGGCGAAATGGCCGCCAGTTCGGGGATGCATTCGAGGTATTCGGACAGCACCGGCTCTTCGATAAACATCAACTTGTACGGCGCCAGCTCGCGCATCAGCACCTTGGCCATCGGCTTGTGCACGCGGCCGTGGAAGTCGACACCGAGACCGATGTTCGGCCCCACTGCATCGCGCACCGCCTGGACGTTGGCCAGCACCTTGTCGACCTTGTCGTGCGAATCGATGTACTGCATTTCCTCGGTGCCATTCATCTTGACCGCGGTAAACCCGCGACCTACCGCATCGCTGGCGGCGCGCGCGGTATCCGCCGGCCGATCGCCACCGATCCACGAATACACCCGGATCCGATCCCGCACCGGACCGCCGAGCAAGGTGTACACCGGCACGCCAAGATGCTTGCCCTTGATATCCCACAGCGCCTGATCGATACCCGCGATTGCGCTCATCAGAATCGGACCGCCGCGATAAAAGCCGCCGCGATACATCACGCTCCACAGATCCTCGATGCGGCCGGGATCCTTGCCGATCAGATAGTCGGACAACTCCTCGACCGCCGCAGCAACCGTCTGCGCACGACCCTCAAGCACCGGCTCACCCCAACCGACGATGCCGCTGTCCGTTTCTATCTTCAGAAACAGCCAGCGCGGTGGCACGAGATAGGTTTTCAGGCCGGTGATTTTCATGCCGCTTGTTCCTTCGCCTCGGCCCAGGCCCGCGCAAACTTCTTCGCCCGTTCGCCGGTTTCCGCCGCGCTGCGGCCGGGCGCATACAGTGCCGAGCCGATGCCGAAACCGCGCACGCCGGCAGCGATATAAGGCGCCATGTTTTCCGGTGTGATACCGCCGACCGGCAGCAGCGCCAGATCTTTCGGCAGCACGGCGCGCCATGCCTTCACCACAGCCGGACTGATGTGCTCAGCGGCAAAAATTTTCAGCGCGTCGGCACCGGCATGGATGGCTGCAAACGCTTCCGTCGGCGTCGCAATGCCGGGAATGCAGAACAGGCCGTGACGCTTCGCTTCGGCAATGACTTCAACATCACCATGCGGCATGACGATCAGCTGTCCGCCCGCCGCCACAACCTGCCCAACCTGCGCCGTGGTCAGCACCGTGCCGGCACCGACCAGCGCACGATGCCCGAAAGCTTCCGCCATCAGGCCGATGCTGCGCATCGGATCGGGTGAATTGAGCGGCACCTCGAGAATGCGGAAGCCTGCATCGAGCACGGCGTTGCCGACATCGACAGCATCATCCGGCGTGAGGCCGCGCAGTATGGCTACCAACGGCAACGGTTCGAGCCAGGAATTGATCATGGGGAAACTCCAGCAGAAGAATGAGACGTCGTTGACCCAAGCAGGCCTGCTGCACGCGCCAGCCACCACAGTCCGGCAGCGGCGGTGTCGTTAACGGCAGGGGCAAGCCCGATGGAAAATTCGCCGGCGGCCAGCCGATAACGTGCGCACAGCGCAGCATCGCCGATCAGCCACAGCGGCTGATCGGTGCGCATGCGCCGGTCAGCCTGCATGGAACGAAACTCCTCACCGATCAACAGGCCGGAGAGGTAGTCGGGAATCGATGCGGGTTGCAATACGCCTTCGAGCATGCGCGCGCGGGTCGCGAATAACCGGCTCAAAGCACCGGCCGCTCCGCTGTCGCGTGCCTGCCGCACGCCGTCGAGAAATGCGCTGCCGTCATCCATCGCTGCAGCGGCATCAACACCGGCAGCAAGAATGGAATGCTGGCGCAACAACGCGAACAGCTCGCCAGTCATCAGCGTGCAGAAATCGACCACCTTGCCCTGGCGCAGCGACACCCATTTGCTATGGGTACCAGGCAATAACACGGTCGCATCGGCGGCAGCGGGATGCTGTGCCACCAGACCGATGATCTGGGTTTCCTCACCGCGCATCACATCCGGGCCGCGTGGATTGCGCAGGCCGGGCACGATCGTCAGGCCATCCGTGCTATCCAGCGCGCCGGCCAGCTGATCGCCACCCGCCGGCAAATCGAGATAAGCAACTTCACGCCAGCCGTTGCGGCTGCCGATCATGCCGGATGCAATACTCGTCAGTGCAGGCCAACCCTCGGTCACCGCCTCAAGCGCACCGACAAAGCCGGTTGCGGGAAGTTGGCGAATGCCCCAGGGATGGCGACGGGTTTCCTGCACCTGGCCAGCCTCGTCCATCAGCATGGCGCGCAGACTTGACGTACCCCAGTCCAGTGCGATCAGCCCGCTCATGCGGCGCCTCCACTCTGACGAAGATGACGCCGCGAATCGTCGACCATTCTCTGCATCGCGGTACGCGCCTGCGAGGCGCTGCGCCTGCGGATCGCGTCGTACACGTTGAAATGATGTGGCAGCGAATACTTGAAATCCTCCGAAGCGCGCGCGGAGAGCAGAAAGAAACTGTGCAAGGCCGTAGCCACAACGTTAAAGAGTGAACTCATCAGCTCATTATTCGCCGCGTTTAGTACAGCACTGTGAAATTTCGCATCAGCCTGCGCCCACTCAACGCGATCGGAGGCCTCGACCATCGCCTGATAGGCAGCGGCGATGGCGCCGAGCTGCGCACGATCGCGTTTTTTTGCGGCAGCTGCGGCAGCCGCGGGTTCAATGATCTCGCGCATCTCGACCAGCTCGGTGACAAACTCCTTGGTCGGCATGGCGGCAAACCGCCACGCCAGCACCTCCGCGTCGAGTTGGTGCCAGTACCGGCGATCACGTACACGCGCACCGGTTTTCTGTCGACTCTCGATCAGGCCCTTGGCGCCCAGTACCTTCATCGCCTCGCGCAGCGCCGATCGGCTGACCACCAGCTGCTCAGCCAGCAGCTCTTCGCTCGGCAACGCATCACCTGGCGCCAACTTTCCACCCACAATCATGCGTCCGAGCTGATCAACAACCTGCCGATGTATATTCTGCTGTGGTTCGCTTGCCTTCATGAGGATGGATTTTTTCATTTGTAGGACAAATAGATTTGTAGCATACGCCAATCGGCAATCCATGTGTTATTGCAGCATCGAAGGCACAAGATCGCATGTCGTATGGCTCTTTTACATAGTGTATACAGCGACCTGCGCCACGCGTATCGATCACGTGGGCGATGCCTGAATTCTTTCGCCGCCAAAACGCTCGACCCCATCGAGCCCGCGTTTCCCACAAGGCGAAGCGCGGGGCGGCAAGCGATCGCGATATCGAACACGCCCACACCGTCGCGACTTGACACGAGGAAGCGATAAGATCACCATTAATTTACCAAGTTTACCTTGGTAGTTTTACTTACCACATGACGGAAATACATGAGCGATCCACTCGACAAAGTCGATAGCGCACGCGCCCTGGTGCTGGCCGGTGAACTGCGCGTCCTTATCGGTCAGCTCATCCGCCGCTTGCGCGAGCAGGCGCATTCGAGCGACCTCACCGCATCGCAAAAATCGGTGTTGTTGCACCTGGAGCGCGAAGGCTCAGCGACGGTAACCATGCTGGCCAAGGCCGACAGGGTACGCCCCCAATCGATGGGCGCGACGGTGTCCGCCCTGCAGGCTGCCGGCTACATAAGCAGCGCGCCCCATCCGACCGACGGGCGTCAGACCGTTCTGTCGCTGACACCGGCATGCCGAAAACGGATCAAGGCCGGCCGTGCCGCACGCGAAGACTGGTTGTTCCGCGCCATCAGCACCAAGTTCTCGGCAAAAGAACAGGAGAAGCTCTCCAGCGCCATCGAACTGCTGAAGCGCTTTGCCGATTCGTAAGCCCGTATCTGTGGGCGCGCGTAGGTTGGGCTGAGCGCAGCGATGCCCAACATGCTTTGTGTGTTTGACTTTAGGCATCGCTGCGCTCAGCCCAACCTACGGTCCCAACACGCCATACAAGATTACCGAAGGAGAGTTCCATGCCGCTCACCACACTGGACAAGCGCACCGCATTGATCGTCATCGATCTGCAGAAGGGCATTGTCAGCCTGCCCACCGCCCATCCCATCGATGACGTGATCAAGCACTCATGCCTGCTGATTGGGGCCTTCCGCCGCCATCAGCTGCCGGTCGTGCTCGTCAACGTAACTGGCATTTCGCCTGGCCGGGTCGAGCAATCACGTCTTCGTGGCACGCCTGCTGCGGACTGGGCTGAGCTCATTCCCGAACTCAACCAGCAGCCGCAGGATCATCTGGTAACCAAGCAGACTCGCGGCGCATTCACCGGCACTGACCTTGATGCATACCTCAAGCAGCACGGCGTCACACAAGTGGTGGTGGTCGGTGTCGCTACCAGTTCCGGGGTCGAGTCGACTGCCCGCCATGCGTACGAAAACGGCTTCAATGTCACGCTGG
>Ga0302316_10000747_pt1 | contig 27577 bp, 31 predicted proteins | sample III_Palsa_N3_2_FD_200456 | JGI IMG/M metagenome (GOLD analysis project Ga0302316, IMG submission 200456) | Peat permafrost microbial communities from Stordalen Mire near Abisko, Sweden - III_Palsa_N3_2 | ecosystem: Environmental > Terrestrial > Soil > Palsa > Peat permafrost | place: Sweden...
GCGAAACTATAGTAAAACCAGATGCAAACCACCCGCCCATCCTTCCGCGCCCCAAAGGCCATCTTCTGGACAGCCTTCGGCCTCCGCCTGGCCGTCATCCTCATCGGCCACACCTATAAAGTTCGAGTAGACCAACAGCACTTCAACTTCGGCTTCGAAGCCGGCCGTATCGCCCGCTCACTCGTCACCGGCCACGGCTACGCAAACCCCTTCAACGGCCAATCCGGCCCCACGGCATGGCTCCCGCCGCTCTACCCGCTGCTGATGGCGCTGGCATTCAAGCTCTTCGGCATCTACACCAACGCCGCCGCACTCTTCCTGCTCATCCTCAACAGCCTCTTCTCCGCGCTCATCGCGCCAGCCATCTATGAGATCGCCGCCCGCTGCTTCGACGCCAACGGCATCGCCCGCCGCACCAGCAAACAAGCAGCCCCCGTAGCTCTGTGGTCAGCATGGCTCTGGGCCGCCTACCCCGCAGCCCTCCAGTACGCCATCCACTGGATCTGGGAGATGTCCCTCACCACCTGCCTCTTCACCTGGACCTTGGTGCTTGCCCTCCGCCTCCGCCACATCGGAGAGAGGGCCCAGGGCTCAGGGCTCAGGGCCCAGACAGCACTGCACGAAAGCAATCCGGCTTCGGATTCACCGCCTTCTGAACCCTGGGCCCTAAACCCTGCCCCCTGGCTCTCCTTCGGACTCCTCTGGGGCCTCATCGCACTCTCCAACACCTCGCTCATCCTCGTCCTGCCAGCCACTATCATTTGGATTCTCTGGCCCCCGCTGCGCCATCTTCCAAAGCTTTCGGAGGCTCACATCTCCTTGCTGAAACGCGGGATAGCCGGCACGGCGCTGACGACAGCCGTCTTCGCCGCGACGCTTACTCCGTGGATCATCCGCAACGAGCGCGCTCTCCACGCCTTCATTCCCACCCGCGATAACTTCGGCGTCGAGCTGTGGCAGAGCTCGCTCTTTTACCACGATGCCTTCGAGTGGGGCCAAGCCGTCCCGCTCGACACCCACAATCCCGACTACAAGCTCTACGCCAGCATGGGCGAGGTCGCGTACTCGCACCTGCGCGGCGAGCAGGCCAAGGCCAACCTCCGTGCCCATCCCGGCACCTTCCTGCGCCTCACCGCAAAGCGCATCGAGTTCTTCTGGATCGGTGTCCCGCACCCCACGGAAAAACACCCCTCCAACGAGTTCTTCCGTCTGCTGAACTACTGCTTCCTCTCAGTCTCAGGGCTGCTCGGTCTCGCGCTCGCGCTCAAACGGCGCGTTCCGGGTGCATGGCTCTTCGCCAGCGTCTTTGCCCTCGTACCGGTTGCCTACTACGTCGTCACGGTCCAGGCGCGCTTCCGTCACCCCATCGAGCCACTCATCGCCATCCTCACCGTCTATCTCTTCCGCTCCACCACGGCAAAGTCATAGCCGCTCCGCGTAGCCGCCAAAAACCTGTCAAGCCCCAACCTGCAAAAATTTCATCTAACCCAAACAAAACAAAGGTAACATTCCCTCAAAATAGTTGGCGTATTTACCCCCACCAACCCGCTACAATTAACACATAGGCCTTACACCACTTTGCGAAACTTGCTTTTAAACCTTTGCGTTCAAGGCACTTTGTCCATGCTGTCACGTTAAGTCCAACAGAATGAAACACTTGGAACTAAACCCTTTAGAAGAACATACTTACGAGACATCCGTTCCCTGGGGGGTAATTATCCCTTCGAAACAAGGTACCCTTACACTACTGGAGCGTTGTTTCCTGTGGCTCCTCTCCAAACGGCGAAATCACTTTGAATCCAAGGGCCTTGAGTGTGTCCAATGTCCGTTGTGCGGAGCCGCCAATCGAAATATTGGAAGGCCGCTCCGTCCGGCAACCTATTTGGGCCGTGTGCGCCTCCCCGTAAAAGAACATATCGCACCCATCGAAAACGCAGTTGATAAAGATATGTCCGTCTAGGATCACGGTCTCGTTTGGCCCAAACGTTTTATTTTCGATGCAAATCAATTCAACTTCTGCCATAGAAGGAAAATACATGAACCGCCGTCAAACAGTTCCGCCGCAACAGAAATACACGATCAAAGATTTCGAGCGTGAATATCCTACGGACGACGCCTGTTTAGAACAGGTCATGCAATGGCGCTGGCCAGAGGGGAAAGCCCTCTGTGTCGGCTGTGGAGTAGAGCGTAAGCATTACAGAGTCTCAGGGCGAACGTCATACGCCTGTCGCACCTGTGGCAACCACATCTACCCGCTGGCCGGAACGATATTTCACAAGTCCACCACGTCCCTGCGTACATGGTTCTACGTCATTCGTCTCATGTCCTCCACCCGCGTAGGGGTATCCGCAAAGCATATCCAGCGGGAAACGGGAGTTAGCTATAAATGCGCGTGGCGGATGATGAAACAGGTTCGGATGCTGATGGGAGACTCAGGAAAATTAACAGGCCCGGTAGAAATGGATGAGGCTCACTTCGGAGGATCGGACACGAATAAACACTCGCACCTGAGAGGCAAAGCCAAAACCCCCGTCCTGGGGATTGTGGAGCGGCATGGGAGAGGACGCGTTATCCCTAGAGTCTTGCCCGATGCCACGAAGGATTCAATCCTGCACGTTGTGGCGGAAATTCTCCCGCCGCGCACCATGATCTATTCCGACCAGTCCGCAACCCTAGAGCAAGTCCGCTGGATGGGCCAAAGCCATAAACATTCAACCGTCAACCACTCAAAAGGCTACGTCGACGGCTACGCGCACTCAAATACGATTGACGGTTTTTGGAGTCTGGTAAAGCGCGGAATCGGGGGAGTCTATTATCGGGTCGGGCCGGAATATTTACAGTCCTACCTTGACGAATATGCGTTCAGGTACAACCGCCGCAAGGTTATGCGTCCGATGTTCCGTCAGCTTGCGGAGCGGACGACGATGCAGGTTTGTCCTTCGGCGCGGGAGTCGAAACTGAAACAACTTGGGTCGTAGCGGCTTTGCGTAGCAAGTCGTGGAACTGTTCGCGGGTTGGGTCGGGGATCTGCTTATCCTTCATGCCGCAAGCATAGCACTTACATCCTTACCTTGCACTATCCCTATTGGCCCGTAAGTGTCAACGCATCAATAAGATAGCAGCTACCGCAAGCAAGGGTAGCTGCTATCCTTTTTACAGTTTCGCTTTCCTCAAGATCGCGGGACTCACACGGCCATAGGGTTCGCGTACCGCCTGTAATGAATCAGAATTTCTCTACAGGAAAAGAGTCCGAACCCTATCGCCTTTTTACAAGAGAATGAACCTGATGATTAAACGTGGCAAATTCAAGTCTCCATTTGAAGCGGTAAAACCTTTAGTGCTAGAGCGCGACCAGAACCGCTGCGTCAAATGCGGCTCTGACCTGTCCTTAGAAATTCATCATATCGAAGGTTACAAAACCAACGATCTCGAATTGCTTGCTACGCTTTGCTACCTTTGCCACGGCATAGCGCCGATGGGCAAAACTCAATTCGCCGAATGGCTCACCTCCGGCGATACAGGAATCCAAGTCTTACAGCGAAACCTTGCCAAACGAAACGTATTCCTAGACTTAGAACAAATCACATCCTTTTGCGCCGCGCTGAACGAAATGAGCGCCGATATGCGCGTGTCCAAGTTCCGCAAGGCTAGAGAACATATTCGCCAGAGCGGTATCCGTTGCGAGGGAATCAGACCGTTCGGCGATAAACCCGGCGAAACAGAAACACTCCACACCATCCGCTCCCTACGAACTTCCGGCCTGTCCTGTGACAAAATCGCGGAGGCTTTGAACGCTAACGAAGTCCCTACGCGGCGCGGCGGATTGTGGATCGGCGCTACCATCAATCGAATCCTGAAGCGTGAAAGCCTAGCAGCGGGCATACCGTGGGAACCTCGGAGGAAACCATGAACGACTCGAAAGTTAAGGAATTGCGGACGCTCCACAAAGAATTAGCCGCGTATCTGAAGCAACAACACGAAGCGGTGAGTAACTGCCTGCTTACGGTCGTGGCTCTTCGGAAGTCCGTGGAAACTCAAGCTGATCTTCGCGCAATCTACAAGGCCAAGGTTCAGCAATTATCAGAAGACGAGACTTTTCGAGCAACGTCAGACTCTTCCAATAGGCTGGAAACTCTTCTTCAGAGATTGGCTGATTGGTAGACCCATCCCCCTCCCCTTGCTCTGAGGGGATAATTACCCCCTGGGGCCCAACATTCTAAAGCACTTACTCCCAAGACACCCTAAGCAGGGGAGGGGGTACCACCTCATGCGACACTCAACCAGAGCCCAATAACCCAATGACAGACGACCGCAACTTCCCCACAATCCGCGTGCAGCGCCTCCACCCCGCCGCCCAACTACCCCGCTACGCCCACACCGGCCCCTTCGGTGACCTGGCAGCCGATCTCTTCGCCGCAGAAGCAGCAACGCTGGCCCCAGTCGGCCAGGAAGGCTCAACACAAGCCGTCCGCACCGGAGTCGCAATCGAGCTGCCCAGCACTCACGGCGCGCTGGTCGAAGATCGGTCCGGCCTCGCCGTCCGCGGCATCACCACGCTGGCCGGTGTCATCGACTCCGGCTATCGCGGCGAGCTCAAGATCGTCCTCACCAACCTCGCCCCCGAGGCCCAGACCATCGCCCCCGGCCACCGCATCGCCCAGCTCCGTATCGTCGAACGCATTCAAGCCACCTTCGAAGAGACCGACACCCTAGCCGAAGCCCCCCGCGGCGTCGCCGGCTTCGGTTCCACCGGAAGATAATCTACTCCACCACCACAGGCTTGCCCTTCTCGTTCCACTGCAAATAAGCAAACGGAACCTGATGGTCGTGCGTGAACATTACCAGCCACCTCTCCGCAATCGCCTGCTTCAGAAACTTCTTTCGCTCTTCAATGCACCGCAGCGGATCGAGGTCATACCCCATCACCCACGTAGCATCCAGGTGATGATGCGTCGGAATCAAGTCTCCGATATAACAGGCATGCTCGCCACCCGACGCCACATGCACCCCAAGCATCTCCGCCGTATGCCCCGGAAATCGCTCAACCCAAACACCGGGAACAATCTCCGCTGAAGTTTGAATTTCCACGCCAGGTAAACTTTCCGGCCCACGCAAACGCGCATCATCCCCAACAAATCCGTCAACTCCATTCAGGTCGATCAGCGTCATCTGCCCACTCGCGATCACCGGATCATAGTTCGGCCCAAGATAGCTCACGCGATCCCGATCCAATTGCAATCGTCCGTGCGCGAGCTCTCCTGCAGCCGCAAAGTACCGCGCATTCGGGAACGTCGGAGTAACACTTCCATCCTCATGCAGCGTCGTATTCCACCCACAATGGTCGAAGTGCAGATGCGTATTCACCACATGCGTAACCTCTTCCACACGCACGCCTGCCGCAGCTAGCGAGGCCGGAAGCAACTCCTGATTTCCATGGATCTCACGCATCTTCGGGCTCTGCTTGTTGCCCATTCCGGTCTCGATCACCACCACATCGCGCCCGGTCCGAACGACCACCGTATTCATCCCCAGCAGAATCCTGTTCAGCTCATCCGCAGGCGTGCGCTTCTGCCAAAGCGTCTTCGGCACCACGCCAAACATCGCACCACCATCCAGCAGATAGGTCCCATCGGAGCAGAACGTCAGGTCAAAGTCGCCAAGTCTACGTCGCTCACCCACTAACTCATATCCCCTAAGCTTGCGGAGCTTCTGCCGCTGCCGCCAGCAACTCCGTCGTCGCCGACTCGTTGACCACCGCACTCGGAGCATCGGCAATCTGCTCGACCGTCGCTGCGGCCGTATCCGATCCCGCAATAGCAGCCGCCAGAGTGTCATGCGTCCCCGCAGCGATGGCGTTCTCCAGCGCCGCGCTGGCTTCCGCAATCTGCTCCGCAGGCGAGTCCATGGCCACCATGGCAGCCACACCCGACGGCACCCGCTTCAACTGGAAGCACGACCGGCAAAGCACGGGCCTGCCCTGAGTCGGCTTGAAGGGAACAGTCGTCTCAACGCCACAGGCGGAGCACTTGGTTCGTGTTTCGGTTCGAGATAGAGGCAGGGCAGCCACGGAAGCACTCGGACTAGCAGCCCTCCCAAGCCCAGCGCGCTTGGCTTTGCACAGCTTGCAGCGCTTTGGATCGTTTTTGAACTGCTTATCGAAAAAGAAAAGCTGTTCCCCGGCAGTAAAGACGAATTCATTGCTGCAATCGCAGCATTTTAAGAGCCTATCAACGAATTCCATTTCGCCTTCTCCCATCGAACGGGATAAAGGATGAAGCGCGTTCGGCTGTCTTCTTGAAGAGAAGATCCCCCGAATGCGGGTTCAAGCCTGTCATGCACGATGATGCTGGGGCCCGAAGTCCGTAGTATGGACGCCTGATTTCAGGCTGTCCCCCACGCGATGATACAGATTGCTTCGCATACGCCAGGGGAGGAGACCGACACTGCATCTCCTCCCGGCCTTGTGCGTATTAGTCCTGTTCCTTGCGGACTTTCTTTCGATTGCGCTTGCGCGCGAGTGCTTCCTTCACGCGCTTCTTTTCGCCTGGTTTCAGGTAAAAGGAGTGGCGCTTAACTTCCTTGATGATGTCTTCCGTCTGCACTTTGCGCTTAAACCTGCGCAACGCATTCTCAAGGGGTTCGCCTTCCTGGACACGTACTTCTGCCAAGGGTAATACACCTCCAAACTCGCCTAAATGGCTCAGCCTTCAAGGATATACCGCTTCCACCCTTTACAACAAAAAAATACTGATCCCCGGCAACTTTTTACCTACCAATGTCGTCAGGGGGTGCCTAACCCCAATAAACTCAATCCCATGCTGCGTTCGTATCAGGGCCGTTTTCCATCTATCTCCTCGACTGCCTATGTCGATCCCTCGGCGCAGGTGCTCGGGGATGTCGTTCTTGGCGAGCACTCTAGTGTCTGGATGAATGCTGTGGTTCGGGGTGATGTCAACTCGATCCGCATTGGCGCCGGATCAAACGTGCAGGACTGCGCTGTTGTACATGGTCAACGCAACCTGTATTCCGTTCTTATTGGCGATGGCGTCACGATTGGCCATAACGCTACTGTTCATGGGTGCGTTATAGAAGACGATGTTCTGATTGGGATTGGGGCGGTTGTTCTGAATGGAGCGCATGTTGGGGCGGGGTCGATTATTGCTGCTGGGGCGATTGTGCCGGAGCGGACGATTATTCCGCCGCGATCGCTGGTTGCCGGGGTTCCGGGCAGGATTCGGCGGGTTTTAGGGGATTCGGACCTTGAGTTGATACGGGGTTATGCTCGCAACTACCTCGATTACACTGAGATCTATCTTGCTGAGGCCCGGGCGGCTTTGCCGGACGTGCGATGATTTTCTGGGCCACGCTTGGCCTTTCCCACGCATCTCAACCCCAGTCCCGAATGTTCGGAAGATTGAAAGGAACTTATGTCTGAAGCGAAGAAAGCCAAAGCCCTTACGAAGAAAAAGTTGATTGATCTCCTTAACGAAGACCTACAGCGCGAGTTTCAGGCTGTGATTGCCTATGTGAACTACTCGCAGACGCTAAAAGGTGCGCAGTATATGAACATTGCCGGGGAGTTGGAGGTTCATGCCAAGGAGGAGCTTGCCCACGCGCTGAAGCTCAGCTACTGGATCGATTTCCTGGGCGGAATGCCTGCTGTTACGGCCAAGACGGTCAAGACCAGCTCCAAATCTACGGATATGCTGCGTTTTGACCTTGAAAACGAGAAGGAGACGATCCGGAACTATCGCCGACGTGTGAAACAGGCCGATTCGCTGGATCAGTACGCTCTTTCTGAGGATTTGCGGGAGATTTTGCGGGATGAGTCGGACCATTTGAATGCTTTGGCGACTGCACTGGGTGAGGATACGCCTGATCCGGGCATTGCGGACGAGTAGTTTGGGCTGCAAATGATCGAAAAAGACCGCCTTCGGGCGGTCTTTTTTTGCGGTGATGCAGAAAGGCAGATTGTTCCACGTGGAACAATTTTGAAATCGGCAGGAATGGCGAGGGTTTTAGCTGTTTTTGACGGGGGAAAACACGGAAGAGACGGTCGTTTTTTACGGTGCTGCGGACGTGTTTTACGGTGGAATTTCACCGTGACGGTGACCGTGGATCAAGTCGCCACCGGAGGGCTAAAAGTTGCCTTGGTTTCCGGGCCTGGAGCCGAGCCAGTAGGCGATGCCGGCTAGCTCGGCGAGCAGGACCAGTTCGAGGTCGAAGGTTAGGCTGGTGAAGTTTGGGGTGGCGTGGGGAGCGAGGGCGAAGACGGCGAGGGTCAAGATGGCCGCGGCCACGAGTCCTACTGTGCGGCTCACGCGAACCTTGGGCTGGGGTGTGGGCTGGGCGGGGAGGGAGTGCATGACGCGGGCGGCGAAGTCCATGGGGACCTCGGGCTCGCGGCGGAGTTCCAGCGCATGCGTGACTGCCGCTTCCTGCTCGTTCTGTGTTCTGTCTGTCATGCTCTACCTGCCAGGGCTGTTATCGCCGGTGCTGCTGGAAGTTTGGCGGCCTTTTTTTCGATTGCTTCGGCTTCTTTAGGATGCACTCTTGCGCCGGTTCTTGCCTGCACCAGCTCGGCGAGGCGTTTGCGGCCGCGGTGGAGATGGGTGCGGACGGTGTTGATGGGAAGACTGAGCGCGATGGAGATGCCCTCGTAACTGCACTCTTCCTGATGGTAGAGAACGAGGACGGCTCGTTCTGTCTCGGGTAGCTGGAGGAGTGCGGCGTCGACTGCGTCTACCAGCTGGGCGTCGACCATTTGCTGCTCGGGTGTGCGGGCGTGTTCGCTGTTGAGATCGTCGCCGGCGAAGTTTTCGATCCAGCCGCCTGATTCGGACTCGTCTTCAAAGGCTGGTTCTGCGGCGATGTGTTCGCGCTCTTTGCGACGGCGCTTCCACTCGTCCTGCGCGACGTTGACGACGATGCGGTAGAGGTAGGTGGAGAGGGTGGCGTCGCCACGAAAGTGGGGGAGGGCGCGGTAGAGGCGAAGAAAGACCTCCTGCGCGAGGTCTTCAACTTGCGGCCCGGAGCCGGTCAAGCGTGTGAGCGTGCGGAAGACCATCCCCTGATGCTCGCGCACCAGCGCCTCAAAGTTCTCCGGCGATGTGAGGTCTGTTCTCATCCAGCGTTAGGTTACGTCCCCTTTCCGCCTAAGACTTCATGATGCTCCAAAAGTTTCATGCGCGGCGATGAAACTTTCAGGGTGGGCCGCAGTCAGAGGGGTCAACAAGTTTCGGCTGCTGCCCTGAGGCGGCGCCCAAGGAGCAACATTATGTCTCTCGCAATGCTTTTCCACGACGATACTGCTTTCAGTCCTTTCATTGTGCCGGTAGCCGGTTGCGCCATGATCCTTGGGATCTCGGTTGCTGGCGTCTGGTCCAGCGTACGCAGCCGTGAGATGCAGTCGCAGGAACGGCTGGCGGCTATTGCGCGCGGTGTCCCGCTGCCGCCTACGACGGAGGAGCTGGCGATTATCCATGGGAAGCCTTCGGTGGACGCGACACGGCGGCGCGGCAATACGAGGCGGGCGGGGATTATTCTGCTGGGTAGCGCTGTTGGGCTGATCCTTTTCTTTATTGCACTCTCGACGGTGCTGCATGTGCGTGAGGTGCTTTGTGGAGCGGCTGTTGGGCTGATTCCGCTGGGGATTGGTGCTGGGTTCCTGGTGGATGCCCATATTCAGAGCCGGGAGTTGGAAGAGGCTGGGGGCAAGTAAGAGCGGGTTTTAGGTTTTTGGTTTTGGGAAGAGCGGCGGTGCGGACCTTTGGGTTTGCGCCGTTTTGCTTTTGGGGTTGTGTGAGGGAGAGCATACCCCAGGGGCTGAAGCCCGGTTCGTGCTGCGCCCGTGAGGGCCAAGGCTGAAGCCTTGGCTTACCTAGATGCAAGAGCAACGGCGGCGGTTGTGGTTGAAAGGGTTCTAGCGGTGCTTTAGCTTCTGGTGTTCCCCACTCATGCGCAAAGAGCGCGCATGAATGGGCCACCCGTGGGGTGTGGGCGGGATTTGAGGAGAGCCAATACGGGGCGGCAACGGTAGGGTTGTGGTTGAAAGGTGTTAGCGGAGTGCTGGGCCGGGCGAGGTGGCAGGTCCTTCGGCTGCGCTCAGGATGACGAGTTTTTTGGGGGATGCTAGCGAGAGCAACGGCAAGAGCAACAGCCAATACAGTGGTCCTTCGCTTCGCTCTAGGATGACGAGTTTTTTGGGGGATGCTAGCGAGAGCAACGGCAACGGCAAATATAGTGGGCCGTCAGTTCGTGATGCGCTGGTAGATCAATGGTCCTTTGAGGAAGTCTGTGGGACCGCCGATGGAGGCGCCGGCGGCTGCGCCTATGACGCCGCTGCCGGCGGTGATGGCGGCGCGTCCGATGCCTGAGAGGTCGAGCTCGGAGTTTGGTTGCGAGGGGGAGACGGCGTGGCCTACGAGGGCTCCGATGCCAAGGCCGGCGCCCAAGCCTATGCCGAGGCCGGCGAACGTGGAGGCGGTGTAGCGGGGGAGTTTTATGGTCTTGATGTCTGTGCGGGCGAAGATGTAGTGCGCGCCGTGGCCGTTTTTGCCCCGGGAGCAGACCAGTTGGTCGTCGGTTACGGAGTCGAGGATGCAGGTTCGCTTGGCGGTGTCGGCTGCGATGTGCATTTTGGTTTGCGGGTTTACGGCTTTTACGCGGGCCCAGTCCGATTGCATCTTCGGCACCTGGGCCAGCAGCGGGGCTGCGGGTGCTATGTAGAGCAAGAACGTGACGGCAAAGATCTTCATCGGTGAAACCTCCTGGGGAGAAGCTTGCAAAGCAGGATTTAAAAGCTTGTATGGTTCACCGTAGTTGCGCTTTCGGGGCGCATGTTGCTGATTTAGGACAGTTTCGGAAGTGTCCTGAAATTGAGCGCGGTTGCCTATTGGCCCGCATCTTGGCGCTGGCTTTCGTACAATAGAAAGATTGTGACTTTAGACTTTCTTGGCACCCTGCAGCGCACGCACAAATGCGGCGAACTGCGCAGTACGAACTCCGGCGAAACCATCACGATCATGGGCTGGGTGAACCGCCGCCGCGACCACGGCAATTTGATCTTTCTCGACGTGCGCGATCGCACGGGCATAACGCAGGTGGTGCTGGATAAAGAGCTTTCACCGCTGGCCCATGCGAAGGCTGAAGCGGCGCGGCCGGAGTATGTGGTGGCCGTTACGGGACGCGTGCGCGAGCGCGGCGAGGGGTTGAAGAATCCGAAGATGGAGACCGGTGACATCGAGGTGGTGGCAGAGGAACTGCTGCTGCTGAACGATGCGAAGACACCACCGTTCCCCATTGCGGACGATGCGCCGATTACTAACGAAGAGATTCGGCTGAAGTATCGGTATCTGGATTTGCGGCGGCCTGAGCTACAGAAGAACTTCGTGCTGCGGCATAAGGTGACGCGGGCTATCCGCGACTACCTTTCCGACAACGAGTTCCTCGAGATCGAAACGCCTCTGCTGACTCGCTCCACCCCTGAGGGTGCGCGTGATTATCTCGTTCCCAGCCGTGTACACCCCGGTCATTTCTACGCGCTGCCGCAGTCTCCGCAGATCTTCAAGCAGATCTTGATGATCTCCGGCTTCGACCGTTACTTCCAGGTTGCGCGCTGCTTCCGCGACGAAGACCTTCGCGCGGACCGTCAGCCGGACTTCACACAGATCGATTTGGAGACTACGTTTCCGCAGCAGGAGACGATCTTTAAGATCGTGGAAGGGTTTCTGCATGCGGCGTTCTCGGCGGCTGGGATTGAGCTGGGTGCGGAAGCTTTTGTGCAGATGACGTACGACGAGGCGATTGCGCGGTATGGCATCGATAAGCCGGATATGCGGCTGCCGGCGATGGTGGATCTTTCGGCCGAGCTGACGGCGGAGCTGCGTGAGACGTTGAAGATCGATCCGGCGCTGCCGGTGCTGGGCTTTACGATTCCGCAGGTTGGTGAGCTGAGCGGCACGGCGCGCAAGGCGCTGGTGAATGAGATTCGTGGTGGCTTTGGCGACTGCGGGCTGGACTTTCTGGATGTGGCGCGGCTGCGGACCAATGAGGCGTTTGTGCCGCTGGCTGAGGCTATCGATGGCAAGCTCAGCATGCAGATGGCGATCTTTGATGGCACGTCACATACAGGCAACGACCTTGCTGTTGTGATTACGCCGAAGCCTGGGACGCCGGCGATGTGGAACTATGATCGCCAGTGGATTTGGAAGCGTGTGGGGCAACTGCGGCTTGATCTCGCGAAGAAATATGCGGAGAAGCATGGTCTGTTTACGCAGACCGGCGCGGCTGCGGACTTCAAGTTTCTGTGGGTTACCGACTTCCCGATGTATGAGTGGAATGAGGAGCACAAGACGTGGGATGCGGCGCATCATCCGTTTACTTCGCCACATGAGGATGACATTACCAGCGGGCGGCTGGTACACGATAAGGGTGCGGTGCGGGCGCTGGCTTATGACATCGTGCTGAATGGCACGGAGCTGGGGTCGGGGTCGATCCGTATCCATCGCAAGGATGTGCAGGCGGAGATCTTCCGGTCGCTGGGGATGAGTGATGAAGAGGCGCATGAGCGGTTTGGGTTCTTCCTGGATGCGCTGGAGTATGGCACACCACCGCATGGCGGGATTGCGCTGGGGCTGGATCGGATTGTGATGATCCTTGCCGGGGCGACGAGTCTGCGCGAGGTGATTGCGTTTCCGAAGACGGCGAAGGCTATCGACTTGATGGTGGATGCGCCGACGCCGGTTAGCGATGTTCAACTGCGCGATTTGAGCCTGCGCGTGACGAAACGCAGTTGACGAACTTTGCGGATATCGACGACGCGGTTGCTGTTACAACCGGGTCGTCGACTGTACCGGTTCATGGTGGGCTGAAGCCTTACTCGCAGCCTGTTGCGGCGTTTCTTTGTGGGGCGTTTGCGTTTCTTGATCTCTACAGCACGCAGCCGATGCTGCCGATGCTCTCGCGAATCTTTCATGCGACCGAGGTGCATGTTGGGCTCACGATCAGTGCGTCGACGATTGGGGTTGCGTTCTCTGCGGCGATGCTGGCTGCGTTTGGGGAGGGCTTTAATCGCAAGCGGATTATTGTGCTTTCGCTGCTGATGCTTTCTGTTTGCACGATGCTTACGGCCACGGCTACTACGCTGAATGCGTTGGAGGGGTGGCGGTTTCTGCAAGGGCTGCTGACGCCGGGGGTGTTCATCCTCACGATTGCGTATGTGACCGAGGAGTGGCCGTCTGCGTTGGTGCCGCAGGTGATGAGTGGGTATGTTGCGGGGACTGTTTTTGGCGGGTTTGCGGGGCGGTTTCTGGGTGGGATTATTGCGGCATACTTTGGCTGGCGGCCGGTGTTTGCGGTGCTCGGTGTGGGGCTGCTGTGTGGGGCGGCGGTGATCCAGTGGCTGCTGATTCCGGGGGCGGCGCATACGAAGGCGAGGCATCCGTCGCGGTTTGCTCCGCTGCGGCATAATCTGCGGAATCCGCGGCTGCTGGCTACGTTTGGGATCGGGTTCTGCATGCTGTTTACGCTGGTTTCGGTGTTCAGCTATGTGACGTTTTATCTGGCGGCGGAGCCTTTTAATCTATCGACGCAGGCGTTGAGTTATCTGTTTGTTGTGTATCTTGTGGGGCTGGTTGCTACGCTCGCTGCCGGCACGTCTCTGGCGAAGTTTGGGCTGCGGAATGGGATGCTTTCGGCAATACTGCTTTGCATCTGCGGGGTGGCGTTGACGCTGGTGCATTCGCTGGTTGTGGTGGCGCTGGGGCTGGCCGTGGCGAGCTCTGGGGTGTTCATCGCACAGACATGTGCGAACAGCTTTCTGCGGGACGCGGCGCCGGCGGGAGCTCGTGTTGCGGCGGCGGGGATGTACATCTGCAGCTATTACATTGGCGGGACGGTTGGCGGTGTTCTGCCGGGGGTGGCTTGGAAGCTGGCGGGGTGGCCCGGGTGTGTCGGCCTTACTTGTAGCCTGTTGGTGGTGGCGGGAATGCTGGCGGTGTTTGGGTGGCCTTCACACTCGGCTGAGCCGGAGCCGGTGCCGCTTTAGTTCATCCAGCGTTTGGCTTCAATTCATCCAGCGCTTGTCGTTGGGGTCGCGGGGCGTGCCGGTGGGGTCGATGTAGCGGCCTTCGGCGTCGATATTTACGTCCTGGCCCTGCTTCTTCATGTAGACGGCGAACTTCTTTCCGGCGCGGCGGCGCTTGGACTTCAGGTATCGGTTGCGGATGCGAAACCACTTCTCTGAGGCTGCGAAGCGTATTCCCCGGCGGGGCGCTGTGCGCAGGAACACAAAGCCGCTGAGCATGACGAAGAGGGCCAGAACGGCGCCGAACTGGTCGCCGCCGGTGATCGCAATGGCCAGATAAAGCACGACGTAGGCGGCCACGAGATGCTTTGCCTTGATGGGAATGACGAAGTAGATCCGGAGCTGCTCTTCGGGATGGAAGTATGCGAAGGCCAGCAGCACCGCCATGCCGGCAGGCCAGAGGCCAAACGACATATTTGCCGGGTTGAGAGGCGCATAGCGAGGCAGCAGGTAGGAGAGCAGCGACGTCAATACGCCGCCACCCACGGTCGACAGCAGAAAATACTCCCAGAGCCAGCGGCGGCCAAGCTCGTCTTCCAGCATTGCCCCGAAGATCCAGAATGAAAGAATGGCGAATAGTTCACTGAGGAACCCGAGTGGGGCGAACGGATAGGTCACCAACAGCCAGATCATCCCGTGCGAGACCAGATGTGGCTTCAACACGACCAGATTCAACAGATTGGCGCCAAGATCGGGCAACAACCAACCGAGGACGGCGAAAAACAGGAAGATCGTTGCCGACACGAGCACGATTCGCCGGGTGGCTCCGCGAAATGGGGGAAACGAGAGCGTGATGGGACTATTTGATTGCAGCAATGTCTTGAAATCCTCTCAAAACGCTTTGGTGAAAAAACTCCGCGGAAGTTCCGTGCATTCCCAAGTAACCGAAACGCCCGAAAACGCGTCCCATGTTGACGAGTTGCAGTCGTCCCGCTAGAACTAGGGATAGATACTGGACTCGTCTACCATCGTACTAGCGGCGTCTTGGAAACTAATTGGAAACTAACGCAGGGAGAGAACGTTTATGTCAGTGGTATGCCCGGAATGCGACAACCCGCTGGATATCGACACCGAAGATGTTGAAGAAGGTGAGATCATCCAGTGTGACGAATGCGGTACAGATCTCGAGGTCGTATCCAGCGACCCGCTCGAACTGGCCGCCGTGGATGAAGAAGGTTATGACGATGAAGAAGATGCGGCTGTGGTCGACGAAGACAATGAGGATGAGTAACAGTACCCGGCCGGCAAGATTCGGTCTGCTAACGCTCTTCCTCTTACTGTTGGCTGCACCCTGCATCCTGTTGCCTACGCCAGCGGCCGCAGGCCAGCAGCGCGGGGTTGCGCAGCGGACCGCGGAGGGCCAGGTTGAGTCCAAACCCGGAGTCCACGTTCCGGGGGCTATTGTTTACCTCAAGGACACTAAGACGTTGACTATCAAGAGCTTCGTCTCAGATGCCGACGGCAAGTTCCGCTTCGTTCAGCTCTCCCCGAACGCCGATTATGAGCTTTGGGCCGACCTGAATGGCAAGCGGTCCAAGATCCATAGCATCAGCTCGTTCGATACAAAGACGGACTTTATCTTTACGCTGAAGCTGGCCAACTAGCTCTGAAAGTGCCGGGAGCGATCGTGATGTCGCTCCCGCGCACTGCCAGCGCTTAAGAGGATGCTGAAAAAGTCGTGGCAGCACCCCAAACATTCCCTCCGCGGCTAAAGCCGCATTGCAATAGCTGGATTAACGTACGAGCTAAAGCTCGTACCCTTCAAACGAGGCTTTTCAGCAGCCTCCTAAGCCGGTTCCCTATCCAGACCTTCCGCACTGCGCGTAGGCGGTGAGCTTATCACCAAAAATTGAGCCTCAGCTTCGCCGCGGTTCGTGGCCTGGTGCGCCAGGCCCGGGGCGATCTCCAACGCTTCATTCCTGCTGAGTGTGATGGTCTTCCCTTCGAGCTCCATTGAAAGCTCGCCAGCCAGCACGTAGAACATCTGCCGGACATGCCGGTGGCGATGCCGCTCCTCCGTGGCTCCGGCGGGCATACGTTCTTCGATCACGCTCAGGCCTTCGGCACGGAGCAGGTGCCAGCCGTCGCAGGCCTCGCCCCAGATATAGTGCTCCGCTGTTGCGGTGCTCGTTTTCTCAGCCATGCCCCACGTTAACACCTACAGCCATGGATTTGTGTCTGTGCGAGGTATTTACGCGGCGGGTCCCCGGTGGGATAATTTGCTGCACCGTATTCACAACTAAATATGCCCATGAGGACACCACCATGCAGAGCTCTCGTGCTTCGCTCGTTCGGCCCCTTGCTTTTGTCGCCGGTCTTTTGGCCGCCATCCTCCTTCTGCTGCCTTCGCATCGGCAGCCTCACTCCGTGGTCTCTGCACAAAGCAAGACTGTTACCTGTGCGTATGCGGGCTCTCTCGTTCCGAACCCAATACTGCCTACCGCTATCGACAGCACCTGCGCCCAGATTCCATACGCGCCTGCACTCTTCAAAAGAAGCGAGGGCGGCAAACTGACGAGCGACCAGGATGCGGCCGATGTGTACTCGTGGCTTAGCTTTATTGCGCTGAACTGGCCGGTGAACCCGCAGACCTGCACACCGGACACGAGCCAGAGCATCCTGACAAACCCCAACAACCCCACGTGGATGAGCTACATCAGCCCGGGTGACGTCTTCAAGATGGCGGGCAAGCCTGACCCCTGGTGCGGCGGGCAGGTGGCGCCGACGGGCGGCGGTGCGCCGCTGAAAGGACTCTCCGCGATGCAGCAGCGGGAGATCGCCCGCCTGCCAACGGCTGTCCGCCAGATAGCCTCGGCACATCCCGAGGTAAGCCTGTATCTCGCGAATGATTCCAAGAGCGAAGAGCTGATGGACTCCAGCCCGACGCTGCTAACGTCAGGGCCAGAACGGCTGAAGTCGATTCTGCAATCCACGAACAAGCCGATTGTGGACCAGAATGGCCGCTTCGCACGCTACTCCATTGCAATGAACTGGGATGAGTATGAGTTGATCAACAACAACGACCTCTACACCAGGGTGGGCCAGGCGAAGTACGGGCCTGTCACCTTCCCCGAAAGCGACAAGGCACACAATGTAATGGGCGCGATGGAGGTGAAGGCGGCGTGGAAGGTGCTGGGAACGGGCGACAACCCGGCGCACTTCTTTACCCGGAAGGCCCTGGTCTACAACGGCAGATCGGGAAAGCCGAGCCCGGATGGCCTGGTGACGGTCGGCCTGATTGGCCTGCACATTCTGCACAAGTCTGAGGGCCAGATCTACTGGGCGTGGTCCACGTTTGAACAGGTGGAGAACAATACGACTTCGTTCTTCAACGCGCACTGTCAGGCTCCGACGCCGAACCCGGATAACCACTGCCTAGTGAACAAGCCGACGGCCGATGCCTACGCCATGGAGCTGGGGCCCGACGGCAAGCCGCTGCAGTTTCCAACGCAGATCCAGTTGAACGACTACATTCATCCGACTAACCCGAGGTACGACACCGCCTTCCAGGGCCTGCTGGCGAACACTCCGTGGGCTTATTACAAGCTCATCAGCACGCAGTGGAACAGCGGCGCTACGGGCATCTTCCCGCGGTTTATGGCTTCGTCGGTGCAGGAGACCTTTGTGCCGCAGTTCACCAAAGACGGCGCGGTGCTGGATGGCTGCGTGGCGTGCCACAAGGGCGCAAAGGACTCCGCCAAACAGACTACGGAGTTCAGCTTCCTCTTCCAGGCGAAACACTAACCCACCCGGAACGGCCAGCAGATAGCCTGCTGGCCGTTTCCGTCTGCGATCCGAATATCTTCTTTGCGAGGCGAAGATCAAGCGAATACAATACAGCTATGAGCACCCCCGCTCATCCCGATCTCTTCACCCATATCCACGTCGACCTCAACTCGTTTTTCGCCTCGGTTGAGCAGCAGCTGCATCCCGAGTATCGCGGTAAACCCGTTGGCGTCTGCGGCACGATGGCCGATACCGGCGCGCTGATCGCTGCCAGCTATGAGGCCAAGGCGCTCGGCATCAAGACGCTGACCAAGGTTGGCGAGGCACGGCGCATCTGCCCGGAGATCATCCTGGTCGATGGCTCGCACTCTGTGTATGCGGAGTACTCGCACAACATCGCGAAGGCTGTCGAGCGCGTCTGCCCGGTGGCGCATACGCCTTCCATCGACGAGATGGTGTGCGAGCTGATGGGACGCGAGCGCAATCCGCCTGCCGCTCGAAGGATCGCGCTCGATATCAAGCAGGCCATCCGGGATGATGTGGGCGCGACGCTGCGGTGCTCTATCGGGATGGCGCCCAATCGCTACCTCGCGAAGATCGCCAGCGATATGCAGAAGCCCGATGGGCTGATCGGGCTTTTGCCTTCGCAACTTCCCCGGGCCATTGCTCATCTTGAGTTGCGCGATCTGCCCGGAGTGGGAGCGCGCACCGAAGTCCGCCTGAACGCGAAGGGTATTCACACGATGGTGGATCTTCTCGCGCTCGACAGGCCCGGCATGCACGCGCTTTGGGACTCCGTGTGGGGCGACCGTCTTTACCACTGGCTGCGCGGCGCGGATACGGGCGATGACGGCGCTCCGGTTGACTCCGGCATTCAAAAGTCGCTGGGACACTCTCATGTGCTCGGCCCTGAGCACCGTACGCAGCAGGGCGCGTGGGCGGTCGCGCATAAGCTGCTGCACAAAGCGGCCATGCGGCTGCGCATGGAAAAGTTCTATACCAGCTCGCTGGCCGTGACGATTAAGTACTCGCTCAACCGGGAGCAGGCAGCGGCGGCCGGGAAGGTGAAGAAACACTCCAGCGGCATCACGCAGACCGGATGGGGTATGGAGGCCCGCTTCCGTCCCGCGCAGGACACGCTATCGCTACTCGAAGCGCTGCAGGGATGCTGGAAGCAGGCGCCTACTGGCCCTGAGAATCAGAAGCCATTTTTCGTTGGCGTTACGTTGCGCAACCTCATCCGCGAAGGCGACATGCAGACGATGCTCTTCGAAGAGCCCGGCAATCGCAATCAGCTCTCTGCAACGATGGATAAGCTGAACCTGAAGTACGGCCACTCGACGCTGCACTTCGCCGGCATGTTGCCCGCCCGCGAATCCGCTCCAACGCGCATCGCGTTCACACAGATTCCGGTCCAGTATGGGACAGACTGGATGTAAGGATCGTCGTTACTTTGCACTGTGCGACTGCCCGGGCAGCCGCGGCTCATGCACAAACGAGACAAGAATGAAGCTGATAATCATCAACAGCAGCCATGACCCATACTTGCTGAAAGACACAAGGTGCCAGCCGTCTCGTTGCTGCGGATAGACCCATATCGTCGCAAAGGTGCCGATATTCTCCGCACCCCACAGAAACAGTGCGACCAGCCCAAACCCCAGCAACAGCGGCATGCGACGCAATTTTCGATAAGGCCGGTAGTAGATCCACGTTCTGCCGAAGGCGATCGCTACCAGCACAAAGAGTATGTCGCGCATATCCGGCACAAAGTGATGCGTAAAAAAGTTCACATAGATCAGGATAGCGAGCGGCACCGTGACTTTCCGAGAGGGATAGTGTGTGTAGCGCATGTCGAGGATTCGCGTAATCCGGGCCAGATAACTGCCCACCGACGCATACATGAACCCGGAGAACAGCGGCACATGCCCAATGCGAAAGAGGTTGCTCTCAGGATACGTCCACGAGCCCATCGAAGTCTTGAACAACTCCATCAACGTGCCAATAACATGAAAGATGAGGATGATCTTGGCTTCGCGAACAGTCTCCATGCGCAGGAGCAGCAACAGCACCTGCAAAGCGAGCGCCGCGAGAAACAGGAAGTCATACCGCGCCAGCCAGGCATGATGCGGCCAGTGCCACTTTGTAATCAGCACCAGTGTCAGTAGAGTTGCGCCAAACAGACACGCCCACGCCTGCTTGAAGACAAACAGGGCGAACTCCCACCAGAAGCCATTCCATCGGCTCGTAGCAACATGGCTTTCAAGCCGCAGCCGGACTTCATGAAACCGCGTTTTTGTGTAGCTAACCATAGAGGCAGGATTTGGAACAGAGGGTCGTAAAGCGAAAGCTTATTCCTCGCTCTTCGCTGCGTGCTGTTTCCTGCCTTTCCTCACATCCACCACAATTGTCTTCCCTACAAATTCCTAACCCAGTGGCGCATCTACCTTCTCCGTATCCTCATCTGCCAGTCTTCTCGCCGTCGGCCTCACGTCCAAAACGATCGTCTCCGCGATACGGTCATGCACACACTGCTGGTTGCGCGTGAAGAAGAACTGCACATACCCGAAGCCGCCCTCCAGCAGCGACGCTCCATATCCCAGCGCCCGCTCGATCGAAGGCCACCATCCCATGCCGTCATGCACCAGCGAGACCACCTTGCACTTCATAAACCACTTGCCCGGGGTCTGTCCCTTGCCGAGCTTGAGCAGCACCGCAAAATAGAGCCCCGACTCAACCAGCTCCTGGATGTGATGAATGCCGTCCATGATCAGCTTCGCCATCGTCAGCGGGCCGCCGTCGTTGTCTCCATGATGGCTGTGCAAGCCAAACATCGTGCGAAGGGCCGCGATCAACAGCAGGTCGATCAAGATCGCCCACGCCCTCTGCCGAAAGCTCGCCAGCGGCAGTCCGCTCAGTTCGTCGAAACGCGCAGTCTCGTGCGCATGAAAGTGCCGCGTCTTGCGGTGAAGCCTCTTCGTTAGTCTTCCCATGTGTGTCAGCTTAAACCATCGTCCTCTGAATCCGTCAGCTCTGCCGGCACATGACAAACGTCACCACACTTTGCTGACGCCTCACACTGCAATCCCTGGCGCGCGGCTTCGATACTCAGTCCTGTAATCAAAGGAATCGAAGGAGCCAACCGATGACCGCAGTGATCGAGATGCCAGAAGTCGCAACAACTACCACCGCCGAAACCGTAGCCTCGCTCCTCGGCGTCACTAAGCGCTACGTCAACGGCGTCGTTGCCCTCGATGGGCTGTCGCTCAGTCTGCGTCGCGGTGAGATCGTCGCTCTCCTCGGTCCCAATGGCGCCGGCAAGTCCACCGCCGTCAAGCTCATGATGGGGCTTAGCGCTCCTACTTCAGGCTCGGTCGGCATCTTTGGCGGGGACCCGCGCGATACAGCCACACGCCTTCGCACCGGCGTGATGCTCCAGGTGGGCAAAGCTCCCGAGATGCTCCGCGTGCGGGAGCACATCAACATCTTTCGCGGCTACTATCCCAACCCGATGCCTTACGCCGAGATCGTCAAAGCCGCCGGACTCGAAGGTATCGAGAGCCGCTTCTTCGGCGAGCTCTCCGGCGGCCAGAAGCAGCGCACTCTCTTCGGCCTTGCACTCGCCGGCGATCCCGATCTCATCTTTCTCGACGAGCCCACTGTCGGTCTCGACATCGAAGCCCGCCGCGGTATGTGGACGCAGATTCGCTCACTCGCAGCTCGCGGCAAGACTGTCCTCCTGACCACTCACTATCTTGAGGAAGCCGATGCGCTCGCGCATCGCATTATCGTCATCAACAAGGGCAAGGTCGTCTGCGAAGGCACACCCGCCGAGGTGAAGTCGATGGGCTCCGGCGCGATGACGCCCGGCTCCAACTCGCCGCAGCAGGCGCTCAAGATCATCCGCTGCGCCACTACTCTCACGGCACAGCACCTCGAAGCGATGTCCGGCGTTACCCGCGTTGAGCTCATCGGCACACTCACTTCGATCACGAGCTCGCAGCCTGAAGCGACGCTGCGCGAGATGCTTGCGCTCGATGAACAGCTTCACTCGCTGGAAGTCCAGAGCCCGCTGCTCGAAGACGCCTTTCTCGCGCTCACCTCGAATAACTCCTAACCTCACGCTTCACCAAGACCCGCTCTCAAGGAGCCGACCATGTCTACCGCATCCATCGCACTCGCCCCCACATCCACCGGCGGATTCTCACGCGACCTCCGCATCTTCGCCAACGAGATCCGCTACGAGTTCCTCCGCGCCCTTCGCACACGCGCCTTTTCGCTAGCCACCATCGGCTTCCCGGCTATGTTCTACATCCTCTTCGGCTTGCTGATGAATCGCGGCGAAAGCCTGAACGGTGTTCTCGTCGCGAAGTATCTGCTTGGCGGGTATGCGGTCTTTGGGTCGCTTGGCGCGTCTATCTTTGGGATTGGCATTGGCGTTTCCATGGACCTTAGCGCCGGTTGGCTTGAGCTGAAACGCGCCAGCCCTATGCCGCCGCTTGCTTACGTGCTCTCCAAGTGCTGCATGGCGATAGGCTTCAGCGTCATCATCGTCAGCGTGCTTACCTTGCTTGGCATCAGCTTCGGCCATGTCCACCTTACGCTGGGTGAGTTCGGCACAATCGCCGGTCTCGCCGCTGCCGGCGCCATACCTTTTTCCTGCTTGGGCCTGGTGCTGGCCTTCACCGTGCCACCGTCCTCTGCGGGAGGCATCGCCAACCTGGTCTATCTGCCGATGAGCTTCTGCAGCGGCCTCTGGGTTCCGCTGCGGTTCCTTCCCCATGCGATACAAGTCATCGCGCCCATTACACCGACATACCACCTCGCCCAGCTGATGTATGCGTCGCTCGGCGCTACCGCACCGGGTACGGTTTTGAACCACTGCCTCAGCCTGCTCGGATTCACACTCATTATGATCGGCATCGCCTGGATCGCATTCCGCCGCCGCGAGCAGAATTCTTAAGCCCGCGGCGTACACTGCAAGGGAGCGAGCATGACGACCAACACCAACACGGCTCAGACGCCAAAGGGTTTTGCCTACCTCTGGTTCGCCTATACTGCCTTCCTCTTCATCGAGCCCATCTTCGAGCCAAGCTGGCATAACTGGCTCATCGCCGTCGGCGCCCTTGTCCTCTTCTTCTGCATCTTCGTCGCCTATACACGTTCCTGCGGCAGCAATACATACACCCGCTTCTGGATGATCGCTGCTACCTTCGTGCTCGGCCTCGTCGTCTTTCCGGTCAACCCCGGTGCGACCACCTTCTTCGTCTATACGGCTGCGTTTCTTCCTTTCAACATCGCTTCCACTGGGCGCGTGCTGGCGCTCTTCGTCGCGGAGTCGCTCGCAATCGTCGCTGAAACCTACACTCTCCGCGTCCTGCATCACACCAACAACGCCTATTGGCCCAACGCTCTCTTTGCCATCTTTCTGCTGCTCGTCATCGGTGGCGGCAACATCTTCTTCGCGCAACAGAAGCGTGGCGACAGCAAACTCCGCATGGCGCATGAAGAGATCGAAGCCCTCGCCGCACTGGCCGAACGCGAACGCATCGCCCGCGACCTGCACGACGTGCTCGGCCATACGCTCTCGGTTATTGTGCTCAAGGCCGAGCTTGCCGGACGCCTGATGGACCGCGACCCCGAGCGCGCGGCCTCTGAGATAGCCGATGTGGAACGCACTGCTCGCAGCGCTTTGGCAGAGGTCCGTGAGGCCATCGGCGGCTACCGCGCGCGCGGGCTCGCTGCTGAGATCGAAGCCGCGCGTCGCACACTCGACGCCGCCGGCGTCACCCTCATCGCCGAGTCGCTGCCAGTCGCCACCACTGCGCTCACGGCGGCGGAAGAGACCGTCCTCGCGCTCGTGCTGCGCGAAGCCATCACCAACATCGTTCGCCACGCCAAGGCGAAGACCTGCCGCCTGCACTTCCTCTCCGAAGAGGGCAAGCGCCGCCTGCTCGTAGAAGACGACGGCCAGCACCCGCTCTTTCGCGAAGGCAACGGCCTGCGCGGCATGCGCGAGCGCGTCGAAGCCATCGGCGGCCATATCTCGCTTGATCGCGACCGTGGCACCCGCATCCTCATCGAACTCCCGCTTATCTCCGAGACCGCCGCCTGATGCCAGCCGTAAAGAAAATCCGCGTCCTCCTCGCCGAAGACCAGACCATGCTCCGTGGCGCACTCTCGGCGCTGCTTGAGCTCGAGCCGGACATCTGTGTCGTCGCGCAAGCCGCCAACGGCCGCGAGGCCCAGCGCCTCACGCGCGAGCTTACGCCCGACATCATCGTCACGGACATTGAGATGCCTCAGATGACCGGCCTCGAGTTCGCGGCGTCGCTCAAGGAATCGGACTCCAAGGCCCGCGTCATCATCCTCACCACCTTCGCCCGCCCCGGCTATCTGCGCCGCGCGCTCGACGCCGGCGCACGTGGCTACCTGCTCAAAGAGCGGCCCGCCAGCGAGCTAGCCGAGGCCATCCGTCGCGTCCACTCCGGCCTCCGCGCGGTCGATCCCGCGCTCGCAGCCGAAGCCTGGGGAGCCGACGAAGATCCGCTCTCCGAACGCGAACGCCAGATCCTGCAACGCGCCGGCGACGGTCGCAGCTCTGCCGAGATAGCCGCCGAACTTCGCCTCTCCGAAGGCACGGTCCGCAACTACCTCTCCGAGGCCATCGCCAAACTAGGCGCCGCTAACCGCGTGGACGCGGCACGCATAGCCCGCACCCGAGGCTGGCTGTAACCTGCGCGCAAAGTTCTAGCTACTCTGCACCCGGCCCATAGAGCTTCTTCAGCATCTCGGGGTACGTGGTCATCTTGTACTCCGCCGGCGGCACGCCACCCGCCAGGTTGCGAACAAAATAATCCCACCGACGACGCATCACATACGGCCCGTCCTCGGCATAGCCGTGGTGCATATTCGGAAGCAGCAGCAGATCGAAGTCCTTGTTCGCCTTGACCAGCGCATCCACAACAAGCAGCGTGTTGTTCAGTGGCACGTTATCGTCCATCGTGCCGTGCGTCAGCATCAGCTTGCCCTTCAGGTTCTTCGCGTAGTTCTGGTTGGCATGGACGTCGTAGTTGCTCTTGCCATCCTTGTCCAACGCCTCAAGCCCAGCCCAGCGCTCATCCCAATCATCCTCATAGTCGCGATTGTCATGGTTGCCGCTCTCTGCCCAGCCGACCTTGAAGAAGTCTGGGAAGTGGAACATCGCCGAGACCGTAGCATTGCCGCCGCCCGAGTGTCCCCATATGCCTACGCGCTCGCCATCCACCCACGGATACTTCGCGGCCAGCTCCTTGATGCCCGAGACCTGGTCCGGAATCGTGTCATCACCCATCTCCTCCGGCGTCGAAGCATGCGCATCGTGGAAGGCCTTCGACCGGTGCGGATTGCCCATGCCGTCGATGCAAACCACCACAAACCCAAGGTCGGCCAGCGACTGATTATCATTCGCCGACGCTCGGAAGCTGCGCCCCAGGCTGCCATTGCAGCCGCCATCCTGCGGCCCGGGATACACATAATCCACCACCGGATACTTCTTTCCCGCATCCTTCGCCGCATCAAAGTACGTCGGCTTCCACAGGAACCCATACAGGTCCGTCTTGCCATCGCGAGCCTTCACCGTAATCGGCATCGGAGGCTTCCATCCCGCAGCCAGCAGCGGCGCGATATCCTGCTGCGCCAGCGTCAGCAATACTTTGCCGGTAGCGTCGCGAACCACCGTAACCTGCGGCGTCTCCACGGTCGAGTACACATCCACAAACGTCTTGCCATCCGGCGCTGAGGTCACCACGTGAGTCGCGATTTCGGGCGTCAGTGCTTGCAAGTTCTTGCCGTCGAAGTCCACGCGATAGTAGTGCTGGAAATACGGATCTTCGCCCTTCGTCTTGCCCGCGGCCATAAAGTAGAGCACACGATTCTTTTCATCCACATGCAGCAGGTCCTGCACCGGCCCTTCGCCATGCGTGATCTGGTTCTTCAGCTTGCCCGTCGCTAGGTCATACAGATAAAACTGCGCCCAGCCGCTCTCCTCCGAGCACCAGATGAACTCATTGGATCCCGGCAGATACCACCAGTTCACATTGCTCTGCCAGCCGTAGTACGTCTTCGCGTGCTCGTGAAACACATCCCGCACATCGCCCGTCCCGGTATCGGCCACACGCAGCCACTCATCTTTGTGATCCCGCGAGGTCGACAGAAACGCCAGGTGCTTGCCATCCGGCGAGAACGTCACATCGTCCCAGCCCTTGCCGCCGCGGCAGCTTACGTCGTCACACTCCGAGCTGCGATGCTGGTCCGGCGCCATCTTCAACCGCGTCACCTTCGCCGCATCTACATCGATCACCACACGCTGGATCGTCGTCACATCCTTATCGCCCACCAGCGGATAGCGCCACGCCTCCAGCGCCGGATGCCGGTTCGTCACCGGCACCAGGTACATCATGCCGGTCTTGCGCTCGTCCATCTGGAAGGTCGCAATCTTCTTCGAGTCCGCCGACCAGATCAGAATGGGCGCATCCGAATGTATCCACCCGGCGTTATCGGTCGCATATCCAAAGTCCTTCGCGCCGTCCGTAGTCAACTGCCGCTCTACGCCCGTAGCTTCGGTGCGCACCCACAGATTGTTGTCGCGAATAAACGCCGCCAGCTTCTTATCCGGCGAGACATCAAACGTCGGCTTGGTACGCCGCGGACCCTTCGCCGCACTCTCCGGCTTCGACGTATCCAGCGACGTACACATCGTCTCCGTCACGCAATGAAACTTGCCCCAGCCGAGGTCCACTGTGAAGCCGCTGCCGGTCGTGTCCGGCGTATAGCCAGAGACGCTCAGGTGCGCTCCATCGACAGCACGCTTGGTCACCTTGCTAATCGTCGCCGCCAGCTTGGCGTTATCGAACGCGGGAGCCTTCGTCCCATGCGCCGGGTCCGCAATCATATAGCTCGTACCACCCGATGCCGGATCGCCATAGAAGATGCGGCCATCGGGCAAGTAGTTCACGTCGCTAACCGTGTGATGGACCAGGCTGCGGACGTTGTAGCTCATCCAGCGCTCAGCCTGCGCATAGTCATGGTCGGTATAGACCTGTTGTGCTGCGAGGGGGAGCGAACAGAAGGCGAGGCTTGCGGAGAGAATCAGAGTCGAGCGCATTTGCATTGTGGAGATAGATTATCGCGTCCGCAGCAAATTGGGCGGCCACCCGTTCAGCCTTTGCTCTTCTTTCTGTCATTCCCGCAGAGAATCTCCAGTTGCTGGTGCCACTGGTCTGAATTCTTGGACCAGCGAGTCAGGCCTTACTCCCCCACTGCCTGCTGCTCGGCTCCGCACGATCGGCAGAAGTGCGAGAAGACCGTTCTCCGCACCCCACAAACAGAGCAGTTCTGAAACACCGATATGCCGCAGTGCATGCAAAAGTTGTTCTGCGGATCGGCAGTATCGAACGGCCGCTCACATCCCGGACAAACCTTCTTCGCAAGTCGCGACAGCGCAACATCGTAGCTCAGGTTCTTGCGACGCTCTTCCTCCGGCTTCTGCTCCGCGCTCTTCTGTTGCTCAAGATATCGCTGCAGCGCGCGAATGGCATAGACCCCCGCAAACACCGTCAGCACAATGCCCACAATGTAGCGGACGTAGCCTCCATAGCTCGGGAGGTAGGGAACAAGTTCCACGAAAAACGTAAACAGCGAGAAGAAGATAAAGCCCCATACAAAAGGCCAATAGGCGCTCTTACGGGCTTTAAAGAAGAGGAAGATCGACAGCAGCAGCAGCGGCAG
>Ga0302316_10000756_pt1 | contig 27358 bp, 30 predicted proteins | sample III_Palsa_N3_2_FD_200456 | JGI IMG/M metagenome (GOLD analysis project Ga0302316, IMG submission 200456) | Peat permafrost microbial communities from Stordalen Mire near Abisko, Sweden - III_Palsa_N3_2 | ecosystem: Environmental > Terrestrial > Soil > Palsa > Peat permafrost | place: Sweden...
ATGGGCTGGGGATCGAGCCGGCGCGCCTGCGCGAACTGAATCTTCTCGCGTGATGCCCGAAGGTCTCACGCCGCCCCTGACGGCCGCGCGCCTGGTCATCACGCGCGACCTGACGCTGGCGTTCCGGCGGCCGGAGCAGCTGCTGCATCCGCTGGCGTTTTTCGTCATGGTGACGACCCTGTTTCCCCTGTCCGTGTCCCCGGAGCTGTCGCAGCTGCGCGCGATCGCCCCGGGCGTGCTGTGGGTCGCGGCGCTCCTGGCGGCACTGCTCGCCCTGGAGTTCCTGTTCCGCGATGACGCCCAGGACGGCACGCTCGAGCAATATGCCCTGTCGGGACAGTCCCTGACCTGGCTGCTGCTGGGCAAGACCGGCGCCCATTGGCTGCTGACCGGGGTGCCGCTGTCGCTGATGGCCCCACTGATGGGTTACACCCTGGGCGTGCCAGCCGCGGCCAGCGCCGGTATCATGGTAACGGTAGCGCTCGGCAGCCTGGCCCTGAGCTTCATCGGATCCATCGGCGCGGCGCTGACCTTGGGCGTACGGCGCGGTGGCGTGCTGCTGTCCATCTTGATCCTGCCGCTGGCAGTCCCGATTCTGATCTTTGGCAGCCGGGCCACCGAACTGGCCATCCGCGGGGAAGCCTATGTGGCACCCATGGAACTGCTGGGGGCCATCGTGGTCCTGTCTTTCACCCTTGCACCGCTGGCCGCCGCTGCCGCCGTGCGCATCAGTCTGGAGTAGAAGCGTGACGTGGACGTGGTTTCACCGGCTCGGTTCGCCCCCGTACATCTACCGGCTGGCCGGCAGATTGACACCGTGGTTCGGCTGGATCGCCGCCGTGCTGCTGCTGGGCGCGCTGTTCGACGGCCTGGTGCTCGCGCCGCCGGATTATCAGCAGGGTGATGGGTTTCGCATCATTTACGTACACGTGCCGACCGCCTGGCTGTCGTTGATGATCTATACCTGGATGGCCGTGGCAGCCGCCGTGGGTCTCATCTGGCGTATCAAGGTCGCGCACGCGGCAGCGGCTGCCTGCGCGCCGATCGGCGCCTCGTTCACGGCGGTCGCGCTGGTGACCGGCATGCTGTTCGGCAAGCCGATGTGGGGCGCCTATTGGGTCTGGGATCCGCGGCTCACCTCTGAGCTGCTGCTGCTGTTCCTCTATCTGGGCTACATGGGCCTGCGGGCGTCATTTGATGATCTCCAGCGTGCAGATCGTGCCAGCGCCGTGCTGGCGATCGTGGGAATCGTTAATGTACCGATCGTGCACTTCTCGGTCATTTGGTGGAACTCGCTGCATCAGGGCTCATCCCTGAGCCTCACGGGCAAGGACACGATTGCGACCCCGATGCTGATCCCGCTGCTGCTGAGCATGCTGGGCTTTACTTTGTATTTCCTGGCCGTGGTGCTGGTCAGGCTGCGCGGCGAAGTGCTGCGCCGGGAGCGCGCCGCCAGCTGGATCGGCGAGGTGGTGGCGCCGTGAGTCATTTTTTCGCCATGGGCGGTTATGCCCGCTACCTGTGGCCCTCCTACGGCGTGACGCTCTTGGCCGTCGTCGCCAACATCATCTGGGCCCGCGGGTTGCTGCGGCGGGCAAAGACCGAGGCCCGCCGCCGCCTCGACATGCAAGGTGAATCGCCATGACTCCGCAACGCCGTAAACGTCTGTACCTGGTGCTCGGGATCGTGGTGGGAGTGGGCGCGGCCGCCGCACTGGCGCTCTCCGCGTTCCGCCAGAACGTGACGTTCTACTTTATTCCAACCCAAGTTGCCGCCGGCGCGGTCCATGGTGATCAGAGCTTCCGACTCGGCGGCATGGTGAGCAAGGGCAGCGTGCAACGCGCGGCCGGCAGTCTGCAGGTGCGCTTCGTGCTGACTGATTTCAAACATGATGTGCCGGTGACGTATACCGGCGTGCTGCCGGATCTGTTCCGTGAGGGACAGGGCGTGATTGCCCACGGACACCTCGGCGCCAATGGCGTGTTCGACGCCGATGAAGTGCTGGCCAAGCACGATGAGAAATACATGCCGCCGAAGATCGCCGGTACGGCGCCGCCGACCGCGGCAATGCAGGGAGGAGGCTGATGCTGCCTGAACTGGGTCACTTCGCGCTGGTCCTGGCCCTGGTGCTGGCCGGACTGCAGGCGTTCTTCGGCATCGCAGGTCCGGCGCTCGGTCGTGACCGCTGGGTGGCAGCCACCACCTCGGCCGTGGCCGGGCAGTTCGTCATGGTGGCGACGGCGGTGGGCATCCTGGTGTACGCCTTCGTCAATTTTGATTTCTCGGTGCTCTATGTGGCCGAGAATTCCAACTCCGCGCTGCCGCTGATGTACCGGATCGCGGCCCTGTGGGGCGCCCATGAAGGATCACTGCTGTTGTGGATCTTCCTGCTGGCGGTGTGGACGTTGGCGGTGGCGATCGTCTCCCGCAACCTGCCGGAACGGTTCGCCGCGCGCGTCCTGGGCGTGCTCGGGGTCCTGAGCTTCGGCTTCCTGCTGTTTACGCTGGCAACCTCGGACCCCTTCCGGCGTCTGATTCCCGCGGCAGCCGATGGCCACGACCTCAACCCGCTGCTGCAGGACCCGGGGCTTGCCGTGCATCCGCCGATTCTCTACACCGGGTATGTGGGCCTCGCGGTGGCCTTCTCGTTCGCCTGTGCGGCGATGCTCGAAGGCCGCATGGATCCCAACTGGGCGCGCTGGACCAGGCCATGGACCACGGCGGCGTGGGCGTTCCTGACCTGCGGTATCACGCTGGGCAGCTGGTGGTCCTACTACACGCTCGGCTGGGGCGGCTACTGGGAATGGGATCCGGTGGAGAATGCCTCCTTCATGCCCTGGCTGGTCGCCACCGCCCTGATCCATTCGCTGGCGGTCACGGAGAAGCGCGGGCTGTTCAAGAGCTGGACGCTGCTGCTGGCGATCCTCGGGTTCTCGCTGAGTCTCTTGGGAACCTTCCTGGTGCGCTCGGGCGTGCTGGTCTCGGTACATTCGTTTGCCGCCGATCCCTCCCGCGGGCGTTTCATCCTGGCATTCCTCGGCATCGTGATCGGCGGTGCATTGGCCCTGTATGCCTGGCGCGCACCGCTGCTGAAGTCGAACGCGGGCTTCGATCTGCTGTCGCGTGAGAGCTTCCTGCTGTTCAACAACATCCTGCTGGTGGTGGCCGCAGCCACGGTGCTCGGTGGCACGCTTGCGCCGCTGATCGGCGACACGATGGGACAGACCTCGCTGTCGGTCGGGCCGCCTTACTTCCGGCCCACGTTCCTGCTGGCGATGGTGCCGCTGCTGCTGCTGCTTTCGGTGGGCATCCATGCCGCCTGGAAACGCGGCCGGCTTGAGGTCGCGGTAAAACCGTTGGTGGTGACACTGGCAGTGGCGGGCATACTCGGTGCCGCCACCGTGTTCGGCTTCTATGGCGGCCGGCACGCGCTGGCGATCACCGGTTTCACCATCGGCGGCTGGATCATCCTGTCCTCCCTGCTGGACCCCATTGACCGCCTGCGGCGGCATCTGAGCCTGTCGCGCGCCGTGCTGGGCATGACCCTGGCGCATATCGGTCTGGCCGTGGCGGTGATTGCGCTGACCGGCGTGGAGTCCTATACCAGCGAGCGCGACATCGCACTGGGCAGGGGTGAAAGCGCCCACGTGGGCGACTACGACTTCAGGCTCATGGGCACCCAGGAGCTCGAGGGTCCCAACTACAGCGCCACGCGCGCGACCGTGGACGTGAGCCGCGCGGGCCGGATGATCACCACGCTGTATCCGGAGGTGCGCCAGTTCTGGGTGCAGCAGCAGACGCGCAAGATCGCCGGCATCTACAACCTGCATGGCACGGACCTCTTCATCGCCCTGGGCGATAATCTGGGCGCCGGACGCTGGAGCCTGCGCGCGCAGATCCGGCCGCTGATCACGCTGCTGTGGCTGGGGCCGCTGTTCATGGCCTTAGGCGGCGCCCTGGCGCTTTCGGATCGCCGCTATCGCCTGGAACGGGCCGCCGCGCGCGCCGGCGTTGCCGGCACGGCGCACGGAGAGGCGCAGTGAAATCGCGATTCCTGATCCCGTTGGGCATCTTCGTGCTGCTGGTGGTGGTGCTCATTGTGGGTCTGAATCATTCCCGCGAGGTGGGCGTACTGCAGTCCCCGCTGGTGGGCCACCAGATCCCCGACTGGGAATTGCCGATGCTCACGGATCCTGCCAAACGCATGGGTTCGCGCGAGCTGAAAGGGCAGTGGTACGTGCTCAACTATTGGGGAGCGTGGTGCTACGCGTGCCGGGTCGAACACCCCACACTGCTTCAGGCGCAGCATGACGCGCGGGTCCAGATCATCGGCGTCGACTGGGTGGCGGGCAATCAGGATGAGAACGCCCAGGCCCTGGAGTGGCTGGCGCGGCTGGGTAATCCCTACAGCACGGTGGTCACCGATCTCGATGGACGCACGGCCATCGACCTTGGCGTCGCGCAGGCACCCGAATCCTTCCTGGTGAATCCGCAAGGCGTGATCGTCTACAAGGAGCCAGGCATCATCACTCCGGAGATCTGGCGCCGGGAGTTCCTCGCGCGCCTGCCACCGCAGTCCACCGCGCCGGTCGCGAACGAAGGTGGTTCGTGAGGACACTGAGCACAGGCGCCATCCTGCTGATGATTCTGCTCGCACTCGCCCCGGCGCACACGGCCTGGGCGGTGGACCCGGCGAGGATGTCCGATCCGGCGCTGCAGGCGCGCTACGAGGTGTTGATCCACGAGCTGCGATGTGTGCAGTGTGAGAACAACTCGCTCGCGGACTCGGACGCCTCGATCGCCGCTGATCTGCGGCACCAGATCCGCGACATGCTGGCGGCCGGCAAATCCGACCAGGAGATCAAGGACTACCTGGTCTCCCGCTACAGCGAATTCATCCTCTTCCGGCCGGCGTATTCGTGGCGCAACGCGTGGCTGTGGGGACTGCCGCTGCTGCTGCTGATCCTCGGGGTCGTGATTGCCGTGCGCGTGATCCGCCAGCGCGGCGCGTTGGTGGACAACGAGGATGACGTGGACGTCTCGCACTCATGATCACTTTCATCGTCATTGCCGCCGCCATGGCCCTCGCCGTGAGCGCTGTGATCGCAGTACCCCTGCTGTCCCGCCGTCGTGCCACACCGCAGTCCCCCTGGACGGCGATGGCGGTGCTGGTCGTACTGCTGCTGGGCGCCTCGGGGCTGTACGGCGCCTTCAGCAACTGGAACTGGTCGCAGCCCCAGAGCGATAACGCGGACAGCTCGCCGCAGTCGATGGTCGCCTCGCTCGCGCGGCGCCTGGCCCGCAACCCCAGTGATCTTGAAGGCTGGCTGCTGCTGGGCCGCTCATACAGTGTGCTGCAGGAAACCCCGCTCGCCATCCGCGCCTACGAGCGTGCCAACGAGCTGGCGCGGGGCACCAACGTTGATGCGCTGCTCGGCCTCGCCGAGGCATTGATTTCGCAGGACGACACCCAGCTTGCGGGCCGCGCCGGACAGTTGGTCGAGCAGGCGCTGACACTGGCGCCGACCTCACCCAAGGGGCTGTTCTACGGTGCGGCCGCCGCCATCCAGCGCAAGGATCTGCCCCTGGCACGCCAGCGCTTCGTCGCGCTGCTGGCGGAGAATCCGCCGCAGAACGTGCGGCCCATCATCCAGCAGCAGATCAATGCCATCGACCAGGCGCTGGGTACGGCAGCGCCGGCAGCCGACGAGGTCCCCGGGCCCACGGCCGCGCAAGGCGGCGGTGACATGGCTCGTGTGCGCATCAATATTACACTCGCGCCTACGCTTAAGCTTGGCGACAAGGGCCATGCGCCGCTGTTTGTGTTTGTACGCGACCCCCGCGCCGCCGGTCCGCCGCTCGCCGTGAAACGTCTCACGGCGCATTTTCCGCAGGTCGTAGAGCTGTCATCCGCGGATGCGATGCTGGCGGGTCATGGCATGCAGATCGGACAGGATGTGGAGATCGTCGCGCGCCTTTCCGGGACCGGCGGGCCCCTCGCCCGCAGCGGCGATCCGTTTGGATCAACCGCTTATCACGTCGGGGCGACGGGCAGCGCCACCGTTGTCATCGATCGGCTTACACCGTGACGGCATTTCACCGCTAACACATTGCAGGTGACAGGCATACAGTCGGAGTGGCTCGTAATGCACGCGCGACGATGGTGCGTGATTGATGTTGAACCTGTGCATTTTCGAGCTGCCTGACAAGTATCAAGTATAGGGTGCAAGGTGCCTGGTGCTTGTCTTACAAGCTCTTAGAGTCGTTGTAAGACACCGCGGCATGCGTCTTGCTTCAGTCCCCGCTTAGGGACGTCCTCATGATGATCGCAAGGAGATCCGGAATGGCACAAGCAAGAGGTGCGGAAGGCCGAACTTCCAACCGAGGGTTCGCTTCAATGAACCAGGAACGGCAGCGTCAGATAGCCAGCATGGGTGGCAAGGCGGTTCCGGATTCCAAACGCAGTTTTTCGCAGAATCGGGACCTGGCCGCACAGGCGGGCCGCAAAGGCGGACAGAGCGTACCGGGAGAGAAGCGCAGCTTCTCGCAGAATCGGGAGCTTGCCGCGCAGGCGGGTCGGAAGGGTGGACAGAGCGTACCGGATGAGAAGCGCAGCTTCTCGCAGAACCCGGGACTGGCCGCGGAAGCCGGGCGCAAGGGCGGACAGGCCAGCCATAGTGGCTTACCGCATGATCATGATGCCCTGCCGGCAGCCACGAATGTCGTGAACCGGCGTCCGGGTGGAGCGAGCTAGGGCCGCACGCAAAGCGCGGCGCGTGCAAACTTTACGCGCCGGAATGCATAAGTTGCACTCGGACCGGGTCAAGGCTCCTCGCCCGACCCGGTCCAGAGGATCAATCCGGGGCCTGACAGACCTCGGCAACAATGCGGCTGATTTCCTCAGGATCGATGGGTTTGACCAGATGTCGGTCAAAGCCGGCGGTGCGTGCGCGCCGCTTGTCATCCTCCTGACCCCAGCCCGTCTGGGCACACAGCAGCGTCGATTGGGCCCACGGGCGGGTACGCAGACGCCGCGCGGTTTCATAGCCGTCGATTCCCGGCATGCCAATGTCCAGCAGCACCACGTGGGGCTGAAATTCCTCGGCAATCTGTAGTGCCTCGAGGCCGTCGGCGGCGGTACGCACCTCGTGACCCTCGATGTCCAGCATCAGGGCAAGGCTCTGCGCGCCATCACGGTTGTCATCGACGATGAGCACTCGGGCGTTGCTGCGCCCGGCGTGAGGGGCAACAGATTCGGCCGTCGGCGGCGCTACTGCCCGCAGCGCCGGAACGTTCAACAGGTTCAACTTCACCACAAAACTGCTCCCCTGGCCCGGGCCATCGCTATGGACTGAACCAGTCCGATCTGGCTGTCGCCTGGTCGGTATCGGCCACCCGCAGGACGTGGATGGCACTGCGCATGGCGGCCAGCGGATTGCGCATTTCGTGCGCGAGGGTGGCGAAGAACTCCTTGCGGTCACGCTCACATTCACCAAGAAGCATTTCGAGCGCCTCGCGCTCGGCCAGGACGGTCCGCAGGCGTGCCTGCAGCTTTCGGTCGGGGCTCGCAGAATCGACGGGTGTCATGGCGGAAGATCCCAGCAAGAATCAGGCCGCGCCCGGGAACCGCACCACGAAGCTCGTCCCCTGCGCATCGCGGCCGGGTTGGGCTTTGACCGCGGCCCCGTGCACCGTGGCGATCTCACGCACGATGGCCAGTCCCAGCCCGCAGCCCTCGGCATCCCCCGTGGCACCGCGATGGAAGCGCTCGAAGATGCGCTCGCGCTCGGCTTCGGCGATCCCCGGCCCATCATCCGTCACCGAAAGTTCCGGGAACGCGCCGGCGCAGACGGTGACCGTCACGCTCGCCCCCTCCGGGCAGTAACGCAGCGCATTGTCGATGAGGTTGTTGAGCAGTTCTTCGAGGAGTCCCGCATGACCCTGGATCATGACCGGGTAGTCGGGTGCCACGAACCCGAAGTCGATGTGCCGGGCGAGCGCCGGTCCGATCCAATTTTCACCCGCGGTGCGGGCAAGCACCGTCAGGTCCAGGCGCGAGAGGGTGCGGGACTCGGCAGCTTCCGGCCCGGAACGGGCGAGGGCGAGCAGCTGCTGGGTGACGCGGGCGGCCCGTACGACCGCGGTCTGCAGGCCCCGCAGGGCGTGATCGCGGGACTCGCTGTCCGGGCTGCGCTGCGCCCGCTCGGCGTGCAGCGAGACCGCGGCGAGCGGCGTGCGCAGCTGGTGGGCGGCATCCGCGACGAAGCGCCGCTGCGCGCTGATGGTCTGCTCGAGTCTGCCCAGCAGGTCGTTGATGCGGCTGACGAGAATTCGCGCTTCCCAGGGCAAGCCCTCCTCGGACACCGGGGTCAGGAGGTCATGGCCGCGGGCCTCGATCGCCGCCGACACGACCGTCAGCGGCCGCAGCCCCCGGTCGACCGCGAAGCGTACGAACAGCAGCGCGCCGAGCAGCAGGCCCAGCTGCGGGAGTGCCATTTCGAGCAGGATTTCGGACAGCAGCGTCGCGCGCTTGTTGACCGTCTCGCCGACCACCAGGTGTATGACATCGGCGGAACCGGGAATCCGCACCTGCGTTGCGACGATGCGCATCGGCATGCCGTCGATGGTCATCGAAGTCAGCAGCGGTTTGCCATCCGCGCCCGGTGCGACATCGGGGAGGGCGCCGTCATTGGCAAGGACGCGACCGTCGGCGGTACTGACGCGGTAGTAGGTCTGGTCGTAGTCGTCGAACTTGAAGATGGCAAGTGCCACCCGCGGCAGCACCACGCTCGCCCGGCCGTTCTCCACACTCAGCGCCTGCGCCAGTGAGCCGGCGTCGTCAATCAGCCAGCGATCGTAGGCGAGGTTCGCGAAATGCGCGGACAGCGCGTAGCAGTAGATACCGTCCAGAACGAGCAGCAGCAACGCTACGGCCAGGACGCGGAGCGTCAGGCCGGATCGCAGCGAACGTTCAGGCATCGGTTTCCTGTTCCGCCTTCGCCTCCAACAGATACCCAAAGCCGCGAATCGTCTGGACCTTAAGGTCAAAGGGCTCCAGCCGACGCCGCAGGCGGTGGATGGCCACCTCGATCGCGGTGTCCGACAGCGCCTCGCCCGAGGGCGCGAGACTGCTGGCGATCTGATCCTTCTTGACGACCCGTCCGGCGCGCTGTGCGAGCAGTTCCAACAAGGTGAACTCGCGCGCCGTGAGATCCACCGGCGTGCCGGAGAGCAGGATGCGGGGCTGCCCCATGGTCAGCTCCAGGGGCCCGATCTTGATGGACTGGGCGCGGTCCGCCCGGTGGCGCCGGACCAGGGCCCGCGCCCGGGCCTCGAACTCCGCCATCACGAAGGGCTTGACCAGATAATCGTCCGCGCCGGCGTCAAGGCCGGTGACGCGGTTGTCCACCGCATCGAGTGCCGTCAGGACCAGGATGGGCAGACCGCGCTGGTGGCGCCGCAGGGTACGAATCAGGGTCAGCCCGTCGATGTCCGGCAGGCCGATGTCCACGATGGCCAGGTCGAAGTCATTGAGCAGCAGGACTTCCTGGGCCTCGCGGCCCCGGCCGCTGGCCTCCACGTGGTAGCCCTTCTGGCGCAGCAGATTGACGAGCGCCCCGCGCAGCTCAGCGTCGTCTTCAACAATGTAGGTTCGCATGCCCGGATTATGCGCAAATTCTTCGTCTCTGGCGCGGCTCTTGAGCGTGAAGGCTTCCTGAAAGGTGGGTCAGTTCGAGTCCTGAGCGATGCCCGCCAGACAATCTGCGGCGCGCGCCTCGGCCTCCTGCCAGGTGAGGGTCGAACCGAGCGCTTCCAGGTACTGAGCGTCGACGATCGGGCTTGGCAGCAGGTCGCGGGCGCAGCCGTCCGAGTCGTCTCCCCCGGTCAATGCGATGGCGAGCGCCAGGGCAGACACGGCATCCAGCCCCGCCGACTTCACGCGGCTCGGCCGGTGGTGATGGGCGACGGCCTCGACCACCGGATGTGGCAGGCCCCAGAGGGCCAGCAGGTAGGCGCCGATCTCGGCGTGCGAGGCGCCCAGGATTTCGTACTCGGCCTGCGGCAGGGAGATCCCGGCGGCGAGGGCGAGCTCGATGGCCTGTTCGAGCTCGCGCGGACATTCCTGGATCAGGACCCAGTAGCCGAGGTCGTGCAGCAGCGCCGCGAGCACCGTGTCGTCTGCGAAGCGGGTACCCGCGGTGAGCGCCTGGGCGACGGCAGCCGTGCGCTGGGCGTGCAGCTGCAGATCCTCGAGATCCACCGCCGCATGCCGCATGCGCCCCGGCCAGCGCGAGAATACTTCGGCGCACATCACCAGATTGCGCACGGTCTGGAACCCCAGGTACTGCACCGCCTGTTCGATGTTGCTGATGCGGCGGCCGCGACGGAAGAATGCCGAGTTGGCGATCTGCAGCACCTTCACCGTCAGTGCCGTATCGTCACTGATGACGCGTGCGACCTCGCGCGCCGAGGCGTCCGGGCGCGCCATGGCGACCTGCAGTCGGGCGAACACCTGCGGGCGCGCCGGCAACTGGCGGATGCGGCCGACGATGGCCTGGACGCTCGGCTGCATCAGCTCCTCACGCAGCTGCAGACTGCGCGCCACCACATCCTCGAGCTGCTCCGGACGGCACGGTTTGCTCAGATACTGGTGGGCCAACGGCAGCAACCGCAGTTTCTGTTCAACTTCCGACATACCCGCAAGCGCGATTCGGATCGTTGCCGGCCAGCGCTCGCTGATGGCGCGCAGCAGCTGCACGCCATCCATGCCCGGCATGCTGATGTCGCTGACGATCACATCATGCGGTGTTGCTTCGAACTGCGACAACGCGTCCGCGCCGCTGTCCACGAACGTCATGTGCCACTTGCCCATCAGCGGTTGCAGCCGCTGGCGCAGGCTCTCCAGCAGTTGCGGTTCGTCATCGACGAACAGCACGTGCCGCACCGGAGGTTTTGCATTCGAACGCTTGTCCATGAGTGCGTGCATTTCAGCGTAAGCGCTGCACGCCGCGTTGGCCCGACCTCACAATATTGGGGCCCGGCTGACACCACCGGCGGGGCTGTCGAAGCGCGTCACGGACTTAACGTGATAGCCCGCGCTCGCGTCGCAGCTGCGCCGGACTTTTGTCGCCCGTTCGCGTCGGTTCCCCGGTAATATGACAGCCATATAAAGCGGCCTGCCGGCCCCCCAAGGTTTCGATTCGTTAATGCGTCATTGCCATTGGCTCCCCGCGCCGACGCCGGGCATTTTGTTCATGACTCTCGCGGCCACCGTGCTGTGTGGCTGCGCCGTGGGCCCCGATTTCCACACGCCCGCGGCACCGGCGACGGATCACTACTTGGCCGGCGCACCGATCGAGCACACGGCCGGGTCTGCTGCTGAGCTTGGCGAGGCCCAGACCCTCATCATCGATGAGGACATTCCGGCGCAGTGGTGGCAGCTGTTTCACAGCGAGCCCCTGGATGCGCTGGTGCGTACCGCGCTGCACGACAGTCCCACGATTGATGCCGCCGCCGCCGCCCTGCGGGCAGCGCAGGAAGGCTATGTCGCGCAGCGCGGCGCCCTGTTTCCGCAGGTCAGCGCACAATTCGAGGTCCAGCGCGAGGCGGAACCGGGCGCGGCCTTTGGCTTGCCGGAACTCGGAACCAGTACCTTCACGCTGTTCGATGCGGGCGTGAACGTCACCTACAACTTTGACGTGTTCGGCGCGACGCGCCGCCAGCTCGAGGCTGCCGCCGCGCAATCGGAGTACCAGCGCTGGGAGCTTGAGGGCGCACGCCTGGCGCTGGCCGGGAATGTGGTGACCACAGCGATCACGGCCGCGTCGCTCAACGATCAGATTGTCGCGACCAATGACATCCTGGCCACCGAACGCGATCAGCTGCGCATCATCGTGCGTCAGCGCGAGGCGGGCGCGGCCGCGCAGGTGGACGTGCTGACCCAGCAGGCACAGGTCTCACAGCTGGAGGCGACCCTGCCGGGACTGCAGAAGGCACTGGCCCAGGCCGGGCACCGGCTGGCGGTGCTCAGCGGTCACACGCCCGACCAGGCGAATACCACCGGGCTGACGTTGTCGGCGCTCACGTTGCCCACGCAGCTGCCGGTGTCCTTGCCCGCGAAGCTCGTGCGCCAGCGTCCGGATGTGCGCGCGTCCGAATCCCAACTGCACCAGGCCAGCGCCCAGGCGGGTGTGGCGACGGCCAACCTCTACCCGCAGCTGACCCTCTCGGGCGCCATCGCCTCGGAGACCACGTCGATCACCGACCTGTTCAGCGCCGGCACCGCCGCCTGGAACATCGGCGGCAGCCTCATGCAGCCCTTGTTCCAGGGCGGGACACTGCGTGCCAAGCGCCGCCAGGCCTTCGCCGAACTCGACCAAGCAACCGCCCAGTATCGCGGCACCGTGCTTTCGGCCCTGCAGGATGTCGCCGACACACTGCGGGCACTGGAGGCTGACGCCCTGGCGCTGCAGGCGGATGTGCAGGCCGAAGCGGCCGCCCATGATTCCCTTGAAATCACCCGCCGCCAGTTTCAGGCCGGCGGCACTTCTTACGTCAATCTGCTCATCGCCCAACGTCAGTATGCGCAGGCGCGCCTGACACGCATCCAGGGGCAGATGGCGCGCTTGACGGATACCGCGGCGCTGCTGCAATCCCTCGGGGGCGGCTGGTGGAATCGCGACAAAGACGGGAGCCGGTAGTGGAGACCTCACAGTTCCAGATTCCTCAGCATGATGCAGCCACGACGCGCCGGCTGTTCCGGCGGCGGCTGATCATCGTCATCGTGTCGGTACTGATCCTCGCGAGCGGCATTGTCGGCTTCAACCTGTTCAAGGCCCACATGATCGGGCAGGTGCTGGCGCAGAACGCGTCGCCCAAGCAGACCATTGCCACGGCCACGGTGAAATACGATGACTGGCAGCCCCAGATCGGGGCCGTCGGCACGCTGCGCGCGGTCCGCGGCGTGGATGTCACGACCGAAGTGGCGGGGCTGGTGCGGAGCGTCAACTTTCATTCCGGCCAGGACATAGACAGCGGCGCGCTGCTGGTCCAGCTCAATGCGGACTCGGATGTCGCCCAGCAGCAGGCACTCGCTGCTGCGGCGGACCTCGCCGAGGTGGTCTACAAGCGCGACCAGGTGCAGTTCCAGGCGCAGGCCGTTGCCCAGTCGCTGGTCGACAGCGACGCGGCCGATCTCAAGAACAAGCGCGCCCAGGTGGCGGCACAGGCTGCCCTGGTGGCGAAGAAGACGCTGCGCGCGCCCTTTGCCGGCGCGCTCGGCATCACGACTCTCAATCCCGGGCAGTTCCTGAACCCCGGCGACAAGGTCGTGACCCTGCAGCAACTGGATCCCATCCTGGTGGACTTCCGCCTGCCGCAGCAGGCGCTGTCCCGCATTGCCGTCGGGCAGCCGGTGACGCTCAGCGCTGATACCTGGCCCGGAGTGACCTTCACCGGCCGGATCACGGCGGTGAATCCGCTCATCGACAGTGCCACCCGGAACGTGCAGATCGAGGCCTCAGTCGAGAATCACGCGCGCCAGCTGTTTCCGGGAATGTTCGGTCACCTGAACGTGGATGCCGGCAAGCAGGTGCGCGCATTGACGCTGCCGCAGTCCGCGATCACCTACAACCCCTACGGCGCGACGGTGTTCCTGGTCACCGCCGACAACAAGGGCGGCCAGACGGTGAAACAGAGCTTCGTGACCGTCGGGGAGACACGCGGGGATCAGGTGCAGGCGCTGACGGGCGTGAAGGAGGGGGACGTGGTGGTGACGGCCGGCCAGTTGAAGATCAAGAACGGCACGCCGGTCGCGATCGATAATTCGCACGAGCCCAGCAATGATCCGAATCCGACGCCGCAGGAACACTAGGGCGCAAGCGGATGAAGTTCACAGACCTGTTCATCCGGCGACCGGTGCTCTCGGTCGTCGTCAGCCTGTTCATCCTGGTGCTGGGGATTCGTGCGATCTTCAGCCTCTCGATCACCCAGTATCCGCAGACCGAGTCCGCGAACATCATCATCAGCACCACCTATTACGGTGCGGATGCGGCGACGGTGGCCGGTTTCATTACCCAGCCGCTGGAGGCGGCCATCGCCCAGGCCCAGGGCATCGAATACCTGGCCTCTTCCAGTACCACCGGCTCCTCGACCATCACGGCCACGCTGCGACTGAATTACGACTCTAATCGCGCCCTGACGGAGATCAGCGCCAAGGTCAATTCGGTCCGTAACCAGTTGCCGCCGCAGGCGCAGCAGCCGGTGGTCAATATCGATGTCGGTGACACGACCGCCGCGATGTACATCGGTTTCTTCACCGACACGCTGCCGCCCAATGGGGTGACGGATTACCTGATACGCGTGGTGCAGCCGAAGCTGGATGCCATTCCCGGCGTGCAGTCGGCGGACGTGCAGGGTGCCCGTGTCTACGCGCTGCGCGCCTGGCTCGATCCGGAACGCATGGCGGCCCGCAACGTCGCGGCCGGCGATGTCTACAATGCGCTGGCCGCGAACAATTACCTGACTGCCGTGGGCAGCACCAAGGGCCAGATGGTCTCCGTGGATCTCACGGCGGACACCGATCTGCACACGCTCGATGGATTCCGCCGGCTCATCGTGCGCCAGCAGAACAGCACGGTCGTGCGCCTCGAGGATGTCGCGACCGTGGAACTCGGGTCAGAGGATTACGACTCCGGGGTGAGCTGGAACGGCAATCATTCCGTGTTCCTCGCGATTCAAAATGCGCCCAAGGCCAATGTGCTGCAGGTGGCGCAGGCCGTGCGCGATGCGCTGCCGGCCATCCAGGAGCAGCTGCCCAGCGGCATGCGTGCCGAAGTCGTCTACGACACCACGCAATTCGTCCGCAGTTCCATCCGTGAGGTCATCAAGACGCTGGTGGAGGCGCTGCTCATCGTCACTGTGGTGATCTTCCTGTTCCTGGGCAGCGTGCGGGCCACGGCGGTGCCCATGGTGGCCATGCCACTGTCGCTGGTCGGTACCTTCTTCATGATGCTGGTGCTCGGCTACTCGATCAATCTGCTGACCCTGCTGGCACTGGTACTGGCGATCGGCCTGGTGGTCGATGACGCCATCATCGTAGTCGAGAACTTTGACCGGCATCTGAAGAAGGGGGAGTCGTCTCTGGATTCGGCCTTGTTCGCCGCCCGCGAACTGGGTGGTCCGATTCTCGCGATGACCGTGGTGCTGGTGGCGGCCTATCTGCCGATCGGTTTCCAGGGTGGCCTGACCGGTGCCCTGTTCACGCAGTTCGCCTTCTCGCTGGCGGCGGCGGTGAGCGTGTCGGCAATCATCGCGCTGACCCTCTCGCCCATGCTGTGCTCGAAACTGTTCCGCGCCCATCCGGAGGAGGGTCGTTTCGCAAAGCTGCTGGATCGGAATTTCGATCGGGTGCGGCGCTTCTACCAGCGCCTCCTCGCCGATTGGCTGCGGACCTGGCAGGTGCTCGTCATCCTCGGCGCCGGCGTACTGTGTCTGACGGTCTATCTTTTTGCCACGGCCGACTCGGAACTGGCACCGAGCGAAGACCAGGGCGTGGTGGTGGCGCAGATCAAGGGCGCGCCGAATGCGACCTATCAGCAGATGCAGACGTACGGCAAGGAGATGTTCGACGATGCGGCGACGCTGCCGGAGTACTACGGGGTGTTCCAGAACATGGGCCAGGGCACGGTGAACACCGGATTCGGCGGCGTGCTCTTCAAGCCCTGGGGCGATCGGTCGCGTACTGCGGATGAGTTGCAGAAGGTGCTGCAGGAACGCTGGAATCACATCGCCGGTGCGCAGGTCGCCGCATTCCAGCTGCCCGCACTGCCAGGCTCGCAGGGTCTGCCGGTGCAGTTCGTGATCACGACCACCGACCCGTTGGAGAATCTCTACGAGGTGACGCAGAACCTCCTGGCGCGGGCCAAGGCCAGTGGCATGTTCTTCTTCATCGACTCGGATATGAAGATCGACAAGCCCCAGGCGACCTTGAGCCTGGATCGCGAGCTGGTCGGTGACATGGGTCTCACCGAGCAGGATGTCGGCGCGAGTCTCGGCGCCGCCCTGGGGGGTGGCTACGTCAATTACTTCTCGATCGCCGGGCGCTCCTACAAGGTAATCCCGCAGGTGCTGCAGAAGGACCGGTTGAATCCCTCGCAGGTGCTGGACTACTACGTGCACAGCGGCGATGGCTCGCTGATCAAGGCCGGCACGGTGGCGCGTATCGCCACCAGCACCGTGCCCGAATCCATCAATCACTTCCAGCAGCTCAACGCGGCGACCATTTCCGCCGCGCCCGGTGTCTCGCAGGAGACGGCGCTGAAGTATCTGCGCGATACGCTCAAGGAAATCGCCCCGACCGGCTACAGCGCCGACTATTCGGGACAGTCGCGCCAGTTCATGCTGGGGTCCGGCAGTTTCATGGTGACGTTGCTGTTTGCGCTGATCATCGTGTACCTGGCGTTGGCCGCGCAATTCGAAAGCTTTCGCGATCCGACCGTGATCCTCGTGTCGGTGCCGATGGCCCTGTTCGGTGCCATGATCTTCATCAACGCCGGTGCCTCGACGCTGAATATCTATACCCAGGTGGGGCTGGTGACGCTGCTGGGCCTGATCAGCAAGCACGGCATCCTGATCGTGCAGTTCGCCAACGAACTGCAGCGTTCCGGAATGAGCAAGATGGAAGCGATCGTCGAGGCCGCCTCGGTCCGGTTGCGACCCATCCTGATGACGACTGCGGCCATGGTGTTGGGCGTGGTACCGCTGGTGATCGCCTCGGGTGCCGGTGCGGCCGGGCGCCGCTCCATGGGCATTGTGCTGTTCACCGGCCTGTCGATCGGCACGCTGTTCACGCTGCTGGTGGTGCCGGCGATGTACATCCTGCTGAGCGCGGATCACGGGCACGAAGACGGGCGGGTCGTCGGGGCGCCGAAGTTGCATGATCAGGCGTTATGAGTGCTAATTAAATCATCTAGTTGCGGCATATTACTGGAATCGATATTAATGTAACGGAACCTTGCCGTGCTGCGGTGGCCCAATGGCCCAGAGGCTCTCACCGGCAAACGGCCCCTTGAGATCCGGCAGCGGCTCCCCATACCGGCCTAGTGGACTGCGTCAGTTGCGCGGTTTCGGAGATTCAAGATGTTCAAATGTGTTCGCGTTTCACTGCTCGCGCTCCTGGCTTTGGGAAGTGCCGGCACGGCGTTCGCCGACACCGATGCGACACCGCATCAGATCTATGAGGCGGCACAGTCCGGACACCTCGCCGAAGCCCAGAAGATGATCGACCAGGTGCTGCGGGATCATCCGCAGAATGCCAAGGCACATTTCATCGCCTCCGAACTTGATGCGCGGATCGGCGATCTCCCGGCTGCGCGTCAGCAGCTGGTGAGTGCAAAGCAGCTGGATCCGACGCTTGCCTTTACCAGTGCCCAGTCCTTGAGCGCCCTCGAGCGCGAGCTGACGGGCATGCGCGCGGTGGTTCCGGCACCGGGCTTGGGTTCGCAGGCCTTCGCGCCTGTGGCCCGTCACTCCTCGGTGCCCTGGGGTCTGATTATCATTCTGGCGATCGGCGCGTTCGTGCTCTGGAGTATTTTCCGCAGCCGCGCGCAGCGTGCGTATGCACAGAACTATGGTCCAGGTGCGCTGCCGCCCGGCAATCCCGGCATGCAACCTGGCTACGGGCCCGGCTATCCGCCACCGGGCGGCGGGTCGGGCCTCATGGGTAACCTTGCCAGCGGTCTTGCGATCGGCGCCGGTGTTGCCGCCGGCGAGGAACTCGTCCGCCACGTGATCGATGGCAATGGCAACGTGGTACCCGCGCCGACCGCGGATCTGCGGGATCCGCCGCAGAGCCAGGACATGGGTGGCAACGACTTCGGCACCCAGGACAGCAGTTCCTGGGGCAACGACAGCGGTGGCGGCGACTCCGGTGGCTGGGGTGGCGACAGTGGCGGCGGCGGCGGCGACTGGAGCTGACACAGTAATTTTCTGACAGGCCGATTAGACTGTCGGCATGTCATTCCTCAAGGTGATCGTCCTGGCCATCGTGCAGGGCCTGGCTGAGCTGTTGCCGGTATCAAGCTCTGCACATGTTGTCGTGGCTGAGAAACTCATGGGGCTGGACCCATCCTCCCCGCCCATGACGCTGCTGTTGGTGATGCTGCACACCGGCACCATGTTCGCGGTCATCGTGTATTTCTGGCAGCGCTGGCGCCAGACCTACTTCGCGAACCTGGCGCAGTTCAAACGCACCGCGCTGCAGGTCATCCTGGCAACCATCCTGACCGGCATCATCGGGGAAGCCCTGAAGGTGCTGATCGAGAAGACGGTTTTTCGCGGCCTGCCGAATGCACAGATCGAGGATCTGTTCAGCCACCTGGAGTGGATCGCGCCGGCACTGGCGGTGGGCGGCGTTTTGATACTCGTGGCGGGCCTGCGCGAACGCCAGGCGGCGCACAGCACCGAGGGTGATCTCACCACCCGGCAGGCGGGCATCATCGGGGCGGTGCAGGGGCTGTGTCTGCCGTTTCGTGGCTTCTCGCGCTCCGGCGCGACCATCTCGACGGGCATGCTCTGCGGGGTCGCCAAGGCCCGTGCCGAGGATTTCAGCTTTGCGCTGGCGGTGATCCTGACCCCGGAGGTGGTGGGGCGCGAAGTGCTGCGCGTTCTGCACATGGAACATGAGAGCGGCACGGCCGCGTTCGCCGGTGTCGCCGCCCCCGCCCTGGTGGGCACCGTATTCGCCTTCCTTGCGGGCCTGGTCGCATTGAAATGGCTGAGTCAGTGGCTGGAGCACGGTCGCTGGTACCTCTTCGGCGTGTACTGCCTAGTGGCCGCCGCGGCGGTCGGCGGACTGTATCTCGCCGGCTACTGATCGAAAGAACAATGGCTGCCCGGGCGCTGTTTCCGACCCTGGTGTATACGGCGGCTTTGCAGAGCCGCGGTGCGGAAGCTTTCAATCAGCGCCTGCTGCGCGAATGCCGCCAGCTGCGCCTTGATGATGTGGCGGGCCGCAACTGGTCGCGCACCAACTATCCCGGCGGCTACACCTCGTACGGATCACAACACCGACTGTACGAGATCTCACCGACGTTCGATGCCTTGCGCAAACTGCTCAGGCCCCACGTGGCGAAGTTCGCGCGCAGTGTCGAATGGGACCTGCGCGGGCGTCGCCTGGAGATGACCGACTGCTGGGTGAACATCATGCCACGGCAGGTCGTGCATAGCGGGCACCTGCATCCGCTGTCGACAGTGAGCGGCACCTACTACGTGCAGGTACCCGCAGGTGCCCCCGGTATCAAGTTCGAGGATCCGCGGCTCGAGCGGTTCATGGCCGCCCCGCCGCGCAAGGGCAACTGCAGGATCGAAAACCGCCAATGGGTGACGTTGCCGGCCACGGCAGGCTCGATGGTGTTGTTTGAAAGCTGGTTGCGTCACGAAGTCACGGCAAATACGCGCTCCCAACCGCGTGTGAGCATCAGCTTCAATTTCAACTGGTTTTGAAAGCGCGCCGGTCGGTGCCGTCCTACTAACGGTCCCAGCTGTGTGCCGCTGTCGGCCTCTGGGTTGGGCCTGATAACGTTCAATCACGGTCGGAATCTGGTAACGACAGATAACTATTGTTAAGTCAACAGTTACAGGGAAGCGATCCGGGTAAACGGCCGAAAGTTTGGGAGTATCATTGCCTCGAGGGGTGATGTCTTGACCAGCCGCAGTGCCAGACAGGTCTTCGCAACGCTCGTATTGGCGGGTGCAGGAGTTGTTGCCGCCCATGCCGGCCCTGAAGTCACCATCTATCTGACCGTGCCGCTGGGCGGCGGATCGAACGGCCACGCGTTTGGTTTGCGCCTGGACCGGTCTGCGGCACCTCCTGATGTGCGAATCGTCAATCCGGACTCGCCGTTGAACCGTCGGCCGCTGGTTGATCTGCAGATGGGCGCGAATTCCGCCCTGCGGTTGGAACTGGACCGGCGCCTTACCTGGGACATCGACCACCAGGAATTACGGCAGTCCTCGCGACCGGCTGCCTTCACGCTGCGGCTGCCGGTTCACATCGTCCTGCACGATGCCGTTTCGCCCTTGCACGAGGGTGTTTCAAAGCCCGGCGATGCCAGCGGCGCGAACACACTGCTCGCCGCGGCGCTCGCCAATCCACTGCAGAACTTTGGCGGGAAGGCCCTGGTGAAATCGCTTCCGGTCGAACCCTGACGGATCCTGCGCCGGCGCGAACTGTGGGTGGTGCATGGCCCGCGGGAACGGGCTCAGGAACGAAAAATGTCCGGCATTGGGCACCATCTGAATCGTGACCCGTGACCGATCCGGCACCCCCGCGAGGGCCGCACGGATGTGGGCGTCCGGGGTCAGCTCGTCATGTTCGGCCGTGAGCGCCAAAATGGGTGCCGTCACGGCCTGCAGCGCGTGCGGCGCGAGAAAGAAATCGCAGGCGGGTGCCATCAGCACCAGTGCCCCGAAGCGCGGATCGTGAGGCACCCCGATGCGTTCGCGTGTGCGCGTCCAGGGTTCACCGCCTGCAAGACACAACACCGTGTAGCCGCCCATCGAATGTCCGATCGCGGTGACGGGTTCCTCTGCAATCGCAGCCCCGAGTGTAGGATCGGCCAGCAGCGCATCCAGCAACCGCAGCAGCTGGCGCGGCCGGTTACGAAGATTCTCAACCGTGTTGGCGAGCTCGTCATCCCCGAGACTGTTCCCCGGATGCTTCGGCAGCGCCACGAAGTATCCATTGCGCGCCAGAGCCAGGCTCAGCGAGCGATACAGCAGCGGCGAGCCGCCGCTACCGTGGGAGAGCAGCACCAGCGGAAAGCGGCCCGGCGCCGGCGGCGCATCCACGCTCACGTCGAGTTCATACGGCCCGAACCAGGTCGGCGCTGCGGGCTGTGCGCAGGGGTAGTGCAGCAGGGCGCGAAGGGGTGGTGCGCCGCCGTCACCGGGGATGAGGAACTGGCGCGAACCTGCATACATCGCTGATTCTTCCGGGTTGATGCGCCGCAGCAGGAACTGCGTCACTCTTTGTTCATGGCGCCATCGGCGCGCCAGTCGCGCCGATGGAACCGCGATGTGATTCGCATCAGGTTGGTGCGGATTGAACGATAAAGGGTCAAGGGAAACACTGTTCGCTGCCAGCACACGGAATATTGCCACGATGGGCGCCACTTCGCCGGTTACGCAAAACGAGTATGTCGTTCGGGACGGTGCACTCATCGTCTCGGCCACGGACGCCGACGGACGGATTGTCCTGGTCAGTCCGGAGTTCATCCAGGTCAGCGGCTACTCGGCCGAGGAGCTGATGGGCAACAATCACGGGATCCTGCGGCACCCGGACACGCCGAGCGTGGTGTACGAGGACCTGTGGAAAACGCTGCGCGCGGGGCAACCGTGGAGCGGCCTCATGAAGAATCGCCGCAAGAACGGCGATTACTACTGGGACATCGCCAACGCCACGCCGCTGCGCGAAGGCGGGGCCATCAGCGGCTACATGACCGTCCGGACCAAGCCGTCCGCGCATCAGATCCGCGAGGCCGAACAGCTGTACCGCAAACTCGCCGACCGCACGGACAGGAGCCTGGCGTTCTCCGAAGGGCTCGTGATCCGCAACCACTGGCGCGACTCGCTCAATCCGCTGCGCAACCTGTCAGACCAGGGCAAGCGCTGGCTGGACATGGCTGCCGGCATGTCGGTGCTGGTGGCGGGGGCTGCACTGCTACTGCTGCCGGGCTTTGGCGGAGCGTCGCTGCGTGAGCTGGTCGCGGGGTTACTTGGCCTGCGTTGCCTGCTGTGGGTGAGACGGGTGCTGCTGGCCGACCGCCGCCACGAGGAGGCGAGCCACGACACCATCTCCTTTATCGAGGACCTCTCCGAGGGCCGCTTCACCACCACCTTCAAGGCCATCCGCAAGCACAAGGCGGGAGAGATCCAGCGCGCCTTGATGACCCTGCGCATCAAGATGGGCTACCAGCTCGCCGAAGAGCGCCGCAAGGCCTCGTTGCTGCGTCAGGCACTGACCAATGCCAGCGCCAGCGTCACGCTGGCGGATGAGAACCTGCGCATCGTCTACGTCAACGCCTCCGCGCAGCGCCTGTTCCAGCAGGCCGAGGCCGACTTCCGCAAGGAACTGCCTGACTTCGATTCCGGCAAGGTCATCGGTTCGTACCTGGATGCGATCCTGCGCCGCCCCGAACACCAGCGGCAGATGGTCGCGGAACTGCGTGAACCGCACACCAGTGACATCCGCATCGGCGGCCGCGCACTGCGCGTGGTGACGACGCCGGTGTTGGACACCGATGGACGGCGCATCGGCACGACCGTGGACTGGTTCGACCGCACCCCCGAGGTGCGCGCCGAAGAAGAGGTGAATGCGATCGTCAAGGGCGCGCTGGAGGGCGAGCTGGATCGCCGCGTCGCCAGCGAGGGCAAGTCCGGATTTCTGCTGGTGCTCGCCCACGGCGTGAACCAGATGCTCGACAACATGGTGAAGATCATCCGCGACGTCCAGGAAGCCGCAGGCGAAGTCGGTAGGGCCGCGATCGAGATCTCCGATGGCAACCTCGGGCTCTCCGAGCGCACCCAGGAGCAGTCCTCGGCTCTGGAAGCCACGGCGGCGTCGATGGAAGAGATGACCAGCACCGTCAAGCAGAACGCCGATAACGCCAGCCAGGCCAATCAGCTGGCCGCCGCCGCGCGGGCGCAGGCCGAGAAGGGCGGTGTGATTGTCGGCAAGGCCGTGGATGCCATGTCGGAGATGAATGTCGCGGCCCAGCGCATCGCCGACATCATCGGCACCATCGATGAGATCGCATTCCAGACCAACCTCCTGGCGTTGAACGCCGCGGTCGAAGCCGCGCGTGCGGGTGAACAGGGCCGCGGCTTTGCCGTGGTTGCGGCCGAAGTGCGCAACCTCGCCAGCCGTTCGGCGGTCGCGGCCAAGGAGATCAAGGGACTCATCCACGATTGCGTGCAGAAGGTCGGCGACAGCTCGAGCCTGGTCACGCAGTCCGGCACCACCCTCAATGACATCCTGGTGTCGGTCAAGAAGGTGGCGGACATCGTCGGGGAGATTGCTGCTGCCTCGCGCGAGCAGTCCGCAGGTATCGATCAGGTCAACGAGGCCGTCATGCAGATGGACGGCATGACCCAGCAGAATGCAGCACTGATAGAGGAGGCTTCGGCAGCCTCCGGTGCCATGGCCCAGCAGGCCAACCTGCTGGTGGAGACCATGTCGGCATATCGGCTCGGCCATCCCGCCGGTAGCGTCGACCCCTCGGGCCGGCGCCAGAAAATGCGCGTCGCGGCTGCCTGAGGCCTTCAGCGCTTGCGGAACTGCTGTCCGGTTACCGGATTGGCATAGTGATAGGGCGGCACGAACACGTGCGGGAAGGCTTTGTAATTCACGGTCCGCGCCTGATCCGGTTCCATGCCGGGTAGCGGGCCGGCCAGCGGCACGCCACCGTGGTGCCAGCCCTTGTCGAACTCCACGTAGTACGTAGTATAGAAGTGCAGGTACTGGATCTTCCAGAGCCCATCCTCGCGCACGTACTCGTTCTCGTACGTGCCTTCGCCCCAGCGCGCTTCGCGGCCCAGCCAGCCGATCTGGATGAAATTGCGCCAGCGACCGCATGCCGATTCGCCATCGGGCGCGATTGAGATGACCGGCTGCAGCTGCATATGATTGAACACGCAGCCGAACTCCAGCTTCGGCAAGCCATGCAGGTATTGGCGTACCCGGTCCTGTCCGACGAACAGCCCGCGACCTGCAATCTCCAGGCGGGCGTTGCGCGCGAACAGGTCCGCCGCCTCATCGTAGAGGGTCTTGTCCACGTAGTACCCGTAGGATGCCTGCAGGTTACAGATGGCCATGTAGTCCTCGGCGGCGCGCGCCTTGAGCTCCAGCGCCTCGATCCTGCGCAGCAGTTCCTGAACGGTGGTGTCAGTGCTCATGGGAAATCCTCCGGTTCACGTGAATGATAGCAGGGGACTTCGCAACACCCCTATGCGCTTCAGGTACCATCCGCTCTCATGGTCGTCCTGTCTTCCCCCGTGCCAACCGAGCTTGCCTCTGACATTGACGGCCGGCCGCTGTCGGCATTGCAGATCCGAGTGTTCCTGCTGTGCGCCGCGGTGGTTCTGCTTGATGGTTACGACCTGCAGGCCATGGCACTGGCGGTACCCACGCTTGCCGAACAATGGCATCTGAGTCCCGCGGCATTCAGCGTCACGCTGAGCGCTTCGTTGCTGGGTCTGGGACTCGGATCCGCCTTCATTGCACCCTTGGGGGATCGCCTGGGTCGCCGGCCGCTGCTGCTTGGCGGCCTGGCCATCATCCTGCTCACGTCATTGGGTGCAACCACGGCCAGCGCGCCGTGGCAACTGGCGCTGTGGCGGCTGCTGGTGGGACTGGGCCTGGGGGTGTGCCAGAGCAATGCCTCGGCGCTCACCGCCGAATATGCGCCCCGTGCGCGACGCGCCACCATCATGACGCTGATGGGCGTGTGCGTGTCGCTGGGCGCGGTGCTGGCCGGCGCCACCGCCCCGCAGGTGCTGGCTGCAGCCGGCTGGCGTGGCCTGTTTCTGGTCGGGGCCGCGTTGCCGCTGCTGGTGCTGATTGCCGCTGCGCTGGGCATGCCGGAGTCCCCGGCAATCGGTGTGAAGCGCTCCGATGGGGCGACCCTGATGGCCCTGCTGCGCCCGCCGTACCGCGAACGCACCCTGCGGCTGTGGTTCGTGTATGGCCTCTCGGCCATGCTGCTGTATTTCCTGATCAGCTGGCTGCCGGTCTTCCTGACGGGCGCGGGCTGGTCACGGGCGCAGGCTCCGCATGGCATCGCGCTGCTGCAGTTCGGCGGCATCCTCGGCGCCCTCGTGCAGTCCTGGCTGGTGGACCGCCGCCGCGCGATCACGGCCCTGGTGGGCGGATACAGCATCACACTGGTGACCGCGCTGCTGTTTGCCGTTCCCGGCACTGCGTCGGCGTGGCCCGTGCTGCTGGTACTCATGGGCAGCGGCGTGGCCGGGGTAACGATGTCGATCATCGCCCTGGGGGCGATCTTCTATCCGCCCCCTATCCGGGTGACCGGATTTGGCTGGGCGGGCGCCGTAAGCCGACTTGGCGCGGTGCTGGGTCCACTGGCGGGTGGCTGGATCATTGCCGCGGGCGTCGCGCCGCCGCTGATCCTGGGACTCATCGCAGTGCCCTCCCTGATATGCATCCTCGGAACCCTGGCCATGCGCCGCTCGGTCGCTGAAGCGCAGAAAAGCTGATGGCAGGCGCCGCGGGCGCCGCGCACGGGATACTCTGGGTGCTGACCAGCCATTGGAGCGCTCGACCATGACCCAGAACCAGGACAGCATCACCACTGCGGACGGCGTGCGGATTTTCTACAAGGACTGGGGCAGCGGGCACCCGATCGTATTCTGGTGAAAACGGCGGCCAATCCCGGGGGGCTGCCGAAGGAAGTGTTCGACGGCTTCCAGGACCTGGTGGCCAGCAATCGTGGGCAGTTCTACCTGGACCTGGGGGGCGCCAAGGCGCACTACGACAGTATCGTCGCCTTTTCGCAGACCGACTTCACACCGGACCTGGTGAAGATTACTGTGCCTACACTGGTCATGCATGGCGATGATGACCAGATCGTGCCGTTCGCGGACTCCGGGCCGCTCACGGCGAAGCTGGTCAAGAATTCAACGTTGAAGGTCTACAAGGGTTTCCCACATGGCATGTGCACCACCGAGGCTGCCACCATCAATGCAGACCTGCTGGCCTTCATTCGTTCATAGCGAGGAACGGACATGAGCAAAATCGTCTATCACATCGTCCAGCACGACGGCGGCTGGGCCTATCGGGCCGATGAGACCTTCTCCGAGACCTATCCGACGCACGAGAGTGCCCGCCAGGCGGCGGAGCGTGCGGCACGGGAGCAGGCGCTGCCCGGGGAGGCGACGGTCATCTCGTACGAGGACAAACAGGGTCACTGGCACCAGGAGCGCGCGGCAGGCGATGATCGACCCGACCCGGAGGTCGAGGGCTGAGCATCGTTGCCGGCGCAAGGGGTAGACTTCGGTGTCCCATGAGACAACAACACCGGAGAATCCAATGAGACTTATGACTCGCGTCGCCTGCAGCGCACTCGCAGTGGCCTGTGTGGGGACAGGCTCCGCCCAGGTCCCGCCGACCGCATCGCCGGACCAGGCCGCCTTGTTGCAGAGCAATGACCCGCAGCTTGCGGCCAACAAGAAGCTGGTATTCGACATGTGGCGCGCGATCATCCAAGGCGCCCACGTTGAACTCGCGCCGAAGTACTTCACCAAGGACTACATCCAGCACAATCCCAATGTCGCGACCGGCCGTGACGCGATGGTGGCGTTCATGAAATCCACCCGGCCGGTGAAGCCCATCGAGCCGACCATCACGTTCCCCGTGGTCGCCATCATGGCCGAGGGCGACAAGGTGCTGGTGGCGAGCGTCACCTACAACGCGGATCCGGAGAACCCCGGCAAGAAGTACGCGGGCACGCACTTCGATCTGTTCCGCATCGAGAACGGCAAGATTGCCGAGCACTGGGACAGCGTGCCGAAGGACAAGGCGATGCTGCACTTGAATCCGAACACCGTGAGCAAGCCTTAAAAATGACTGCACCACGGCGCGTCGTAACGGGTCACGACAGCAATGGCAAGTCCGTCGTGCTGGCCGATGGTCCACCGCCGCAGCACCATCCGATGCACGGGCCGGAGGTCGGCGCGGATTTCCATGAAATCTGGAATTCCACGCGGCCGGTACCGCTGCTGACACCGACGGAACCCACCGAGCCCAACGAACGCGCCTTCACCATCATGCCGGTCTCAGGCCATCTGTTGCGGATCATCGAGATCTATCCGCCGAGTGAGGGCGGCAAGCGCACGGTGATGCATCGGACCAGTACTCTGGATTACGTCGTGGTGCTTACCGGCGAGATCGTGCTGGTGCTCGATGACAGCGAAGTCACGCTGCGTCAGGGTGACGTGGCGGTGCAGCGGGGTACGGATCACGCCTGGGAGAATCGCTCCTCGAAGCTGGCGCGGATGGCGTTCTTCCACATCGATGCGCAGTTCAGCGCCGAGCTGCTGCAGCTGCTGCCAACGCCGCTGGAGCTGATGCGCTGAGATGCAGCGGCAGGAACGCAGCACGCGCCGCGCCATGGCGATCGCCCATGTTTCCTTCGAGGACCTGGGTTCCTGGGCGGGGGGGGGGCTCTCCGAACGCGGCTTCTGAGCGCCATTGATCCCGCCTGGCCGGCGAGCATGGCGGCCGCTACTATCCAGACCCGATATATGCATTGGAGTGCATATGCTCCGCATCGAAATCGAA
>Ga0302316_10000760_pt1 | contig 27222 bp, 29 predicted proteins | sample III_Palsa_N3_2_FD_200456 | JGI IMG/M metagenome (GOLD analysis project Ga0302316, IMG submission 200456) | Peat permafrost microbial communities from Stordalen Mire near Abisko, Sweden - III_Palsa_N3_2 | ecosystem: Environmental > Terrestrial > Soil > Palsa > Peat permafrost | place: Sweden...
ATCGACTGAGATCGCTTCCTTCGACGGTACTCACTCACATGCAGGTGCCTGCATGAATTCGTGGGGATACCTCAGGGTCAGGGCCGGTTATCTCGAAACAGGGGTCGGGGCCATCTAAAATGGCACCGGCCTTCTTGTCTTACTCTATTTCTCATCGCTGCAGCATCTAAAGGAAGCCTGGGCGTCAGGTTCATTTTTCGGCAGACCGAAGCCTATGGTTGCTTGAATTCACGCAGCCTCCCGCGCCTGTAGATGGCGGCAACACACACTCAAGCTCCGCTTCGGCCGCATCCTGGAAGCGCGTCGTTCCCAGCGCGCTGCTTTCGTTAGAAAACGAACCTGACCCTGACTGCGCAACCTGACCCCGCGCTCAAGAAGAAGCGGCTACTTGCGGCGCCGCATTGGCGGTACTTCGCCGCCCAACAGATCGACAACATCCCTATCCAACACGAGCCCGAGCTTGCAGAGCACGAGCAAAGATGGGTTGCCAATCGAGCGCTCTATTTGACTGACGTAAGTTCGATCAACGTCAGCGTCAAGGGCAAGCTGCTCCTGTGAGAGCTGCATAGAAGCCCTCAGCGTTCGAATGTTGAGCGCCAACCGTTGGCGCACCTGATCGAAGTCCCTTGCCATGCGGGCAAGTTGCCGATTGCGGGACCATCAGTCCACGGTATATATTCTACATAGTTAATATCAGATCGGAAAAGGCGCCTTCCGAAAGGGAGCCAAACAAGAAGGGAAGACTTGAGGATTTGTCACTGGCGAATGAATTCGCTGCGCACAGCGGTAACGAGCCCTCACGAGGCAAAGCCAACCGTCAACCTTACTAACGGGAAGTACATGGAGAACAACGTCGTTAGTTCGATCGTCGAATGGGTTTACATCGCCCCATAGGCGCGCGCCGAGTGCTCAAAATATTGGCCTAACGCGAGGTCTTCCGAAGTATTCGCAATACGTCTGTTGCTACGGTTGTTCAGTTCACAAGGAGTGACGAGTCATGGAAAAGGATCAGGTTGCCGAGCTGTGCTATCACCTTCCCGAAGCAGCTCACGAACGACTCTGCCATACACGTGAAGAGATTCGGCTGCTGGCCGATCTCACTGCGCGCGTCAGCGACGAAACGGGCCATCTACAGCTTTCCCCCAGCGCTTTAGCCCGCTGCTTCGAACGTTTGGCCAACGAACTGGACAATGCCTTGCACGAAAGTTTCTGGCCTTCGACGCGTGAACAGGCTGGCCAACCAAAGAAGGCATCGCCATTTCGCCGTCCGGGTCAATAGCGGTAACGGCGATAGCGATAAGCGGGTCAAAGTCCCGTTACCCGTACCGCGTGTATTCGTGTGATCCATGACCTATGAACTCGGCTCTGGCGTTCGAGTTCATGCGCAGCGTATGCGAAGTGGTCTGGCGGCAGTAGAAAGCAACGGGAGTCGATGCGCCATCGACTGCGTCACAGGCCGCTACGATTTCATTTTGTCAGCATCCGCGCGGCACGCATGGGGCGACGACCTAGTATGTGTAAGTCACCTCCAGCGATACCCCGGAAGGCACGGTCGCTCCTTGTGTACAGGCGACGAGATCCAAGTTATTGGCGGCGACGTTGAAGAACCCGGAAAGATCCGTGGTGGTCTTCAAAGACCCGAGCACGACCACATCAGCCGCCGTGCCGCAATCAGCGGTCGTGTGACCAGCCTTCACCAGCACGACGGTGAAGGAATTGGGATTTTCAATGGAAAGAAAGTTCCAATCGAAATTTCGTTGCAACCCCTGCGCGGGGAAAATTGCCTGCCACCCCACAAAGCCGCCATTGGCCGGCGTGACTTGGCTGAGCATCACCGGTTGGGTCGCCATGCCCGAGCCGATGACGGAGCTGGTCGGGTTTCCGCTTGGCGTGTCGCTCGCGGAGCACACGGGACCGTTGGCAGCGGTGAGTGGAACGGCCCCGTCGACAACTACGCCATTGGGCACATCGATTACAAAGGAAACCTGATAGGCATTGTTCTGGAAACGCCAATCGTGTGCGAAAGGCACCGCCTGGCAGGCGTTTTGCCAGTGAACGCTGAAGAGCGGCAAAGTGCTCTGGATGGACGCATCCGCATCGTCTCCATAGGCTCCTTCGGATCCCGCTCCGCCGCGATCGGTCTTCGTCAGGCCTGGAGGCCAGTAGGCGGTGTACATCACGCCTTTGAGCGTCACCCCGGCAGGCAATGGATGATCCTTCGGAAAGAAGTGCTCTTTCCCATTGTGACCGACCGAGCCACAGCTCGGATTGTGGACGACACACATGGTGGCGCCGCTGCCACTGAGATAGTGCTTCAAGCCAGTCGTGTCGTTGGCCCAATCGACGAAGTTGTTGCCTGGCAAAAGCTCCAATGTCGAACCCGTGCCGCCTATGGTGTTGCAGCCGGCCGGCGTTGCATTTGCATTGGTCTCGACGAAAGCAATCGACGCCGGCGCGTTATCGTTCGCGCCAGGGAGCGAGGGAACGCCAGAAAGATCGAGGTTGTTCGTCTCCCCGGTGAAGCCTGCCTGCAGGCAGACCGGTGACGTCATGAGCATACCGCTGGCATAGGTGTGAACGAGCACCTTGCTGTTGGGGCCAAAGGTGGCCTGACTCAGATCCCCGTCGCCGAAAATATTGAATTCAGCGATGTGCCATTGCTGCTCGGCAACCAGGGGATCATTGCTGGCGAGCGCATAGGCATCACTACCGACCAGAAAAATAGCTCCATCTGCCCCTTTGGTGACCGAGCCGGCAAGGATGGCTTGAGGCAAGTCAGCGACGGCCAACGTGGGAACCGGTATCGCCCCTTGGTTATTCGTAGTGCTGGCACTGTCAAAATAACAATCGGTCTCTACGACCGTCGTTCCCTGCGGTGTCCATGCGTTGGTCGTCCAGCCGGCAGGACAGCCCGTATTGTAGGAGAGCAGCCAGTACTGGATGAAAAGCTCTGCTGCCGCGCCATGGTTGGCGTAGACGAATTGCTGCCATCCCTGACACGGAGCGCCTGGCAGAGCGCCCGAACACATGGGGGTGTTAAACATATTGGTGTTGAGCTGAAGGCTGTACGTATCGGCCAACGGCTTGCCAGCGCCTAACGAGGGGCCACTCTCTGTAATGCCGCTGGAAACGCTATCGAAGGTACCCCACGCCGTGGTGATGGTGTCCGAAGGCAATTGAGCCGAAAAATCCGAAACGGCGCTGCCGCCTACCAGGTAGGGATTGCCGATGTGGTGAGGCGTGTATGGAATGCCGGGTGCTTTTTTACATGGAGTTGGCTTCCAGTCCGTTGCGGGAAAGCTCACCTTGAAGCATCCCATCCTTGGCAACGCCTGGGTCAACAAGGTGTGCTTCCAGGCGCTCAGCTGTCGCAGCCTGGCAAAGTTTGCGACTGAAGTCGCAGAGATCGTAGTTTGCGTGTTGGTGGGAGGTTTTGCCGTCGTGGAGACAACGACGTTGGTGGGGGGATGTGCCATCGTTGGCACAACTTTCGACACCGTTTGCGCGAATGCCTGGCCCATACATAGGCCAACCATCACGAGTAGAAAGAGCGTCAAGAAGTAGCCCACAGCGTGCTTGATTCGCATGGTCTTGTCCCCTGAAGTCAGCAAGATCATACGCCGAACTGCCTTTAATGGTGGACGGGTTCGGGAAAAAAGGACTGGGCATCTATCAGAGATCCAATGCCGAAATGCCTCCACCTTTTTGACCCTGTCAGCCAAAATGCCTGCGCCCTTAATGGGGCGGCCAAGTTGGAGTTGTTGCATGGTTACGACACAACTGACTGATCAGTACGGCGACTTTCGCTTTCGCATCGAAATTTCAGGCATCGCGGTTGCCGTATTTTCGCAGGCCACCGTGCCCGGGTTTTCCGCCGATGGCACTGATCATCAGGGCGGGCCGGCCGACAAGTTCTTGTCTGGCCTGACGACTCTTAGCTTGAGCAAAGGGGTCACGGATGGGATGGACCTATACCACTGGTACCAACTGGTTTTGCAACGGGGCCGGAGCAGTCCCGGCGCGCTGAAAAATCTGTCGCTGGTTCTGATGAATGCGGACGGTTCGGAAAAAGTCGTCTGGAACATCATCAACGCCTCGCCGGCGAAGTACGAGTCCAGCGGAGTAAGCGTCGGATCCAGTGAAATCATGGTGGAAACGTTGGAGCTTGCGATGGATTACATGTCTCGCGTGCGGTGATGCCAGCCCGCGGGCAATGGCATCGGAAACGTTTCTCTGGTATCGGTAAATGTTTAGAGCGCCCTGTTTGACAGGGACGCGAATAATTCATCGATCGTTATTGACCGACCGCGGCCTGGTCGACACTTTGCTGTATCACGATGATGGAAACGACTATCCATGTGCTTCTCCGCAACCGCCAGTTTCGCCAGCAGCGCACTGATTGCCGGCGTTGGTATCGCCACTCTTGGACAAGTACGTGGACATCGCAGGGAATGGTTGTTTGCCTGCATCCCTTTGCTATTCGCCTTCCATCAGTTTGCCGAAGGCGCGGTCTGGCTCGCTCTGATGGGCGACACCGTACTCGGCGGTCTCAAACCCTGGGGCTTTGTGTACATGCTGTATGCGCAAGGGGTGTTGCCGCTGCTGATTCCGCTGAGTGTGTGGTTGATCGAGCCGGGAAGAGATCGCCGGCTGATGGTGCTGCCGTTTCTGGTGCTGGGCGCCGGACTCACCGTGTATCAGCTTTGGGCGTTGCTGAATTTCGATACGGCGATCTATGTGCATGACTACAGCGTGGTTTACTCGAATACCGCCACCAACATCATGACGGTCGCCGTGCTGTATGTGATCGCTACCTGTGGTTCGCTTTTTTTCTCGGGGTATCGGTACATCATCATCCTAGGCTCCGTGAACCTGGTCGGCGTGTTACTGGTGATGTGGCTCAAGCAGTATGCGTTTACCTCAGTGTGGTGCAGCTATGCCGCGGTGGTCAGTGTGCTGATCTACTTTCACTTCAGGCGGCCACACCACAAGCGGAAGCTTTTTGGCGCTGTTTGACTTGCGAAAGTCCAAAATCGTGTGACAAAAAGTGAGCAGGTTTTCGAGAGCGCAAGGGCGCTGGGTTGACCAGCTTCGCTGTTGAAAAGCGCCGCTGGCTTCGCAGGAATGACGGTTGGGTGAGTGAGTTGTGCGGGGAAGATCTGCACGAGCTCCCAGTCGTGCTTCAGGGGCTAAACGCTGGAAGTAACGGGGTTATCTTTTCGCGTGAACGTAGAGAAACGTCGGCGATAGTCGGAAGGCGTCAGCCCCGTGATGTTGTGGAAGACCCGACGGAATCTGCCCGCGTCGTCGTATCCGATGCTCGCAGCGATGTCGTCGATACTTCGTTGCGAAAATTCCAGCAGCTCTTTTGCGCGGGTAACCCGCAGCCTTTGTTGATACTCGCTGGGCTTCATGCCGGTCGCCTTGCTGAAGCGACGCAGCAGTGTTCTTGGCTCGAGGCTGGCGTAAGTGGCGATGTCGGCGATGGACACGGGGCGCTCGCGTTGTGTCCAAAGCCAGTCCTGAACTTTCAGGATCAATACATCCCCGTGTTTTGTCCTGGGGTTGAAGTCGCTGTAGTACCGCTGTTCGCGGCCCGGTGGATCCATCAGCATGTAGCGTGCGGTCTCGAGCATGATGGTGGGACCAAGGAATCGCTCCGTCAGGCGCAGCCCGAGGTCCGCCCAGGCAAGTACGCCACCAGCGGTGACGACATCGCCATAGTCGATCACCATGTGATCGCTTTCCATGAGCACATCGGGGAAGCGCGCGGTGAATCGATCACTGAGGGCCCAGTGCGTAGTCGCCTGGCGACCGGCCAGCAAGCCCGTCTCTGCCAACAGGAACACGCCGCCACACACCGCGGCGATCACAACGCCGTCGGCGTGTTGCTCGCGTAGCCAGGGAACAAGTGAGCTTGTCTTCAGGCTTTGCTCTGTCGCGCGGAGGTTGCCGGGAATGATCAGGACTTTCGGCGCGTGTGGCTGGCCGGGATGGCTGTCGTTGGCACTGATGACGTCCGCTTCGCCGTCATTCGATCGCCAATGGACGATACGAATCGGGCCTGCCGCGGTGCTTCCTTGCCGCTTTGCGGCCATCTCGCTGGCGTAAGTAAACAGGTCGGTCAGGCCATGGATGCTTGCGAGCGAGCTGCCCGCGTCGCAAACCAGTCCCACCTCGATGCCTGGCGTGGAGGAGAGCGCCGTTTTGGCCATGGTATTTGTCCGATTTGCCCGTGTCGCGTCGCCATGGCGAAGCATACGCTGGGATGGGGCATGTGGAGCGGCACGCGTAACCGACCAGTCCGGCACGCCGCTTTTCTAATCGCCCCGTCTGCTTGATCCGTGGTCGGCTCAAAGCTCCGCGGCCCGTGGCGGCGGTTTCACTTGGGTTTCTTCCAGATTCCGAAACATGTGCGGAGCAAATCCAGTCAACCCAACAAATCGCCGCTTGAGCTCAGGCTCGCGGGAGGCGCGATGGCATGGCGCGAGCAAGCTATCGGTTTATCCGCAAACACTGCCTCGGCTGGCGATCCTCAGCGCTGTATTCATCTCACTCAGAAGGGTAATGACATGACTCAGCAACTCGGTGACAAGAACGGTGCCAGTAATTCATTCGTCACGGTCAGTGATGGTACGCAGATCTTTTTCAAGGACTGGGGAACGGGCCAGCCACTGTTTTTCCACCACGGCTGGCCGTTGAGTGCGGATGACTGGGACGCTCAGATGATGTTTTTCCTGGCGCATGGGTATCGGGTCATTGCTCACGACCGTCGCGGTCACGGTCGCTCGACGCAGACCGATAAAGGACATGATATGGACACCTATGCGGCCGATGTAGCCGCCGTAGTTGAGGCCCTGGATCTGAAGAATGCGATCCACATCGGCCACTCCACAGGCGGCGGCGAAGTGACACGCTATGTCGCGAAGCATGGCAAAGGGCGCGTGGCGAAAGCGGTGCTCATCAGTTCCATTCCGCCGCTTTTCATGAAGACGGACAAGAACCCCGATGGTGTTCCTAAAGAAGTCGTCGACAGCATTCGTGATGGCACCGCGAACCACCGCTCGCAGTTTTATCTGGATATCACGATGCCCTTTTACGGATTCAATCGCCCCGGTGCGGTGGTTTCCGAAGGCATCCGGCAGAACTGGTGGCGCCAGGGCATGATGGGCAGCATTTTGGCCCACTACGAATGCGTCAGGGTCCTCTCCGAGACGGAGTTTTACGACGACCTCAAGGTGATCGATGTGCCTGTTCTGGTGATGCATGGTGAGGACGACCAGATTTGTCCGTTCCTCACTACCGGGGCGCGCTCAGTGAAGTTGTTGAAGCACGGAACGCTGAAGTCCTACCCGGGATTGCCGCATGGCATGCCTACAACGCATGCCGATCTTATCAACGCGGACCTGCTGGCCTTCATCAAGGCCAAGTAGTCCAGCGCGATGGTTTGAATAGACCGCCCACTTACTCGACTAGTCGAGTAAGTGGGTTTTTTAGTGGGGCGATAGTCACTGCGCTGCCAGGTTACTGGCCTAGAAATCCGATTTCCCGAAACGCGCGACACCTTGATTCCTGCCCGGTGGATCGAGCGTCGACAGGTCGAGTTCGATCGGTGTGCCGATCCAGTGGGCGAGGCTGGTGTGGTCAGCCATGTCGTCATCGGTGAGCGGGTGTACGAGTGCCGTCAGCCCGGACCGTTCAATCATGGCGAGGACAGCGGGCAGGACTTCTTTCGTGTAGTGAATTTCAAACTGTGGAATGGGATGCGGGCCGGCCTTGCGATCCTTGAGCTGGCCAATAAAGAGCAACTGCGGGGCTTCGCCTGAAGTCATCATCTGGTTGAAGCGCAGACGCATGGCTTCCGCCTCGGTACGCGTTTCGACGGTGTAGTAAATATGCGCGTGATACGGCGCGTTTTCATCGTTCATGGCTTCCGCCCTGGCTTGTTCGACAACGTGTTGAACGGGCCATGCAGGCCCGTTGTTTCCATCTGATCGCAGCAGCTGTGCCTGGATCATCCCTGATTGTCTGGCAAGTCGGCCGCGTTGGCTATCGCTGGCCGCGACGACTTATTTGTCCGCCACCAGCTTGCCACCCTTGGCCCAGTCCTCGCGCGATACCTCGGTGATCAGGACATCGACGCTTTCTGGCGGACAGGTGAGCGTTTCAACGGTAACGCGGGTGACTTCGCGTACGAAGGCACGCTTTTGTTCCAGCGTACGGCCAGGGTGCATTTCAAGGTGCAGGGTAGGCATGTGGGTTCTCCAGTTGCCTCGGAAGCGAGGCAGTGGGGATATGGTGCCGGACACCCATGCGTTGATAAACATGGCATGATTTGACCCATACAAAACCTATAGGTTTGTAATAGTGAACAAGCTGGCCAGCATGGAAATGTTTGTCCGGGTCGTGGAGAGCGGCAGCTTCAGCGCCGCTGCCGAGGCCAGCCAAGTCTCGGCGACGATGGTGGCCAAGCACATTCGCAGCATCGAGCAGCGCCTGGGTGCGCGCCTGCTGCATCGCACGACGCGGCGACAGCAGCTGTCCGATGTCGGGCGACTTTATTACGAGCGATGCAAACAAGTACTGGCCGAAGTCGAATTGGCCGAAGCGAGTGCATCGGAGCTGCAGGCCAGCCCGCGAGGGCAATTACGGCTGGTTGCGCCCGTGAGCTTCGGCAGCCACAGCCTGGTGCCGGCGCTGGCTGAATTCATGGCGCGCCATCCCGAAGTCAGTGTGGAGCTGACGCTGGATAACCGCCGGCTCGCCCTCGTCGATGAAGGCTATGAGCTGGGCATCCACATCGGCGATATCGACGCTCCCGGTTTGGTCGCACGACCGCTGCGGCCTTATCGCAGACGTCTAGCCGCAGCTCCGAGCTACCTGGCGCGCCATGGTCAGCCCCAGCACCCCGAAGAGCTCGGTGCGCACACTTGCCTCGGCCTGTCTTATTGGCGCCACCATGATCGCTGGCGCCTGGTTGGACCCGCGGGGGCTACCTGCAACGTTGCAGTGCAAGGTCGCTTCGTTGCGAACCACGGCGAAGCGCTGCGTATCGCAGCCTTGCACGGTCTCGGCATTGTGTTGCAGCCGGACGTTGTACTGGCCGACGATCTTGCTGCAGGTCGCTTGTTGCCCGTGCTGCCTGAGTGGTCGCTTTTGCCGTCGCCCATGTACCTCGTCTATCCACAGGACCGACGCCCGACAGCCAAGCTGCGAAGCGTGGTCGATTTTCTGGTATCTCGTTTTGGTGCCGAGGGTCCGCTTCATTCGGCGGTGTTGCCTACGGACGTTGAACAGTAACGCGAACTTTCACAGCCGCGTTCTGGGCTTGCCTTGCGCGCGCAGCTATGAAGAAAGCGCACTTTCTCGTTGCTGTCTCCACATCAACAAGCCTGCGACAGTGCACCAGGCAAACCAGCTGAGAAAAAGCGATCGCTGCACGAGACCGTTCACCGGTTTCAAATGCTGCCAGAGCCATGATTGCGGGAACATCGGACTCATGTTCAACGCCATGGCGATCCACAGCATCGCGAAGAAGATCCATGACCAGGCCACCAGTGCCTTTGCGTCTGGATCGCGTCGCCAGCTGAGGGCGACCGCCAGAGGAGCTTGATAGCCAAAGATTTCAGACAAGCCGAACACATTATGCAGCGGGTGAGGGAAGGAGAAGATGCCCACTCCCAAAGCAGATAGCCCCGCGCAAATCGTCAGAACTGCCGCAAATTTCGAGTGCCCGGTCTGCGACGAAAAAGCCCAGATGCCCGATGCAAAAATCAGCGTGCAAACACAGACGCATGCCAGCATGGCGGTGAATGGATATCTCGCTGGAGAACCCACTTCGCCGATCTCGCTCACCGTCTGATGCACGTGACTGTAACCGGGCACCATCAGCGCCAGGCCCGCGATACCGATAAAGAAAACGGCGGCGGCGACAGGTCCAAACAACAGGCGTCCGCTTGGTTTCATGCAGCATCCCCCAGACCGGTAAGGTAGGTGAATCCTATTCGGAAACGGCAGCGGAGGAAATTGCGGCCCTGCCGCGGAAAAAGCGAGGTGGCTCATATTCACTTATCATGGGCCCAAGCCACGGGAAGCGATGATGATTGAAGGCTCATGCCACTGCGGCGCAGTGCAATGGCAATTCGACGGACAGCCCGATGGGGCAACGGCCTGCAACTGCACGGTCTGCCGGCGCTACGGCGTTCTCTGGGCATACGACTATGTGGACGAGGGGATTCGCGTCTCCGGGCGCACGCAGGCCTATGTTCGCGGCGACGCGCTTGAGTTCCACTTCTGCCCGATCTGCGGTTGCATCGTCTGCTGGCGTGACCGCGACACCGGCCAGGCGGGACGCCGACGCACCGCCGTCAATCTGCGCCTGGCCGAGCCCGAAGCGGTGGCACACATTCCCATCGATCACTTCGATGGGCTCGACACATTTAACGACCTGCCGCGCGACGGTCGTTGTGTCGCTGACTACTGGTTCTGAGGCGCGTCCAGACGATGGATGCGCGCAAGAATGTTCCCGGCTGGATAGGCATTGCATCCATCGCGTTGATCACCCTGCTGGCACTGACCGCTCTTTATGCGCCACGTGTCGAACACCGCAGGGTAGCGCGCAGGGTCGCCTCGGCCAGAGTGCTGCCGACCATGCCCACCGTCCAGTTATGGCTGAGTACGGCTGATCGCAAATTGCTGCTGGTACGACAGCCCGATATCGAGATGAGCGCGCAGGCTTCGCTGACCGCGAACGTGATCATCGACATCAAGAAGAAATATCAATCCATCGTGGGTTTCGGCGCGGCACTGACGGACTCCTCAGCGTGGCTGCTGCAGAACAAGATGGACTATCGGCAGCGAGATGCGGCGCTGCATGATCTGTTTGGGCCACCACCCAACCTTAATCTGACCATGCTGCGGCTGAGCATCGGCGCCTCGGATTTTTCACTGCGCCAGTACACGCTGGACGATCTTCCGGCTGGCGAAGTCGATCCGCAACTGCAGCATTTCAATGTCGCCGCCAATTTGCGCGACGTGATACCCACGACACACGAAATCCTGACGATCGATCCACAGTTGCGCATCATCGCGACACCGTGGAGCGCACCGGGCTGGATGAAAAGCAACGAAAACCTGATGGGTGGGCAGTTGCTGGAGAAGTTCGAAAGCACGTACTCGGACTATCTCATCAAGTACCTCGACACTTACCGTTATTACGGTATCCCGATCTTTGCCTTGACCTTGCAAAATGAGCCGGGCTTTATACCACTGACCTACCCGAGCATGGATCTGCCGGTGCCCACGCGGGCACGCATCATCACGCAATACCTCGGCCCGGCCTTGGCGAATCGCAAACCAAGAACACTCATTCTCGACTGGGATCACAACTGGGATCAGCCCGACCAACCCTTGAGCATGTTGGCCCATGTCGATGCGGCGGCTTATATCGATGGCGTTGCCTGGCACTGCTACGCGGGCAGCCCGGCCGCGCAGACCCAGGTGCATCGCGCCTTTCCCAAGAAGGACACTTACCTCAGCGAATGCTCCGGTGGCGACTGGGCATCCAGCGCCAATGGCGAATTGCTTTGGTTTGCGCGGGATCTGCTGCTCGCCGGGCTCAGAAATTGGGCGCGTGGCGTCGTCTACTGGAACCTCGCGCTCGACGAACATCACGGCCCGCATTTCGGTGGCTGCGACGCCTGCAAGGGCGTAGTGCTGATCGATTCGCGCACGGGCGACGTAAGTCGTAACGACGAGTACTACGCGATCGCCCACTTCAGTCAGTTCGTCTTGCCCGGTGCGGTCAGGGTGGGGTCCAGTGAGACCGACAAGGGAGTGGACAACGTGGCGTTCCAGAACGCTTCGGACGGACAGATCGTGCTGGTGATAGTCAACAGCAATGCCGACACGCGCCGCGTCGTCGTGATGCAGGACGAAACCCGATTCCAGTACATGTTGCCGGGGCAAAGCGTGGCGACTTTCGTATGGACTCCCGACTAGGCGAAATCGCATGATGAGCTCGACCGCAAGCCTGCTTCGTATCGTTGCTGCCATGGCGACGCTGGTCGCGAATGGCATTTCGCTGTGCGCTCAGGCAGCGCCGGCGCCCCAGCGCACGAAGGTCATCGTCATCAGCCTGGACGCCTTCGGTGCGGCCAGCCTGCAAGAGCCGCAGTTGCCTGCGCCCACGTTGCATGCACTGATGCAGCAGGGCGTTTATGCAACTTCCATGCAGCCGATCAATCCCACCATCACCTGGCCCAACCATACCGCCATGGTTACTGGGGTCGACGCGAGCCTGCATCACGTGCTGGTCAATGGACTCATCGTCAATCAGCGCACTGTCACGCCACCACGAATCGACATGGATGCGCCAAAGTCGCAACTGGTCGCCGTGCCCACGGTGTACGACGTTGCGCACCAGGCGGGTCTGACGACGGCGCAGGTGGATTGGGTCGCGATCGGGGACGCGAAGACTATCGACTGGCAGTTTGCCGAGCATCCCGATCCTGCCGGTGCTGTGGAGAAGGATCTTGTGCAACAGGGCGACGTCACCCATGAGCAGCTCGTGCATTTCAACGAGCCGTCGCAGGCGTGGCGCGATCGCATCTACACCCGCGCGGCCGTCGATATCATTCGCCAGCATCATCCTGATTTGCTGTTGCTGCATCTGCTGGCGCTGGACAGCATCGAACACGAGACGGGCTTTGGTAACAACTCGGGGCGCAACACCATCGCGTTTCTCGACGACCGCGTAAAGGAAGTAGTCGATGCGGTGCGCGCGGCGGGTGAACTGGACCGCACGACCTTCATCATCGTCTCCGATCACGGTCAGCGCAGCGTTCATCAGCTATTGCGTCCGAACGTCCTGCTCAAGCAGGCCGGTCTGGAGGCGGCGTCGGCAGTCCGTCCTAGTTTCTGCGTGACCGATGGCGGTTTCGCACTCGTGTTCCAGAAGAACGCTACGACGGCTTCGATGGATAAATTGAAGGCACTGTTCGCGGGTGCACCCGGCATCCGCGCCGTGCTGACTCCCGCAGAGGCAGCGAAAGAAGGCTGGCCGACGCCGGCTCAAACCGATCAAGCGCCGGATCTGCTGCTGTACGCCAACGAAGGCTATGGTTTCCGTCAGGGTGACTCGGGAGACTATGTGTCCCCGACCAGGGAAGTGGGCGATCATGGCTACCCCAATACCGATCCGCTCATGCAGGGCATCTTCATCGCGGCAGGCTTTGGCATTCAGCCCAAGGGCGAAATTCCAGCATTTCCCAATGTGGACATCGCACCGACGATTGCGCATCTGCTGCATGTTTCCCTCGGCAGCATTCAAGGCAAGCCGCTGACGGAAATTCTGCGATCGACTAACCGCGTTGCCGAGTAGGTCGCCCCCGAGCTAGTAGTCCACGTCACCTAAAAGTAGCTCCCTCCCCTGCAAGCAGGGGAGGGTTGGGGTGGGGTTGCTCTTGGCCTCGGACTCCAGAGCTTTACCCCCTCCCAACCTCCCCCTGCGTGCAGGGGGAGGAGCAAGGCGTGCAGGTCACATCCCCTGCGTGCAGGAGATGAGTAAAGCGTGTGGGTCGCCTTCCCTGCGTGCGGGGGAAGTGCAAAGCGCGCGAGTCGCGTCTTGTCACGCGGGTGCTAAAGTATTTCGCTCCTGATGTCACAGCACGAAGGCGACGCGATGACGACCCAAAACTCCTATCCCATCGGCACACCCGGACGTCCCTGGGGCGAAGCGGAAGTTGCGGAATGGCGCTCGCAGCAGACTATCAAGCGCAGCTACGCAACGGACGTAGTGAGCGTGATCGACGCGTTGCGCTCAACTTTCGATGTGTCCGAGTACGGCCGTCTGGATTACCGTCCGCATAGCTATCCGCTGTTCGCGATCAGAAGCCGCAGCTGGTGCGACGAGCTTCCGACGGTGCTGGTGACGGGTGGCGTCCATGGCTATGAAACCAGTGGCGTCCATGGAGCGCTGCAATTCGTGCAGAAGCATGCGGCAAGTTATGCGGGCCGCGTCAATCTGATGGTGGCGCCCTGCGTCAGCCCCTGGGCCTACGAAAGGATTCACCGCTGGAACGCGAACGCGCTGGATCCGAACCGTTCGTTTCGGGAAGACAGCCCGGCGCAGGAGTCGGCGGCGCTGTTGCGTCTGGTCGCGCCGATCCGCGATATCGTGCTGATGCATATCGATCTGCATGAAACCACGGATAGCGACGAGTCCGAATTCCGCCCGGCGCTGGCCGCCCGTGATGGCGTGACCTCCACACCGGGCGAAATTCCCGATGGCTTCTATCTGGTCGACGACAGTGCGCAGCCACAACCCGCATTTCAGCAGGCGGTGATTGCGGCGGTAGCGAAAGTCACCCACATTGCGCCGGCCGATCGCCACGGCGAAATCATCGGCTCGCCGATGGTGGCTCCAGGAGTCATCGAGTATCCGCTAGCCAAACTCGGCCTCTGCGCGGGCATCACGCGTGCCACTTACAAGACCACCACCGAGGTCTATCCCGACAGCCCGCACGCTACTCCCGAGCAATGCAACGCCGCGCAGGTCGCAGCGGTATGTGCAGCGATCGATTTTGCGTTGGCGCACCCAGCGGGGGCTTGAGTCCACCGGCATCGCACACCGGTCAAGGCGAGGCGGCCCGTGTATCGCTGGAAGCAAGCCCCGAGGCCACGATGTCATGCAGTTGTGCGGCCAGCGTCTTGCGATCGATGTCTGCGGGGATCGTTATGGGCGGATGGAACACCACCCGCACAACCGCGCCCGATAACCGCAGGAACCGGTGGACGTGCGTGCCGGCCGCCATGTTGCTGTGAAACGCGTATCCATCCCGGTTGCCATCCATCGTTAGCGCGCGCCCATCAACGGACCGGACGTCCAAAGTAAATGGCTGCGGAGTCCACGCCTCTCCGCTGGCCTGCGCGCCCAGGAACAGCGAGAACAGGCTCGACTTGAACGGTGCGACGCGCTCTCCCGATGACGTCGTGCCTTCCGCGAATAGCACCAGGTCGTGATCGGGGCGCATCTGTGCGGCGATGTTCGCTGCCACGTTGGCGGCGTCGCGCCGTTGGCGGCTGATGAACAGCGTCTGCCCCAGCGCACCCACAAAGCGCATGCCAGGCCAGCGCTCCATGTCGTCCTTGGCGATGAAGCGCGCACGCAGCAGACTGCCCAGCAACACGATATCGAAGTGCGAGACGTGGTTGCCGACAAACACCGTGCCGCCACCATCGCGCGGTGTGCCGACGACTTCGACCCGGATACCGAGCGCCCTGCGCAGGCAGCCGAACCAGAACCGCGGCAGCACAAAAGCTGCCCGCCCGCGGGTGAAGCGCATCAGGATCCACTGCACTGGCATGAGCAGCAGACTCGCCAGCAGGATCATGGCGATCTTGACGCCGGCACGCAGTGACGCGAAGGGGCCATCGGGCGAGGGGTTAACGCTCATGTGGAAGATACGTTCGGCAAGGTGGCGACGGATGCATACAGCATGATTCCTTATCTGACCCTCCCGTCATGCCTTTTGACATAATGCGGAAGCTATTCGGTGTGATAACACAAAGCCATCATGGCAGTTGAACCGCGCAAGCTGCCTGTTTCGTGCGCCATAGTGAGCGGTATCATGCGCAGAATTCCAAGGGCCACGCCATGAACACGAACACCCCCGCCGATGCCAACGGCACCATAGAAAGCACCTCGAACGCCACGATATCGCCGACCGGTATGCACCGGCCGGGGCACTGTGAATCGGACACGGAAGGCACAGCCTGCCTGGACGAGATCCTGCACGATGCTGCCTTGCGCGACTCCTCGCTTCGAGTGCCTCGATAGTCGGCAAACCTTGGACAACTTCTTCTCCCTCGGGGAGAGGACTGAGGTGAGGGGCGGGTGCTCGCCTGACTACCGATCAGATCCCGCTTCGGTGTGGGCAAGCCGGCATCCGCAACCTCCAGCCAACATTGTTGGTGTCATGATGGCCGAATCGAGTGGTCCAACGGGCCGGGAGGGGATTCCATGAGCGATCCGTCCATACCCACGCCACCGGCGAAGCCTCCTGGCCTCACCCGCTCCAGCCGTGTCTGGCGGGCAGCAATCATCGGCGGCGTGTTGGTGGTTACCGTCGTTGCCTTCGGCTATGTCGGTGGCTGGCTGGCGCCCCACCGGCTGACGCCCGCGCGCATCGTGAATCAGTTGCAAGCCGATGCGGGCATGTTTCCGGGTTACCGCCGCAACCACGCGAAGGGGGTATGCGTAGCAGGCTATTTCCAGAGCAACGGTCAGGCGCAGGCCTATTCCGATGCACAGGTATTTGCTCCAGGTCGCACGCCGGTAGTGGGTCGTTTTGCGATCCCTGGCGGCAATCCCTATGCGCCGGATAGCAGTGTGCCGATTCGCAGCATGGCGTTGCGTTTTGCATTGGCCAATGGACAGCAATGGCGGACAGGCATGAACAGCATGCCGGTGTTTCCGGTCGCCACGCCGCAGGCTTTCTACGAACAGCTGCAAGCTCAACAGCCCGATCCGGCGACCGGCAAGCCGAATCCGGCGAAGGTGGGAGCGTTCTTCGCCTCGCACCCGGAAACCGCGGCATTTCTGGCCTGGGTAAAGACGGCCAAACCATCGGCGAGCTTTGCTACCGAAAGTTATTGGAGCCTGAATGCGTTTGTCTTCGTCGACGCGAACGGCACGCGTCATCCGGTGCGCTGGCGCATGGTGCCGCAGTCCAGTGCGGCCGCGGGCGATGTGCAGAAAGCCGGTGATGCGGATTACCTGGACGCCGACCTGACGCAACGTCTCGCGCAGGGTCCGTTGCGTTGGCATTTACAGGTGACGCTCGCCGACCCAAGCGATCCGACGAACGATGCGACCAAGGCATGGCCGACCGATCGTCACGAAATCGATGCCGGCACGCTGGAGCTTGAAAGCACGCAGCCGCAGGAAAGCGGCCCCTGTCGCGACATCAACTATGACCCGCTGGTACTGCCGGCCGGTATTGAAGCATCGGACGATCCACTATTGCCCGCACGCTCCGCGGCGTACGCCACTTCGTATCTGCGTCGCACCAGCGAGGAAGCGCACTTGCCCGGCACCGCCGCGGCCCACGCGAAGCCGGAGACCCAGCCATGAACTCCAGCTCACCCCGATTCACGCTAGCTGCCCGCGTGCTGCATTGGTTGATGGCGGCAATGATCCTGGCCATGCTGTTCATCGGCGTGGGCATGGTGGCGTCGGTATCCGAACGTCACGACTGGCTGATCCGCATCCACAAGCCATTGGGTATCGCCATCCTGATTCTGGTGGTGCTGCGGCTCGCCGTGCGCTTGCGTCATCCGCCGCCGCCACTGCCCGCCGATCTGCCAGCGCTGCAGAAACTGGCGGCACTGGCCTCGCACTGGCTGCTTTACGCGCTGATGTTTGCGCTGCCGCTGATCGGCTGGGCCATGCTTTCGGCGGGCGGCTACCCAGTGATGCTGAGCGAATCGCTACGTTTGCCGCCGATCTTTCCGGTCAGCCCCACCGCGTTTGCCGTGTTGCGCCACGCCCATGCATGGCTCGCCATGTTGTTGTTTCTGACATTTCTGGCGCATCTGGGCGCGGCGCTCTATCACGGACTTATCCGCCGCGACGGCGTGCTGTCGAGCATGACTGGCGTTCGTTTACGGTAATCCTGCTCCGTTCGTCAGGTATGCCATGCAGCTGAGAGCAGAACAGGGCAGGTGGCAAGGATTCTGCTCAACGAACGTCATTGAAATCAGCAGGCGCTATTGATCGCGCAAAGGCCTATGCTGGCGATTCCACTACGCCAAGGGGCTTTCGCCATGAGCAATGTCTCCGGCAAAACGAGCAACGGGTTCACCTACGAAGCGGATTACCAGCCGGCAAGCGCAGGCCGCGTCAACTGGACGGCGACGTTTCGGCATGACGGCAATTTCGCAGGCATGCGGCATGGTCGCGTTCACGACATGCTAGGTATTTCAACGGCCGATGTTGACGAGGCGGTGAAGGGCGACATTGAGTCCACCTGGACGAACGCCAGCTGACGGCACGGTAAGGGCCAAGGCCCTCGGTGCTGCTACATCATCGGGCCATCGGCCTCGCTAGCCGCTACCGCCAACCCCGACACTACGCCCAGCGAGGGATCGCCTTGCACCAGCGGAATTTCCGGGAAGCAGGCTTGCACACGTTCGCGGATTTGCGGTGAGCGTGAGGTGCCGCCGGTAAGGAAGATGCTGGCGGGGAGCGTGTCGAGATCGCTACGCACCGTTGCCAGGGTGCGTTCGATCTGCACGAGAAAGAATTCGATCGCGGCGCTGAAATCCGCACTGTCGATATTGACGGCGAGACCGTGTTCGATGAAGTCCAGCTCGGCGCGAAAGTTTTGCGATGTGCTCAGCGTGATCTTGCTGCGTTCGGACGTCTGATTGAGTCGTGTCGTCGCTCCGGGTTCCTGCAGCGCACGCAGGCGCGAGCCGTAGGGTTCGTCGACGAGGCGATAGTTTTGCTGGCGAAACTCGCGCTGCTTGGGCAGGTTGTGCACGCTGGCCGCGTCCACGAACCGATGCGCTGGCATGCTGATCTGATCCTTGCCAAGTAGCGGCATGAAGCTGTGCAGGCTGACGCTGACGTCAAGGTCGGTGCCGCCCTTGGGAAGACCCCAGCTTCGCGCGATGCGTGGGGCTTCGCCACCACCGAGTTGGGCGTGTGCCACGTCGGTTGTGCCGCCGCCGATGTCGACGACCAGCGCGTATTGTCGATGCTGCAGACTGTGGTGATAGTGCATCGCGGCGGCGGCAGGTTCTTCCAGAAATGTCACGCTGTCGAAACCAGCGACCGCAGCCGCCTCGCGCAGAATCTCAATGGCCTGCAACGAACCTTGCGCGCCCATCGAACTGCGAAATTCCACGGGCCGACCAATCACTGCGCCGCGCACCGGTATACCGAACTGGCGACTGGCAGTGAGCCGGATGTGTTCGATGATATGCGTGGCAATATGCACGATGACCTTGCGCACCTGCGGGTCGAGCCGATAGCCAAACATGGATTTGGGCGACTCGATCAAGTTGCCGCCGCCGCTCTCCAGATAGCCTTCCACCGCCTCCTCGCCAAACAGCGCATGCTGGAAACTCGCGACCGACGCCGTGGCGGCACGTGTCTGATCCTCCATCCACTGTCGGCGGACCACACGCAGCGCTTCGCGGCGCAGTTCACCCTCGCTGCGTGACACCGGCACCTGCCCACGCGCCGTGGCGGCTGCGGCCTGCTGGCGCTCCGAGGCCCTCGCCAAACGCAGCTGGTTTTCAAGCTGCGCTTCCAGTGCGGGAGTCAGTTCAAACGCGTTCGGGTCCGGCACCAGCTCGGGAAAAAACACCGCCGTGCGGAACTGCTCGGCTTCGCCGAAACGCACCATGGTCAGTTTGCCGTCGATGATGGCCGCGGCAGCCGAGTAACTGGTGCCGAAATCGATACCGATGTGCATAGGGGTCGCGCTGTCGCTGTTGAGCAACTGACCATTATGACGGTTTCATCGGCGAAACTTATGAATGAGCGGGTTATTGCCGATATCTGCAGGAAATCGGCTCTCGTCCGATGCGGATCGAAGCGTGCTTGTCAGCGCGGGCTGGAAGCTATCGATGCGCTGAGGATATCGCCACCTGCTTCGATCTGAACCAGCGCCGCGGTCGCCAATCCCTTGGCCGACGAGGGCGGCACGGTGAAGGACTGTGGCGTTCCGTTCCACGATCCCAGATGCACGAGTTCGCGCACCACATTGCGATGCGGCAGCGTGCGTCCGCTGTTTTCCCCAGCGCCGATCGCGACGTCGATGGTTCGCGGGTCGTAGCGCACCAGCCATACGTCGCAGTTCGTCGCGGGTTTGCCGGCACTCACCAGGAGCTGACCTTGCTCCCACGACAGTTGCGGCCCCTGCGTGTTCGCGTGGGCGATGGCCTGATCGAGCTGCGCACGATCGTTGCCGACCAGGTCGGCGTGACCGTTCACGTAGACCTGCGGTGTCCAAACATTGTCCCGCTGGCGATGTTTCGCATACGCCCATTGCCGGTCGGTATAAGCCTCGGTGGCGAACGTGTCTTTCCATCCGAGGCTGTCCCAGTAGGTGACCCCAAAGGACAGCGCCAGGATGCCCGGCTGCCCTGCAATCGCATTGAGGTTCGCCTCCGCCGGTGGGCACGACGAGCAGCCCTGACTCTGGAAAAGTTCCACGACCACCAAGTGCGCGGGTAAGGGCTGGCGTTGGGCCCAACCCGCATCACTGACGGCAAGCAAGGACAAGGTGCCGAGAAGGTATTTCCAGAGTCTTTGGGTCTTCATGACGATGGCTCTCCGGCCAGTGCGTAGGACAGGTTGGATCACGGTGGCATCGATACTCTGGTTCTTCGTCGCAGCACAGTAAAAGTTACCCGCATCGGAGTCAGTACTCACCAAACGCAAGCGCACTTTGGTCCCGATACCACTGCCACACGGCGTGCGGCACCAGCGGCTGCACCGACAACCCCATCGCCACGTAAGCGTCGAGTACGTGGCAAAGCGCGTTGTCGACACGATGGGTTTGCTGCTGCGACGGCACGTTGAAGCGCTCGTACTCGATCATGTCGAGCATTCGCGCGGACCAGTCGAACAATCGGTCGCTCCATTCGTCGAAGCGGTCGCGCAGCCACGCAGCTAGCGGGGCATGCAGGGTGAGCGCGGATTGCTCACAATGCTGGCGGGCCAGCGCGGTCACCATCGGATAAATCCCGCGGTACCACTCGGTGTAACCGGCCGCGGCACGCGGTACGACCAGCGGAGCGGGTGCCTGATAATCGACAAAGGTGGTGATGAAGAGTCGTTCGATGCGGCGTGCATCGCGCAGGTGATCGGTCTCGATCAGCAGGGCCCGTTCGAGATCGAAGAATTCGAAGAAGCGAGGATGCAGGGTACGCATTCGATCCAGCGGATCGCGCGAGAAGCCGACCTTGAGGATGTCCTCATCGCGGCAGGGAAGTACATAGACGTACGTGCGCCCACGGCTGGCGAAGCGGGGATAGGCGACTTCATCGATCACGTGGGGCGCGCTCAGACCTGACGTATCGACATGGCATAGTCGGTTGGTCGTGAAGGACACGTTTTGGTGGTCATTCTGGTCAAAGTCGTGGGTGCTTTCAATCGCGATTGGGTGTTCAGGCGATGGGTCCAGTGAGCCAAGCTCGCTGGATTCGCAGGAATGACGAGCTATCGGATTCTGTGCGGGGTCTGTGCCGAAAGCTGACTGGCGGCCGTGGCCATGTTCAGCTACGTTTGGAGCACATCCGCTGGGGGAGTCGTTCATGAAGCGTGTCCTTGCCATTCTGTTTTTGGCTGTCCTTACGCTCGGGGTGAGCTCAGTCAGAGCTTTGCAGACGTCCGAATCTACGCCAGCCGCCAGCGCAACAGCGGCGCCTGTCAGTGCGACACACTTCGATGTGGATACTGCCACTACGGCGTACATGGACGAGCTTTCGCCGGCAGCCCGCGCAAAATCCGATGCGTATTTCGAAGGTGGCTACTGGCTGATTCTATGGGACGGCCTGTGGGCTTTGGGCATCGCATGGCTGTTGCTGAGCACCCGGCTGTCGGCCCGCATGCGCAACTTCGCGGAGCGCACGACGCGCTTGCGCTGGCTGCAAACCGCCATCTATTCGGTGCAATACATCGTCCTGACGACGTTGCTGCTGTTGCCGTGGACTGTTTACGAGGGCTTCGTGCGCGAGCACCAGTACGGGCTGGCCACCCAGAACCTGATGCAGTGGCTGGGCGATCAGGCCAAGGAACTCCTCGTCGGGGTGATTCTGGGCACGATCGCGTTGGTGATCATCTACGCCGTGATTCGCAAAGCCACCCGTACCTGGTGGCTATGGGGTGCGGGCGTCGCGATCGTGTTCGTCATTTTCGTGGGCACCTTCGAACCGGTGTATATCGCGCCGATGTTCAATACCTACAAATCACTGCCGGACAGCTCGCTGAAGGCAAAGATCCTGTCGATGGCGCGTGCCAACGGCATCCCGGCGACCGACGTGTACTGGTTCGATGCGTCACGGCAGAGCAAGCGCATCAGCGCGAATGTCAGCGGCATGTTTGGCACCACGCGGATCAGTCTCAACGACAATCTGATGAACCGCAGTACGCCGGCCGAGATCAAGGCGGTGCTGGGGCATGAGATGGGTCATTACGTGCTCAATCATGAATACAAGGGCATTTTGTACTTCGCCGTCATCATCGTGTTTGGATTTGCCTTCGTGTACTGGAGTTTCGGCTGGGTCGAGCGGCGCCGCGGTGCGCGCTGGGATATCCGCGGCGCTGGCGATGTGGCCGGGTTACCGCTGCTGGCGGCGCTGTTCACGATCTTCATGTTCTTCATGACGCCAGTGAACAACACGATTACCCGCAGCATGGAAGCGGAGGCCGACGCATTCGGCCTCAATGCCGCCCGTGAGCCGGACGGCTTCGCGAGGGCTGCCGTGCAGTTGTCCGAGTACCGCAAGATGCACCCGGGCACGGTCGAGGAGTTCGTGTTCTTCGATCATCCCAGCGGCTGGAATCGCATCCATCGCGCCATGGTCTGGAAGGCCGAACACCTCGACGATGTAGACGTCCGCCATACCGATGCGGTCGTGCCAGCAGGCGCGCGTTGATCCACGCGTTAACGAGGATTGCCGGCTAGCACTGGCCGGCACAGACAACGGATCGGAAAGTCGGGGCCAAGGATCACCATGATCCTGGGCCCTTTGTTTGTGGCGTTCGATCAACTGCGCAGGCCACGGTCCGAACACTACTTTCTGTGATGGCAAAAAAAGCCGCGCCAGGTTTGGGCCGGGCGCGGCAAAGGTTTGAACCGACCACTGCCAGTGAATCGGAGCCATCGTCGGAGGGGGTCCGCGTTGGCCGACTCAGGCTAATGCGCGACTGTCTCAGGGATTGGGACAGCACGTCGCGGCAGTCGGATTTTGCCCGTCACATTGCCTAGACGCGCATGACAGGCACGATGCCTGCGCCAGACCCTATCCATAACATCACAAGGAAACACGCCCATGCTCATGACCATCCTGATTGTCATCCTTGTCCTGGCCCTTATCGGCGGCCTGCCGACGTGGCCGCACTCCCGTTCGTGGGGTTACGGACCAAGCGGTGGCGTCGGCCTGATCCTGGTCATCCTGCTCGTGCTATTGCTGCTCGGCAGGTTGTAAGGGCTAACAGAAGCGTGGCGCGCGTCGCCCTCGATTCATGCGAGTAGCCATTACGGCTTCGGTGTGGAACGTGGGCGACGCGGGCCGGGCGCGGAGTGCCGTCCCTGGGCCGCGTCGATATCGTCGATCCAGCCGGCGCGTGCGTCCGGGAACGCATCGGCATACGGTACATACGGCTTGATATCGAGGATCGGCGTGCCATCGAGCAGATCCATGCCGCGCACGCGCAGCGAGCGCTCCTCCACAGCAATCAGCTCGACCGCGGACAACCCAAAGGCATTGGGTCGATGCGGCGACCGCGTCGCCAGCACACTGCGTTTTCCACCACCACGTGGCGGCTTCACCTCGGCCTTCCAGCCTTCGCTGCGGTGGAACATGAAGATCACCCAGATCCTCTCGAAACCGGCCAGATCGCGAAAAGCGGCCGCGGGGAAATCCGCTACGAACTCAATGGTCGCCTCGGACAGGGTGCCGGTTTCGGTACCCTCGACCACGGTAGGCTGGTGCGGCGCGTCGATGCGTCGCGCATAAGGCGAACGCGCGAACGCGATCGGATAGCTGGTGCAGACGCTGGAAGTATCGTGCATGGCGATGGTCGGTACGGAGGCGAGCTAAGTATCCCATTGCCACTCACGGCTTGGGGCTCGAAAAATCGCCTCAAGTCGTCATTAAAGTTCCCCAAGCCGTCATTCCTGCGCAGGCAGGAACCCAGTGCCCTTGGCTCTGCGACCCGTGAGGCCAATTTCATTGTTGATAGTCGATTCCATCCTGCTTAGCTGGCGACGGAGGAGCGCTGGGTTCCTGCCTGCGCAGGAATGACGGGAGGGAGTCGAGGCTTGTCGCCCTGCGCGAAGGCAAACAAAGCGGATGCTGTTATCCGTTTATGCCCGTGCCTAGTAAAGTGGACTCCCCCGCTTTGGTTCCCCACCGAGGACGTCATGAAATATCTGCTGATGATCTATAACGACGACAGCTTGCTGAATGCGTTGCCGGAAGGTGAGTTCGATACGCGCATGCGCGGTTGCATCAAGCATGCTGACGAGCTTCGCGCGCAAGGGCAGCTCCTGGATGCGCAGCAGCTGGAGGCGCCCTCAACGGCGAAGTCGGTGCGGATTCGCCACCATGGTGTGACGGTGGTCGATGGGCCGTTTGCCGAGACCAAGGAATACCTGGGGGGTTTCAATCTGATCGAGGCGGCGGATATGGATGAGGCGGTCCGGATTGCCGCGGAATTCCCCTGGACACGGACCGGCTGCGTGGAAATCCGTCCCGTGCGCGACTTTGACGCCGTGCGTCGCCGGGTCGGCGCATGATGTCGGCCGTGCACGCGCAAACATGGACTGCCAACTTGAACAGTGATCTCGCATGAGCAGTTTCGACGACGACTTCGATGCCGAACGCGACTTCGACGATCCCGCAGAGGATTCGCTGGAGGCGCGAGTCTGGCAGCTGCTGCTGTTGATCAATCCAGGCGATGAAGAGACCGCATTGCAGCAGTTCACGGACTACCGCGAGGCAGTGGTCGACCTTGCAGTCGACGAGATCGAGCCGATGGACGTGATTGCTCGCGTCATCGACTGGCGCTCCGGCTTTATCGTGGATGCGCATGACCTGCGTTCGCTGGTGCAGGCAATCAACGAGCTGTCCTCGCGCTGGAACCTCTCGATCGACTGGGACGGTGACCCGGATGATGACGAGTTCTTCGACGATATGGACGCGGCCGCACTGTTCTCCACCGCATACGACCGCCTGGCCGAATTTGGCTACACGCTATGGGCATGGGAAACCGACGGCGACAGCTACGCGGGCTGGATGACACTGACCCGCGATGCGGAACCGTTGCGCGAACTGGCCACGACGCTGGGCATCAACCTGCGGCTAGGCAGCGAGGTGAGTTGAACAGCGTCAGCTGGCCATCTCATCATGGATCTAAAGGAGCGTGACTGATGCAGCTTCCTTCGCGCCTTCGCCTTGACGGTTCGCCACGTTTGCGTGGTGTGGCCCTGCTGACAATGCTGATTCTGCTCGGCGCATGTGCTCATGCGCCCGAACACAATCCGTTGGCGACATGGGTGCCATCGCCCAACCATGACGCGCGTCGTCCACAGCTGATCGTGCTGCATTTCACCGAGGAGTCATCGGCGCAGCAAGCTCTGAACACGCTACGCACAGGCAACGGCGAAGGGCCGGTGAGCGCGCACTATCTGATCGGCAGCGACGGGCACATCTATCAGTTGGTTGCCGATGCGGATCGTGCCTGGCATGCAGGCGCAGGGCGCTGGGGCACGATCGTCGAGGTGAACTCTGCGTCCATCGGTATCGAGTTGGACAACGATGGTCATTCGCCTTACCAGCGCGCGCAGATCGACAGCTTGTTGCGGCTGCTCACCGACCTTACGACCCGTTTGCGCATTCCGCGCAGCCAGATTGTTGGGCACGAGGATTTTGCGCCCACGCGCAGAACCGATCCGGGCCCGCTGTTTCCATGGAAGCAGCTGGCCGATGCCGGCTTTGGGTTGTGGCCACAAGGCGCATTGATCGACCCTCCGATCGGTTTTGATCCCTGGATGGCCCTGGGTGAGATCGGCTATCCGCTGGACGACCGCGCTGCTGCCGTACGCGCGTTTCACAATCACTATCGCGGCATCGACAGCGACTCGCTCGATGCGCAGGATTTGCCGATCCTTTATGCGCTCACCCGCCAGATCGAACACCTCGATCCGTGAGGAAGTCGATAACGGGTGTCGTCATTAGGTTCATTCGTATCCGGAGCGCTACGCCATGCATGCCCTGATGTTTGAAAAGTTCGGTGGCCCCGAAGTTTTATGCTGGAACGAGTATGCCAATCCCATCCCGACTTCCTCTCAGGCGTTGGTGCGCGTGTGCAGCGTCGGGCTGAATTTTGCGGACGTCTATCGTCGAAACGGCAACTATCACTTGAGCGGTGCTGCACCGTGGATTCTCGGCTACGAAGGTGCGGGCGTGATTGAGCGGTCGGCTGCGGACGACTCTGGAGCCGTCTTTCCGGTCGGTGCACGGGTCGGTTTTGCCGACATGCCGCATGCAAACGCGGAGCTTGTTGCAGTGGATCTCGACAAACTGATTCCGTTGCCCGACGACATCGCGTTCGATACGGCAGCGGCTACGCTGCTGCAAGGCCTGACCGCGCAGTACCTGGTGACCGACAGTTATCACGTGCGGCGCGGCGATGTGGCTGTGGTGCATGCGGCAGCCGGTGGCGTGGGCCTGTTGCTGGTGCAGATGCTGAAGGTGATGGGCGCGACGGTGCTGGGTGTAGCGTCCAGTACAACGAAGCGCGCTGCGGTGCTGGCCGCTGGTGCGGCCGCGGCGGTTGGCTACGACGAGCTTGTTGCGCAAACCCGGCAGCTGACAGGCGGACCCGGCGCCGATGTTGTCTACGACTCGGTGGGCCGCACACTCGGCGACAGCCTGGCGGCCACGCGCATTGGCGGCACGGTGGTGTTTTACGGCATGGCTGCTGGTGATCCTGATCCCGTCGATCCACGATTGCTGATGGATCGCTCGCTGACGCTGACGGGCGGTGACTTGTGGAACGTGCTGACCAGCGCGACGGTCCGTCGCGAACGCGCTGCCGCATTGTTCACGCAGATTCGAGAAGGTCAGCTGCAGCCGAACATCGCCGCCCGCTTCCCGCTCAGCGAAGGTGGAAAGGCGCATGCCTATCTGGAAAGCCGAGAAGCGATCGGGAAGGTATTGCTGACGCTGTGAGCGCCTATGCAATGGGGGATTTGCTCCCCCCTGCCTGCAGGGAGAGGCTGGAGGGGGTGAAGCTTTTTAACTTAGAGAGCTAAGAGCGACCCCTCCCCAGCCCTCCCTTGCAAGCAGGGGAGGGAGAGAGCATGCGGGTCCCGAAACTACGCTTCGCTAACGGGCTCGGCATCGTCGAATCCGGTGTAGCCGTCCGGGAAGATGGGAGTGCCGTCTTCCTCCAGCCCCAGCATGTCGGCCAGCGCC
>Ga0302316_10000769_pt1 | contig 27063 bp, 20 predicted proteins | sample III_Palsa_N3_2_FD_200456 | JGI IMG/M metagenome (GOLD analysis project Ga0302316, IMG submission 200456) | Peat permafrost microbial communities from Stordalen Mire near Abisko, Sweden - III_Palsa_N3_2 | ecosystem: Environmental > Terrestrial > Soil > Palsa > Peat permafrost | place: Sweden...
CTATTCAGATCCCGACCTAAATGCTGAGTTGCGCCTGTTTTCGGGCAGGACGATCGATGTCCCGTCGCTCTTCATCGGCGGGAAGAGCGATTGGGGCACCTATTCGGCGCCGGGCGCGGTCGATCTCATGAGGACGAAAGCGACAACGAGGATGGGTGGCATCGAGCTGATCGACGACGCCGGTCACTGGATCCAACAGGAGCAGCCGGGTCGGCTCAGCACGCTCCTGCTCGCCTTCATCAAGGAGGTGGGTGGGGCGGATCACACCAGCGGCTAGGTCGGGGAATGCCTATCGTCGCTCTTGAAAATATTGCCCGGCGTCCAGATCACCGTCCCGTCAGGTCCGTCACGTTTCAGTGAAGCGCTTGGGTTGGCGGTCCAGGTCCGAGTCCGTGAATTTTTCAGCTTCGATCACGGATTCAATGCAGCGAGACGCGCATACGCTGCGAATGGACGCGGCGACCCGATTCGAGAGGGAGTTCGCCTATCTGGGGGACTTCGCGTTGACGGTGGAACTGACGGGACGCGAATCAACGCGGATCAAATCGCACTGCGCGCTTCTCCGTCCGTTGAAGGCGTTGAACACATTGATGCGCGCCATTTCCCCGCGGGCGATGCCGCGGCACGTGACTTCGATGTCCAGGGTAGGCAGGGCCCCATGCTCAGTACGTCTCCAGGTGAAGCCGCCCCTCGCGCTTGAACGCGGCGCCCAGGGTATCCCAGGGCAGTCCGGCCTCTTCCGCAATGTCTCGCAAGGCGAGAACCACGCCTTCTTCCATGCTTTTCAGTCCGCAAACGTAGATGAAGGTGTGCGGATCCTTGAGCAGCTCGGCCACGTCGATGGCGCGTTCGCGCATCAGATCCTGCACGTAGCGCCGCGGCTGGCCTGGCGTGCGCGAGAACGCCAGGTTGATGTCGATGAAGTCCTTGGGCAGGCTTTGCAGCGGGCCGAAGTAGGGCAGTTCCTGCTGGGTGCGGGCGCCGAAGAAGAGCGACAGCTTGCCGCCCTCGAACTTGCCCATCTTGCGCAGCCGGCGCCGCCATTCGGTCATCGCGCGCATCGGCGCGCTGCCGGTGCCGGTGCAGATCATCAGGATGTTGGACTTCGGATGGTTGGGCATCAGGAACGACGTGCCGAACGGCCCGATCACCTGCACGGAGTCGCCCACCTTCAGGTCGCAGATGTAGTTCGACGCCACGCCACGCACCGGCTTGCCGGCGTGATCCTGCGTCACGCGCTTGACCGTCAGCGAGAGGTTGTTGTACCCGGGGCGCTCGCCGTTGCGCGCGCTGGCGATCGAATACTGGCGAGCCACGTGCGCGCGACCGTTCGCGTCGACACCTGGTGGAACGATGCCGATGGACTGGCCCTCCAGCACCGGGAACGGCATGGTGCCGAAGTCGAGCACCACGTGATGGGTCTCGCTCTCGAACCCGGCCTCGGTGCAATTGAAGTTGCCCACGACCGCGGCGGACGTGGCCTGCTTCGGCCCGTAGAGGTTGCTGTACGCGTGCGCGGCCGACCACGGCGGCGTCGTCGCGCCGTAGGCGGCCGAGTCGAAGACCTGCTCGCCGGAAATGGCGGATTCGAGCGTGGCTGCCGCGGCGGATTCCGCTGCAGCGCTGCTCGGTTCCGACCCTTCGGCGACGCCCGCTGCAGCCAGTTGATCGGGCGTCAGTTCCTGCGGCAGTTCGTCCCACGTGAGCTGCTCTTCGATCGAATAGGCGCGCGTCACGGGCATCACGCGCCAGTTGTCGATCGAACCGGTGGGGCAGGGCGAGATGCACGCCATGCAGCCGTTGCAGACGTCCGCCCGCACGACGTAGTTGCGATCGTCGTGCGTGATCGCGCCGACGGGGCAGGTCGCCTCGCAGGTGTTGCAGCGGATGCAGATTTCGGGGTCGATCAGGTGCTGCCTGATCGCCGACACGTCGACGGCCATGTCCATCTTGGTCTCCTGGTGTCCGGACACCGCGAGCGCGATGCCGGATCTCGCTCTCTTCAGTTGAAACGGACGTACTCGAAGTCGACCGGCTGGCGGTTGATGCTCATGACCGGCGGCGCGATCCAGTTCGCGAACTTGTTGGTCTCGACGACGCGGCCCATCAACGAGGCGACGAACGCGCGGTCCTCGGCGGTCGGCAGCCACGAGTCCTTCTTCGCGGCCCATTCCTGGTCGCTGACGACGCGGCCATCCGGCGACATGCGGATGCCCGCGAGGGCGCCGATGCTGCGGTTGAAGGCCTTGTGCGGCACGGTCAGGCGGGTCGGGATCTCGGCCTTGGCGATGACCTTGTTCCAGCGCTCCACACCCGCGACCGAATCCTTGATGAAGTCGTCGCGCAGCACCTCGTTGAGCGCGTTGAGCATCGGCACTTCCTTTTCCAGGAGCTGGCCGTTCTGCACCTCCAGCACCTTGTAGGTCTGCCCCTTCAGGATGTGGTCGTCGGTGCGCTTGCCTTCTTCGTAGCGGCCCTTCAGGCCCGAGCTGTAGAAGGTGGCGGCGTTGCTGGACTGGTCGGCGCCGAACAGGTCGATGGTGACGCTGTAGTGGAAGTTCAGGTAGCGCTGGATCGTCGGCAGGTCGATGACGCCGGCGGCGCGCAGCGCCTGCACGTCGTCGGTCTTCAGCTCGTTCATCACCTGGCAGGTGCGGTTGATCACGCGCGACACGCCGCTCTCGCCCACGAACATGTGGTGCGCTTCTTCGGTCAGCATGAACTTGGTGGTGCGCGCCAGCGGGTCGAACGCGCTCTCGGCCAGCGCGGACAGCTGGAACTTGCCGTCGCGGTCGGTGAAGTACGTGAACATGAAGAACGCGAGCCAGTCGGGTGTCTGCTCGTTGAAAGCGCCGAGGATGCGCGGGTTGTTCTCGTCGCCCGAACGGCGCTCGAGCAGCGCGTCGGCCTCTTCGCGACCGTCGCGGCCGAAGTGCTTGTGCAGCAGGTAGACCATCGCCCACAGGTGGCGGCCTTCCTCGACGTTGATCTGGAACAGGTTGCGCAGGTCGTACATCGACGGCGCGGTCAGGCCGAGGTGGCGTTGCTGCTCCACCGACGCGGGTTCGGTGTCGCCCTGCGTGACGATGATGCGGCGCAGGTTGGCGCGGTGCTCGCCAGGGACGTCCTGCCAGACCTTCTCGCCGACGTGGTCGCCGAAATGCACCTTGCGCTCGGCGTCGCCCGGATTGAGGAAGATGCCCCAGCGGTAGTCGCGCATCTTCACGTGGCCGAACTGGGCCCAGCCTTGCGGATCGACGCTGGTGGCCGTGCGCAGGTAGACCTCGTAATCGGTCGAGCCTTCCGGGCCGACGTCGTCCCACCAGTTGACGAAGTTCGGCTGCCACTGCTCGAGCGCGCGCTGCAGCGTGCGGTCGTCGCTCAGGTTGACGTTGTTGGGGATCTTGTCGGTGTAGTTGATCGTGGACATCTGGATTCCTGAGGAAGTTCTTAGACGCGGTTCAGGTCGAACTGGGCCTTGTCGCCCTTGCCGTAGACCTTGAGCGCGCCCTTTTCGCCGACGGCGTTCGGGCGCTGGAAGATCCAGTTCTGCCACGCGGTGAGGCGGCCGAAGATGCGCGTCGCCATGTTTTCCTTGCCCGCGAAGCGCAGGTTGGCCTCGAGGCCGGTCAGCGAGTCGGGCGACATGCTGGCACGCTCTTCGATCGCGATGCGGATCTCGTCGGCCCAGTCGATGTCGTCCGGTGCGGCCGTGACGAGTCCCAGCGCGAATGCCTGGTCTGCGTCCAATGCGGTACCGATGGCTTCACGAGCCGCCGCCAGGGGCGCGGTCTCTTCGTAGAAGCGACGTTGCAGGCGCGATTGATCGTTGACCATGATCAGCGCACCGAAGTTCATCTCGCCGAGCGTCAGCTTCGGAGCGCGGGCGGCGTCGTCGGGCAGCGCCAGCATGTAGGTGCGATCCGCGGCAAACGCGAGTTCGGCGAGTGAACCGGCGAAGCAGGAGCCCGGCTCGACCAGCGCGAACAGGCTGCGCGAGGACACGTCGATGCGAGCGAACGTGCGACGCATCGCGCCCAGCGTCTCGCGTGCCAGCCAGTGATCCTGGTGCTTCATCAGCAGCGCATCGGAGGCCAGGACGGCCGCGGCGTCGCCTTCGGTCTTCAGGAGCCAGGTGCCGATATCGAGCTCGTTGGTGCGCATCATGAGGATGGCGTCATCGAGCTGGCGCGTCATCGCGAGCGGCCACCAGGTGACGCCTGCTGCTTCGATGCCGGCGAGATCGGTCGGCTGGCTGCCGGTGGGCGCCTTCACCGTGAACGTAGCCGTCCGCTTGGCACGATCGATGTCGATGCTGACGTGCTCGTAGCGCAATGTGTCGGGCGTCTCTTCGCGCTCGATGCGGGTCAGCGTGACGCCCTTGGCGCCGACGGGCTTGGTGCTGGCCGCGGCGAGCGCGGTGGCGCGTTCCTGCACGTAGGCGCCGAACTGCGCGGGCTTGACGGTGGCGTCGACCAGGCGCCATTCCACCGCACGCTTGCCGCGCACGCCTTCGACGCTGGTGCAGAAGATGTCGGCCAGGTCGTGGCGCACCTTGCGCTTGTCGGTGACGCGCGTCAGGCCGCCGGTGCCGGGCAGCACGCCCAGCAGCGGCACCTCGGGCAAGGACACGGACGACGAGCGGTCATCGACGAGCACGATCTCGTCGCACGCCAGGGCCATCTCGTAGCCGCCGCCGGCGCAGGCGCCATTGACGGCCGCGATGAACTTCAGGTCGGAGTGGCGCGACGTGTCCTCGATGCCGTTGCGGGTCTCGTTGGTGAACTTGCAGAAGTTCACCTTCCACGCGTGCGTGGACACGCCCAGCATGAAGATGTTGGCGCCCGAGCAGAAGATCCGGTCCTTCGCGCTCGTCACGATGACGGCGCGGGCTTCGGGGTGCTCGAAGCGGATGCGGTTCAACGCATCGTGGAATTCGATGTCCACGCCCAGGTCGTAGCTGTTCAGCTTGAGCTTGTAGCCCGGGCGGATGCCGCCGTCTTCGGCGATGTCGAGCGCGAGCTTGGCGATGGATCCCTCGACGCTCAGCTTCCAGTGGCGGTAGCTCGAAGGGTCGGTCCGGTAGTCCACGCGGGGACTGGCGTCAGGAGAGTTCATGTGAGTCCTCATCGATAGCACAATAATGCTCGTTGCCTCATGGCGTACATGAAGCATAGTGCATCAACAACTAAGGGTCAAGCGTCACATGAACAAAAATGCATCTCCGGTTTGGCGCGCCACCCGGCGGTCTCAGGCGGGGGCGCCGATGGCCGCCTTCACCTTCATCTGCAGGAGCTGGTAGGTGTCCGCAAGCGGCTGCTGGCTGGTGTTGACGCTCAACTGCGCCTTCGAATAGAACGCCGAGCGACCCGTCAGGATCTGGCGAAGATCTTCCATGGCCTCCGCGCTCGCCGCCATCGGGCGCATGTCGCCCTGCAGCGCGACGCGGTTCATGTGGTCTTCCGGCGCGGCCTGCAGCCATACGGTCGTGCAGTGGCTGAGCAGGATATTGAACGTGGCAGCGTCCGAGACGAGGCCGCCGGGCGTGGCGAGTACCAGGTCGGGATAGATCTGCAGGGTCTCCTCGAGGGCCCGGCGCTCGTAGCGGCGGTAGGCGCTGACGCCGTAGAGATCCTGGATCTCGCGCACGCTGTAGCCCGCGACGTCCTCGATGACGCGGCTCAGTTCCACGAACGGCAGGTCCAGGTCTTCAGCCAGCATCTTGCCGAGGGTCGACTTGCCGGCGCCCCGCAGCCCGATGAGCGCGATGCGGTGGTTCTTCTCCTGCTGGTTGCCGACCGTCCCCAGCGATTCGCCGATGGCGATCCGGGCGCGCACGAGCTCCGATTCGGTCTTGCCCTGCAGCATCTCGCGAATCATCAGCCACTCGGGCGAGGAGGTTGTCTGATCGCCGATCACCTCGGCGATCGAACACTGCAACGCCCGAGCGACCTGATAAAGGATCAGGAACGACGCGTTACCGGTGCCGTGTTCCAGGTTCGCCAGGTAGCGCTCGGAGACCTCGGCCGCCTGGGCGACCGCCTTGCGCGTGAGTCCGCGCCGCGCACGCAGCGTCCTCAGCCGCTCGCCGAACGCGATCAGCAACGGATTCTTGACGCCGGACTCGAGGGCGGCGGCGAATTCGTCGACGGGGACTGGATCGTTCAAGCGGCATTCTCCAAGGGATAACCCCAATACATGCATTATAGTGCTTGACGTTGCCCAAGCCAACGCCTACGCTTGCGATGAACAATAATTCATTTCATCCGAGGCGGCAATTGCGCTGCATCAAACGCACAGGCAAGCATGGCGACGTCACAACAGCATTTTCGCGATTTGATTGCCGGGCTGACCGCCGAGTTGGCAGGACGACCGCTCGATGGTGACCTCGACAGCTGGTTGAACCAGCAGCACGGCACGGGAACCGCTTCCTACGAGGCCATCAAGGCGGCTTGCGTTGCCGGGGTCGCGGAAGGCTGGATGTGCGAGCGCGAGGGCGGCGGCATTCGTTACGGGCGCGTCCTTCCAGCCGCCGATGACCTGCAGCGCTTCTCCGTCGACGTGGTGGACATGACGGATGTCGTCGGCCCGCACCACACCCATCCACAAGGCGAGATCGATCTGATCATGCCGCTCGAAGGCGACGCCAGGTTCGACGAGCGGAGCGCGGGCTGGTGCGTCTATCCACCGGGCAGCGCGCACCGGCCCACCGTCACCCAAGGCCGTGCCCTGGTCCTCTATCTCCTGCCCGAAGGGCAGATCGAATTCACACGGACGGCGCGCGCATGACTTCACTTCTTCCGAACTTTCTCACCGGCCGCTGGCAGACCGGGCAGGGCGGTGGGACGGCGCTGTTCGATCCCATTCTCGGCACCGAGGTCGCCCGCGTGGATGCGCGTGGACTGGATCTCGAACGAGGGTTTGGCTTCGCGCGCGAAGAGGGCGGCAACGCGCTGCGATCGCTCACCTATCGCGAGCGCGGGCAGTTGCTTGCGGCTGTCGTCAAGGTCTTGCAGGCCAATCGGGACGCGTACTACGAGATCGCGACCGCCAACAGCGGCACCGTCAAGAACGATTCGGCCGTCGACATCGACGGCGCGATCTTCACGCTGAGTCACTACGCCAGGCTGGGCGAGTCGCTGGGCGACGCGCGCATGATCATCGACGGCGAGCCCGCTCGTCTCCGCAAGGATCCACTGTTCCAGAGCCAGCACGTCGCGACGCCGACGCGTGGCGTGGCGCTGTTCATCAACGCGTTCAACTTCCCGTCATGGGGGCTGTGGGAAAAGGCGGCGCCTGCGCTGCTGTCCGGCGTCCCGGTCATCGTCAAGCCCGCCACGGCCACGGCCTGGCTCACGCAGCGGATGGTCAAGGATGTCATCGACGCGGGCGTCCTGCCGGCCGGCGCGCTGTCCATCGTCTGCGGCAGCTCGGCGGGACTGATGGATGCGCTGCAGCCGTTCGACGTCGTGTCGTTCACTGGCTCCGCGGATACCGCCGCCATCATCCGCTCCCATCCTGCGGTGGCCACGCGCTCGGTGCGCGTGAACATCGAGGCGGACAGCCTGAACTCGGCGGTGCTGCTGCCGGGCGCTGAACCGGGCGGCGAGTCCTTCGAGTTGTTCGTCAAGGAGGTCGTTCGCGAAATGACGGTGAAGTCGGGACAGAAGTGCACGGCGATTCGTCGCGTGTTCGTTCCCGCGGATCTCATGGGCGCGGCTTCCGAAGCGATCGTGGCGAAGCTGTCCCGCATCACCGTCGGCAACCCGCGCAACGAGACGGTGCGCATGGGCGCCCTGGTGAGCCGGGCGCAACTGGCTTCGGTGCGCGAAGGCATCGCCGAGCTGCGCGCGGAAGCGAACGTCGTCCATGATGGATCGACGCAGCCGCTCGTCGATGCCGATCCGGCGATTGCCGCCTGCATCGGCGCGACGCTGCTTTGCGTCAACGACGCCGACAAGTCGACACGCGTTCATGACCTCGAGGTCTTCGGCCCGGTGGCGACGCTGATCCCGTATCGCGATATCGATCATGCGGTGACGCTGGTGCGTCGCGGGCAGGGTTCGCTCGTGTCGTCCATCTACGGCGCGGATCCGGCGACGCTCGCGCAAGTGGCTGCGGACCTGGCATCGACGAACGGCCGCATCCACGTCGTCTCGCCGGACGTCGCGGCCCTGCACACGGGTCACGGCAACGTGATGCCGATGTCGATGCATGGCGGCCCCGGACGGGCCGGTGGCGGCGAAGAGCTGGGTGGCCTGCGCGCGCTGGGCTTCTATCACCGCCGCGCCGCCGTCCAGGCGAGCCAGGCGGTATTGGCCGCGCTGCCGGCCACCGCGGTGCGTTGAGCGGATCCCCGAGCTCGCCTTTCCAGAAGCAGGAGACATCCATGGTCGACACCCCCCGCCTTGCGCCAGGCGTCCCGTTCAACTTCGCCCGGCACATCGTCGAACTCAACCAGGGTCGACCCGACAAGGTGGCGTACGTCGATGACCACGAAACGCTGACCTACGGCGAACTCTCGGACCGAGTCCGCCGGATGGCCGGCGCATTGACCGACGCTGGTCTGCACCGCGAGGATCGCGTGCTCCTGCTGATGCACGACAACACCGACTGGCCGGTCAGCTTCCTGGGCGCGATGTACGCCGGCATCGTCCCGGTCGCCGTCAACACGCTGCTGACGGCCGACGACTATGCATTCATGTTGAAGGACAGCCGCGCTCAGGCCGCCATCGTGTCGTCCGCGCTGCTGGACCTGTTCACGGCGGCGATGGAGAAGGGTGGCAACGAGGTCTGCACCGTGATCGTCTCGCATCCCGCGGCGACCTTGCCGACGGGATTTCTCGCCCTTCGCGATCTGCTCCGCAAAGCGGAGCCGGCGCCTGTCGCCGCATCGACGTTGCCGGACGATCCAGGTTTCTGGCTGTACTCGTCCGGGTCGACCGGAAAGCCGAAAGGCACGGTGCACACGCACGCCAACCCGTTCCACACCGTCGAGCTCTATGCCAAGCCGGTGCTGGCGTTGACCGAGGACGATGTCTGTTTCTCCGCGGCCAAGCTGTTCTTTGCATTCGGCCTCGGCAACGGGCTCACCTTCCCGCTGTCGGTTGGCGCCAGCGTCGTCCTGATGGCGGAGCGGCCCACGCCGCAAGCGACGTTCAAGCGCTGGCTCGATCGGCAACCCACCGTGTTCTTCGGTGCACCGACAGGCTTCGCAGGCATGCTGTCGTGTCCGGAATTGCCATCCGCGTCCGACGTCTCGCTTCGCATGTGCTCGTCCGCCGGTGAGGCGCTGCCTGCCGAAATCGGCCAACGCTTCAAGGCCCATTTCGGATGCGACATCATCGATGGCATCGGCTCCACCGAAATGCTGCACATCTACCTGTCGAACCGACCGGGTGACGTGCGCTATGGCACGACGGGACGCGCCGTCGACGGCTACGTCCTGGAGCTGAGAGGCGACGACGGCCGGCCGGTGGGCGACAACGAAGTGGGCGACCTGTTCATCAACGGCCCCAGCGCGGCGTTGATGTACTGGGGCAATCGCGAGAAGTCGCGCGAGACGTTCCAGGGGGCCTGGACGAAGAGCGGTGACAAGTACGTGCGCGATGCGGACGGCTACTTCACCTACGCCGGCCGCAGCGACGACATGCTCAAGGTCAGCGGGATCTACGTCTCGCCGTTCGAGGTCGAATCGACCCTGATGCAGCACCCGGCGGTGCTCGAATGCGCGGTGATCGGCACGCTCGACGCCGAGGGCCTGACCAAGACCAAGGCCTACGTCGTCCTCAAGGGCGGCCAGCGGGTCGATGAAGCCACGCTCAAGAGCTTCGTGAAGGAACGCCTGGCACCCTACAAGTACCCGCGGTTCATCCAGTTCGTCGACGAGCTCCCGAAGACGGCCACCGGCAAGATCCAGCGCTTCAAGTTGCGGGAGCTGGAACGCGCGGCATGAGCGAGCTTCGAAAGATCGACATCGATTGGGCTGGCCGACAGGTCGCCATCGAGCATCAATGGCTGTTCGAGGAGCGAGTCGACCGGCCGTTGATGGTGTTCCTGCACGAAGGCCTGGGCTCGGTGGCCATGTGGAAAGACTTTCCGCGGCAACTCTGCGAGTCGACGGGCATGCGCGGTCTGGTGTATTCGCGTCCCGGCTACGGCGGCTCGACACCGCGGTCGCCGGACGAACACTGGCAGCCCGACTACATGCATCGACAGGCTGCGGAGGTGTTGCCTGCCTTGCTTGCGGCACTCGAAGTGGCGGAGCCGCCCTGGCTGTTCGGCCACAGCGATGGTGCTTCCATCGCCTTGATCTACGCGGGAAGCTTCCCTGAATCAGTCGCCGGCGTCGTCGTCGCAGCGCCGCACATCGTCGTCGAGGAATGCGGGCTGGTCAGCATTCGTGCGGCGCGCGAGGCCTACCTGGCAACCAACTTGCGCGAGAAGCTGGCGCGGTATCACGCAGACGTGGATTCGGCCTTCCGGGGCTGGAACGACATCTGGCTGGATCCGCGGTTCAAGGCGTTCGACATCCGGCCCCTGCTGCCAGCGATCCGCTGCCCCGTGCTTGCGGTGCAAGGCCTGGAGGACGAGTACGGGACGCTGGAACAGATCCGAGGTATTGCACGCAGCACTCCTCGGACGGAGCTGCTCGAGATCCCGTCGTGTGGACATTCACCGCAGCGTGATCAACCGGAGATCCTGATGCGGGCCGTCCGCGCGTTCTGCCTGGCGACCGAGGTCCGTGCGAAGTCTTGCTGAGGTGTGCTCCGCACGCTCCTGAACGCCCGACGGCCCGGTCTTGCCACGCAGGCGTCGTGCCGTCGCGGCAGTCGAATCGAGAAAAGGCGTGTGCAAACGCTGTTGATTGCACGTTTGTGCACATTGTCATTCTCGTTCATGCACGTTATGATTTGGCATGGACACAGTGATCCCTCTCGCTCGGCGTGACGTCATCGCGTCGCGAATTGCTCAAGGCCAATCGGCCGTCGCCAAGGATCTCGCGGACGAGTTCGGCGTGTCCGAGGACGCGATCCGTCGCGACCTGCGCGCACTCGCCGCCGAAGGTCTCTGCCGACGGGTGTACGGGGGCGCACTTCCCATTTCGCCTTCCACGGCGCCAATGGCCGCGCGTATCGATGAAGCCCGCGAGCGGAAGGAGGCTCTGGCACTGGCCGCTGCAACCACGATCCAGCCTGGGGAGTTCCTCTTCCTGGACAGCGGCAGCACGAATCTGGCACTCGCTCGCAACCTCCCCGAAGACTTCGATCTGACCATCGCCACCAACTCGATCGACATCGCAGGCGCCGTCGCCGCCCGACCTGACCTGAGGCTCGTCCTGGTCGGCGGCAGCGTCGATCCGCTGGTCGGTGGCTGTGTCGACGCGGACGCCGTCCAGTTCGTCTCGAGGATGAACATCGATCGCTGTTTTGTGGGCGCCTGTGCGGTCTCGCCTGACGGCGGCGTCAGCGCTTTCCATTCGGCCGACGCGAGCTTCAAGCGGGCTCTCGTTGCGGCAAGCCGGGCGAACCTCGTGCTCGTCACAACCGACAAGCTCAGCGAGCGTGCCCCCTACCGAGTCGCACAGGTCGAGCAAATCGGCTGCTATGTCGTCGAGGACTCTGCCGGCGCCGCCGAACTCAAGAAGCTTGCCAAGGCCGGCGCTACCCTCCTCAAGGCCGCCAGGCCGGCTTGAACGCTCAGATCCCCTTTCTCATGACTACCGCAGATACGCCGGCAACTCGGCTGGCGACCCGCATCGCCTTCTTCGTCAACGGCTTCAGCATCGCAGCGTGGGCGCCATTGGTGCCCTTCGTGAAATCTCGCCTGGGGCTGAGTGACGGCACCCTCGGCCTGTTGCTCCTGTGGATCGGCGCCGGCTCCGTGGCGTCGATGCTCCTGACGGGACCGCTCTGTTCGCGCTTCGGGAGCAAGCCGATCGTCGGCGTCACCGGCTTTGCCTTGGCGCTCATCCTGCCGACCCTGGCATTTGCCGGTACGCCCATTGCGATGGCGGTCTCATTGTTCTTCTTCGGCGCGGCCCTCGGCTCGATGGATGTGGCGATGAACGTGCACGCGGTGGCCGTTGAAAAGGCGGCCTCGCGGCCGCTGATGTCCGGATTTCACGGGATGTTCAGCGTGGGTGGATTCGCAGGGTCTGCGTTCATGACCGGCCTTCTCTCCCTGCACGTCCAACCGATGCGCGGTGTCCTCGCGTGTGCAGGCCTGGTTCTGGTGGCGATGTCGCTCGCCACGCCGCGGCTGATAGCCGCCGTGCCAGGAGAAAAGCGCGGCCCGCTGTTCGCGATGCCGCATGGTTTCATCATCCTGCTGGCCGTTCTCGCGGGCGTCACCTTCCTGGCCGAGGGTGCATTGCTGGACTGGAGCGCTCTGCTCGTCACGGACACCGGCCTCGTCCCCACGGCCCAGGGTGGCCTGGGATACATGCTGTTTGCGATCGCCATGACGGTCGGCCGCTTCGGCGGTGACGCCGTTGTCGCTCGCATCGGCGACCGCGCCACCCTGTTCCGGGGCGGGCTCGTGGCCGTCGCGGGGTTCGTCGTCCTGCTTGCGGCCCCCATCACGGTCATCGCGTTGGCAGGCTTCCTCCTCATCGGCGTCGGCGCCTCCAACCTCGTGCCGGTCCTTTTCCGCCGAGCCGGGGCACAGGGCGCCATGCCACCGGCACTCGCCGTGTCGGCGATCACCACCGTCGGCTACGCGGGCATCCTTGCCGGGCCCGCCGTCATCGGATTCGTGGCCCAGGCGATCAGCCTGCACGGTGCGTTCTGGGTGCTCGCATTGTTGATGTGCCTGGTGCCGGCCTGTGCGCGCCGCGTGGCGCCTGAACAGTCATGACCTCTCCCTCACCCGATTTGCCGTGAAACGCAGCACCAGCGATGTCGTGATCATCGGCGCGGGCATGGGTGGCAGCACCACCGCGCTGACTCTGGCGCCTACCGGCGCGAGCATCCTGATCCTCGAGCAGGGCGTGCAGATCCGTACGGAGCCGCTCAATCGCGACACGAGGGCGATCTTTCAAAAGGGCGCTTACACCCCGCAAGAGAAGTGGTTCGACACGGCAGGCCACCCGCACGCCGCGGGCACCTATGCCAACTTCGGCGGAAGCACGAAGTTCTATGGCGCGCTGCTGGCTCGATTTCGAGAGACCGACTTCGACGCCCGCGCGCTCCCCGGTGGCGACGTTCCCGCCTGGCCGATTCGCTACGCGGACGTCGAGCCGTGGTACGAGAAGGCGGAAGCCTTGTTCCGCGTGTGTGGCAACGCCTGCGAGGATCCCACTGAGCCATGGCGCAAGAAGGGGCTGCCCAATCCGCCGGTCCCGGATGAGCCGCCCATCGCGGCACTACGCGAGCGCTTCAAGAAGGCCGGACTGCACCCGTACTCGTTGCCCTTGGGCGTCGACATCCGGACGTGGCTGTCCAATGGACAGACCGGGTGGGACGGCTACCCCGACGCCCGCAGCGGCAAGATGGACGCAGAGACATGCGCACTGCTACCGGCGCTTGCGTATTCCAACGTCAAGATCCAAGGCGGCTCGCAGGTCGTGCGTCTGGTGCCGACGCCTGATCGCCGACGGATCCAGGGTGTGGTCTACCGCCGCAATGGCGAGCTCCATGAGATGAGCGCCAAATGGGTGGTGCTCGCCGGCGGCACGGTGAAGTCGGCTGCGCTTCTCCTGGCCTCTGAAGACGGGGAGCTGGCCAATGGCTCGGGCAGGGTGGGCCGCCATCTGATGGGCCACAACCAGACGGCCGTGATCGGGTTCGATCATCGCTTCCTGAATGACAGCATTTACCAAAAGACGTTCGGGCTGAACGACTTCTATCTTCCGGGCGGCGCTGGCGGCGAGGCCATGGGCAATGTGCAGTTGCTCGGGCGCGTCAACGGCGAGATCATGAAGGGCAACGTTCCTGGCGTTCCGGCCTTCATCCTCGATCTCCTGTGCCGACGCACGGTGGACTTCTTCCTGCTCGGGGAGGACCTGCCTGATCCTGCGAGCCGGGTGCTCGTTCGAGACGGCCGTGTCGTTCTCGACCGCAAGCGAACCAACATGGAAGTGCACCGCAAGTTCATCGAGCGGTTCAAGGGTGTCCTGCGCGAGATCGGGTTCAAGAGGGCGCTACATCGAACTTTCGACGAGTTCGCCATCGGCCATCAGTGCGGAACGCTCCGGATGGGCCATTCGGCCGCGGACTCGGTTGTCGATCCCTTGGGGAGATCCCATGACGTCGAGAACCTGTTCGTCGTCGACGGCAGCGTGTTCGTGTCTTCCGCGGCGGTCAACCCGGCGCTGACGATTGCTGCACTTTCGCTGCGGACGGCCGACAACATCGCCAGGACCGAGCTCGCTCACTGATGTTGACGTCGGCAGGCAGGCGCGCGACCAGACGCCGTCGACGCCGAAACTGACGCTTGTCAGCCCTGCCGTGCCGCCTCGATCGCCGCGATGTCGATCTTCCTCATCGGCATCATCGCCTCGAATGCACGTTGGGCCGCCGCACGATCGGAGTCCGTCACCGCGGCCGTCAGGGCGCGCGGGGTGATCTGCCACGACAGCCCCCACCGGTCCTTGCACCAGCCGCACGCGCTTTCCTCGCCGCCATTGCCGACGATCGCGTTCCACAGGCGGTCGGTTTCAGCCTGATCGTCGGTCGCGACCTGGAACGAGAACGCCTCGCTGTGCTTGAGCGCCGGGCCGCCGTTGAGCCCGAGGCAAGGGATGCCGAGCACAGTGAACTCGACCGTGAGCACGTCGCCTTGCTTGCCGGCGGGATAGTCGCCCGGCGCACGATGGACCGCGCCGACCGCACTGTCGGGGAAGGTTTCCGCATAGAAGGTCGCGGCGTTCAAGGCGGTGCCGTCGTACCACAGGCAGATCGTGTTCTTGCTGACCATGTCGCTTCTCCCGGTGAGTTGAGACCGCGCACCCGTCGGTCTGGCGTGATCTCCAGATCGCAGCCGGACACCCGGGCGGACAGTATGCCGCTCCACGGCAGGTCGCTCCTCCAACCCGGAAAGATCACACGTGGAGCAGCAGGTGCTCGCGTTCCCACGGCGAGATCACCTTCATGAACTCGGCCTGCTCCAGTTCCTTGATCTCGGTGTAGACCGTCACGAAGGACTCGCCGAGCACGGCGGCGAGCTCGAGGTCGTTGCGCAAGAGCTCCACGGCCTCTCCCAGGCTGCGCGGCAGCTGGTGCTTGCCCAGGTAGGCGTCGCCCAGGCACTCGGGGCCGGGCTCGATGCGGTTCTTCATGCCGAGATAGCCGCACGCCAACGTCGCGGCCAACGCCGCGTACGGGTTGGCGTCCGCACCGATGACGCGGTTCTCGACGCGGCGCGCCTGCGGCGTCGCCACCGGCGAGCGGATGCCGACGGTGCGGTTGTCGCTGCCCCATTCGATGTTGATCGGCGCGGCGGTGAAGCGCGAGAGCCGTCGATAGCTGTTGACGTACGGTGCGAACAACGCCATCGCGGACGGGATGTATTTCTGCAGTCCGCCGATGTACCAGTAGAACGCCTGCGACGCCGAGCCGTCCTCGTTGCTGAAGATGTTCTTGCCGGTGGCCGCGCTGACGATGCTCTGGTGGATATGCATCGCGCTGCCCGGCTCGCCGGCAATCGGCTTGGCCATGAACGTGGCGTACATGCCGTGGCGCAGGGCCGCCTCGCGCACGGTGCGCTTGAAGAAGAACACCTCGTCGGCCAGGCCCAGCGGTGACGCGTGGAAGAAGTTGATCTCCATCTGGCCCGCGCCCACTTCGTGGATCAGCGTGTCGACGTTGAGCTTCATCTTCTCGCAGTAGGCGTAGATGTCCTCGAACAGCGGGTCGAACTCGTTGACGGCGTCGATCGAATAGGCCTGGCGCGACGTCTCCGCGCGGCCGCTGCGGCCGACGGGCGGCTGCAGCGGCATGTCGGGATCGGTGTTGCGCGCGACGAGGTAGAACTCGAGCTCGGGTGCCACCACGGGTGCCCAGCCTTCAGCTGCGAACAGGCTGCAGACGCGCCGCAGGACCGAGCGCGGCGCGAACGGCACGAGCTCGCCGTGACGGTCGTAGCAATCGTGGATCACCTGGGCCGTCGGGTCGATGGCCCACGGCACGATGCGCACGGTGGCCGGGTCGGCCTGCAGGTGCATGTCGACGTCGTTCGGGCTGATCACGTCGTAGTAGGGGCCTTCGCTGGGCACCTCGCCCGTCACGCCCATCGCGACCACGGCTTCCGGCAGGCGCATGCCGCGATCCTCCGTGAACTTCGAGCGTGGCAGGATCTTGCCGCGCGCCACGCCGGTGAGGTCGGGCACGAGGCACTCGACCTCGGTCACGCGATGAAGGTCGAGCCATTGTTCGAGCTCGCCGAAATTGGAATCGTTGGGGGACATGGGCGCTCCATCTGTTGAATCAGGGGGCCGCGTCGGCGCGTGGCCATGCCTGCGACGCCCGGATCGGGCAGCGCAGGACCAGGGCCTGCCGACGCGCGGAAATCAGGTCGGCGTCGGATCGTGGCGACGGAACCAGCGGTCGACCTGCTCGATCAGGTCGAGCCAGTGGCTGGGGTGCCACTCGAGGCTGTGGTTGTCGTCCGGATAGCGCACCAGGGCCGCGTCGACGCCGCACAGCTTGAGCGCCGTGTAGTACATCTCCGACTGCCCGATCGGCGTGCGCGAGTCCTTCTCGCCGCACAACACGATCGTCGGCGTGCGCACCTCGGCCACCCGCGACAGCGGCGAGCGCCGCCAGTAGTGCTCGTGCATGCCCGCGGCCCAGGGAGGCTCGGGCGAGCGGTAGTAGCCGAAATAGTCGGGCCGGTCGACCGTGAGGGTCTGGCTGATCCAGTCCGTCACGCCGTAGATGACCGCGGCGGATGCGAAGCGCCGGCTGTGCCCGGTCAACCAGCTGGCCAGGACGCCTCCGGCCGATTCGCCGGCCACGTGCACGCGCTCGGCGGCGATGCCGCCACGCCGGACGACGGCGTCGACGCAGGCGAGCAGCTGCAGGTCGTCCTGGCCCGGGAAATCGCGCTCGAGCGCGTCGGTGAACGCCTCGCCGTAGCCCAGCGAACCGCGCGGATTGATCATCAGCACGGCATAGCCGCGCGCGGCCCAGACCTGGGGCACGATGGCGAAATCGGGGCCCCACGCCAGGTAGGGGCCGCCGTGCAGCCACAGGATCAATGGCAACTCGGCCTCGGCGGACACGCCGGCCGGCCGCACCAGCCACGCCTGCCAGTCCTGCCCGGCCCGCTGGGTGGGGAGCCAGAGCTCCTCGATCGGAGCGACCGTGCGCTGGCCCAGCCACGCCGATTCGTTCGTCAGCACCGCTTCGAGCCGGCCGTCCGCGGACAGCAGCGCCACTTCGTCGGTGCGCGAGCGACTGCCCCGAAGGCACGCGATGCGGCCATCGCGTGCCACCGACAGGCCCTTGATGTAGAGCGCATAGCCGGAGCCGGCGCCGCCGCCGATGTCGCGGTTGAGCGTCTTCCACTGACCGTCCAGGCTGACGCGTGCAAGACAACCGGCGCCCTCGTGCGGCAGCAGCGTGAGCAGGCCCGAGCTGTCCGGCAGCCATTGCAGGCCCTGGTCGATGTCCAGGCTATCGGGGTGCGGCAGCGCGACGATCTCGCCGCCATGCCGCGGCATCACGTGCACGATGCTCGTCTGGAAGGATTCGCGCCGGTTGCGATAGCCGACGAACGCGATCCAGCGGCCGTCGGGCGAGACGGTGGCGCGGCAGACCGGGCCGTCGAATTCGGTCAGGCGGCGCACCGAGCCATCCGCCACGTCGAACTCGTGGACGTCGGCGTCGACGACCGTGCGCGGGTCCAGCGCGCCGGCCTGCGCGGGTTGGCGCTGCATCGACATCACGATGTGGCGGCTGTCCGGTGTCCACGAGATGCGGCCGGCGAGCCCGAGCTTGGTGACGTCGACCAGCGGGCCGCCGTGCTCATGCGGGCCGTCGGTCAACTGCCGGAGTTCTCCGGTGGCGAGCGCGAGCAGGAAGATGTGGTGATGCCCGTCCGGCTGGTCGCCGTCGCAGCCTTCGACGCGCCGGATCAGCTTCTCGCTATAGATGCCGGGAGCGCTCCACTGCGGCGTGCGCAGCTTCTCCCAGGCCGGGGCGGGAACCTCGGCGGCCATCGCCGGCACCCGCTTGACGAACGCGAGACGGTTGCCGTCGGGCGACCACGCGAGGGCGCTGGGCGCCTCGTCCAGCCGCACGAGTGTTTGCGCCTTGCCGCTGCCGGGGAACCAGCGCTCGATCGCGAACCGGCCTTGTACCGGGGCGACGAAGGCCACGCTCAGGCTGTCGGGCGCCCAGCGCGGCTGGCTGCCGCGGCCGAGCTCGACGTGGATACCCGAGGCGGTATCGACCACGCAGACCTCGCTGACCCAGCCGTCGGCCTCGACGTCGGCGCGCATGCGGACGAACGCCACGTGGCGTCCGTCCGGCGCAATCTGCGGATCGGCCGGCAAGCGCAGCTGGAAGTGGTCTTCCGCCTGGATGGCGGTGGGGATGTCGTCGCTCATCGAGCGTCTCCGGAAATCGGGTCGGGGGAACCAGGGCGCGCCGCCTCGCGGCGCGCGTCGCGCCAGGCCAGCGACAGGTGCACGAACAGCAGCAGCCCCAGCAGCTTGACGATCAACATCGCGTACTTCAGCGACTCGTGGCCGAAGCGCGGCTCGAGCGCGTCGCTGAACACGCCGATCAGCAACGGGCCGCCGCCGTCGCCGAGCAGCGTCAGCGCCAGCAGGAACACCGACGCCGCGAGCACGCGCATCGACCGCGGTACCGCGCTGTGGATCATGGACATGACGGGCCCGTTGGGCATCGCGCCGAACATCGTCGCGGCCACATGGGCCACGAAGGCGAACTTCAGGTTGGGCGCGAACAGCACGCCCAGGATGCACGGGAACGTGAACAGGTACGTCAGCATGCAGAACGGCAGCAGGCGTTCCTGCTTGCCGGAGCCGATCCAGTTGCCCAGCAGGCCGCCCAGCAGCAGGCCCAGCAGCGCGCCGCCGGCGTAGGCGCCGCCGAAGAACGCCGCAGCCTCATCGGGCGACAGGCCGAACTGGCGGTTGTAGAAGCTGGGCATCCACTTCGACAGGCCCGAGACCGCGAACGAAGCCCAGCTGAAGCCCAGCATGATGTGGACGAAGGCACGGCGCTTCCACAGCGCGCGCAGGCCGTCGGCCCAGTGCAGGTTGGGCGCGTCCGGCAGGTCACCGTCGGCGTCGGCTTCCGACGACGTGCGATCGGGCACCAGCCAGCGCTGCAGCAGCGCGGCGACGACCACGCCGATGCCGAATACGGCGAACGCGGCGCGCCAGCCGTGGTGGACGCCGATCCAGCCGCCCACCACCAGCGGCACGGTGCTGCCGAGGAAATCGCCGGCGGTGTACACCGACAGCGCGCCGGCGCGCCGTTGCGGGGGAAAGAAATCGCTCACCAGCGCCTGCCCTAACGGCCAGGCAGCGGACGGACCGACACCGGCCAGCAGGCGCGCGGAGATCAACTGCCAGAACGCCGAGCAGCCGGCCGTGAACAGGTTCGCCGCGCCGCACACGAGCATGCTCAGGCTCAGCACCAGCGAACTGCCGTGGCGCGTGGCCCAGTGCGAGATCGGCAGCGCAAGCAGCGCGAACGAGACGGCCGATCCGTAGCCGGTGAGCAGTCCCAGCTGGCTGTCCGAGTAGCCGAACTCGTTCTTGACCAGCGGAAGCACCGCCGCCAGGACCGTGCCGCCCGACTGCGCCATCGCGTTGACCAGCGTGAGCACCGCCAGCACCGTCCACGGGTGTGGCGCACGGCGTCGCGCGATCGGGGCAGGAGGCATGGACAGGGGCGTAACCAGTTCGTTCGGACTAATAGTCATAGCGCAGGCTGACACCGATCGTGCGGGGCTTGATCGGATACCACTCGGTGTAGTTGACCGCACCGGGATTCTGGTACGTCGAGTAGTTCACCTGCGCGGACGACTGCCCGCGCCGATCCGCCACGTTCTGCACGAAGCCGGTCAACTCCCAGTTGGACCAGCCCAATGCCAGCCGCAGATCGGCCGTGGTGTAGCTGGGGAGTACCAGGTCGGCGTCGATCTGTGCGTTGCGCTTGCCCACGTATTGCAGCACGGTGGAGAACGCCGCACTGCTCTGGAACGGGCCGGCGAAGCGGTAGGTCGCGTCCAGCGTGGACTGCACCTTGGCCACGCCCGGCAGGAGGGTGCCCGAGCCCACGACGCGGCCGTTGGCCGAATCGAACGATGCCTCCAGCTTGGCGTCGGTGATGGCAAGCGAACCATTGAGGCTGAAATCCTGCGTCGGACGCCAGCCCAGCGCCGCCTCGAAGCCACTGGAGCGCGCCTTGGCCGCGTTCGTGATGATCACGAAGCCGTCGGCGTTGGTGGTCGACATCTGGATGTTCTTCCAGTCCAGCGTGAACACGCTCAGGTCCAGCGACAGCTCCTTGGCCGGCTGCAGGCGCAGGCCGGTCTCGTAGTTCCACAGCGAGTCCGACTTGTAGGGCAGCGAGCCGATGGTGTTGATGCCGCCGTAGCGATAGCCGCGCGACGCGGTCGCGTAGGCCGCGACCCCGGGCGTGAACTGGTAGCGCGTGCTGAACTTGGGCGTGGTGCCGTTCTCCTTGCTGTCGAATTCGTCGAACGGTGCACCGAAGTTGGACCGCTCGAAGTCCACCTTGGTGCGGAAGTAGCGTGCGCCGGCGCCCAGCGACCATTGCGGCGTCACCTTCCAGTCCAGGTCGGCGAAGATCGAGTTCTCGGTCGCCACGCCGCGGCGCGCGGTCTCGAAGTAGATGTCATCGGGCAGGTTGACCGGATCGTCGGCGCCAGGCAACGTGACGAGCTCGCTGCGGAAGAACACGGCGCGCTGGTGGAACGCACCCACCAGCCAGTTCAGTGCACCCGGATTCGCGGAGGCGAGACGGATCTCCTGCGTGAAGGAGTGCGAGTCCCGGCGTTCGAAGTTCAACGCGCGATCGACCTGCGGATAAGGGGTGCCGCCGTAGATCGTGAAATCGGGCACCAGCAGGTAGCTGAGGTCGTTGTCCTGGTTGCGTGTCTTGGTGGTGTAGCCGGTCAGCGACGTGAGCCGCAGTCCGGCCACTTCCCAGTTCGCCTGCACCGAGCTGAGGCTGAACTTCGACAGGATGCGGGCGTCGGTGGGCGCCGCGATCGTCAGCTCATCCGGCGACTGGTCGACGCCGCCGTCGCCGCCCTGCTTGCTCTGTTGCGTCGAATAGCTGGCGGCAATGTCGAGGTCGCGCGTGGGCTTGAGCGCGAGGATCACCCGCGCCGATTCGGCGTTGTTGGCGTTGATGTCCTTCTTGCCGGTCTCCACGTTGTCGATGTAGCCCGGATCCTTGCGCTTGGTCACGACGAAGCGCAGTGCCGCGACGTCCTTGGACAGCACCACGTTGGCCATCGTGTCGACGTTGTAGCCAGTGCCGCCGTGCGAGACGCTGGACAGCCCTGTGAGCACGCTGTACGCGTCCTGGCGCAGGTCGGGCTGGGCGTACAGGTAGCGCACGGCGCCGCCCAGCGAGGCTGAACCGTACAGGGCGCCCTGCGGGCCGCGCAGCACTTCCACGCGCTCGAGGTCGAACGGCACGACGTCGGGCGTCGAGATGTAGACATACGGGTCGGTGACCGGCACGTCCTCGATGTAGATGCCGGTGGGCGACTGGCCGAAGACGACGTTGTCCGAGACCGTGTTCGTGCCGATGCCGCGGATGCTGATCATCGCGCCGTCGGCGTTGTCCTTGCTGAACTGCACGCCCGGGCTGAGCTTGAACAGGTCTTCGGCGTCCACCGTGCCGAGCTGCTCCAGCTTCGCGCCCGAGATCGCCGTGACGGTGCCCGCCACTTCGCTTTGCAACTGCTTGCGCTTGCCGGCCGTGACCTCCACGCGCTGGATGTCGTCGGCGGCAGGTGCCTTGGCCGACGCGCTACCGGAGGCCGCCGGCGCCGGCGTCGGCGCGGCATCCGCCGCGGACGTCGTCTGCGCCGATGCCGACAAGCCAAGGGCAGCACTGGCGGCGAGAACCGACCAATTCCGGAAGACTCGTTGATTCCTGCGGGACTGTGTCTTGCTTTTGGCCATGAAGCTTTCCATGATGATGGGGACGTGTCGATTCAAGGGCGCTGGACTGCAAAACAGTCCCGTGTCGCGTAGCCTCATGGTATGAACGCGGGCATCGAACTGAAATATCCCGCGGGGGATACGGTCGTGAAGCCGCTCCGCAAGAAAACTCCGCAAGACGTGAACCCATGAAAACCTCAGTCTCCGCGCCTGCCGCAGTCGAAGCACGCAGGCGCACGCGCTTCGCGCTGGCGCTGGACACCGACGGCATCGACCACCTCGCGGCGGTCACCGGCAGCGTCGGGCAGCCCGAGTTCTACGCTGCCGCCGTGAGCTTCCTGCGCTCGCTGATCGACGCCGAGGTGGGCATCGCGCTGCAATACTCGATCGACAAGCGGCCGCAGTACGTGACGATCCAGGCTGCCGCGGCATTGCGCCGCGGTGCGCGCGAGGCCGTCTACATCGACGGCCCCTACGTGCTCGATCCGGTGTACCAACTGTTCCAGCGCGGCCAGCCCGATGGCGCGTACCCGATGTCGGCCTATGTGCCGGACGATTTCTACGAGAGCGAGTTCTACCAGTGCTTCTTCCGCAATACGCGGCTGGTGGACACGATCGACGTGCTCTGGCGCATCGATGCGCGCAGGGCTATGGCCGTGTGCCTCGGTCGAGAGGAAGGAACACCGCCGTTCGCCGAGGCCGAGCTCGCGCTGGTGCGCCACGTGCTGCCGCTGCTGTTCGCGGCGATGCGCCGCCACCACGAGATCGCGGCGCCCACGGCGCACGACGAGGACGACAGCCTGGTGCATCGCAAGGTGGAGAGCACGATGGCCAACTTCGGCTCGTCGCTGCTCACCAAGCGCGAACGCGAGGTCGTGTTCTACATGCTGAGCGGCTACTCGTCGGAACAGACCGCGGAGCGCCTCAACACCGCCGAAGGCACGATACGCAACCAGCGCAAGAGCATTCATCGCAAGCTCGAGACCGGCTCGCAGGCGGAACTCTTCTCGCTCTTCATCCAGTGCATTCCCTTTGCGGAACCCGATACCGACGTCGATCCGCTGGTGCGCTTCCAGGGGCCCGTGGCCAGGTCGACCGCCTGAGAAGCTGTGAACGAATCCGACACGCCCGCTCGTCGCGCCCAAACGCGCCCGCGCTGCGTTGCAAATGCTCGCCGTAGCCCGAGCTACGGCTGTGCTTTGCGCCTTGCTCGGATACGTTTGGACGCACCGCTCGGACGCGCCGGATTCATTCACAGCTTCTGAGGGTCATCCCGTATGCCATGACGGCTATGGTCGCGTGCCGGAGGCGGGTCTAGCATGTACCCCACGATGAGTCGCCTTCCTGCTTTCCCCAACGGTTTCGCGCCGGGTTACCACGATGCTCGCAGCGCCTGGCTGCAGGCGGTCGCCGCGCGCGGCGGCAGCCTGGACGGCCAGCGCCACCCCGACAGCGGGCCGAACGGCGAGGCCCTTTGGCAGGACATCGCCTTGTTTGGCGATGCGGGTGCCGAGAGCGTCTTCGCCGTCACCTGTGGAACCCACGGCATCGAAGGCTACGCCGGCTCCGCCGTGATGACGGCCTGGCTTCGTGCGGGCGGCCCCGGGCCATTGCCCCCGGGCGTGGCCGTCGCGCTGGTGCACGCCGTCAATCCCTGGGGAATGGCGCACTGGCATCGGGGCACCGAGAACAACGTCGACCTCAATCGCAACTTCATCGGCTTCCCCGCCGTGCCGGCGCCCAATCGGGGCTACGCCGAATTGCATCCGCATCTGATGCTGGCGGACTGGAACGAGACCGAGATCGAACGCGCCTTCGCGGCGATGGACGAATTTCGCGCGCGCGCGGGCGAGAAGGCATTTTCGGACGCCTTCAACGGCGGACAGTACCTGCACGCGGACGGCCTGTTCTACGGCGGCGACCGGCCCGAGTGGGCCAACGTCGCGCTGCGCCAGCAACTGCGCAAGCATCTCGCAGACGCCAGGCGCTGCGTGCTCGTCGACCTGCACACGGGCATCGGGCCTTATGGCCAACCTTTCATGATCAATCTCGATGCGCCGGGCTCGTTCGGGCGCACGCGGGCCCTCGAGGTCTGGGGCGACGAGGCGCTCAGTGGAAAGGGCTCGACCCACGCGGCGCTGGCCAGCTTCCAGGGCCTGATGACCGAGGCTTTCGCCGCAGCGCTGCCCGGCTGCGAGGTCTGCGCCACCGCCGTCGAGTTCGGCACGCTGGAGCGGCAGCGCATGCAGCGCGCGCACCTGGCCAATGCGTGGATGCGCCGACAGACGCGCGACACCGATGCGCTGCACCGGGCGCGCGCCGAGTACCGCCAGGCGTTCATCCCGTCCGACCCCGACTGGCAAGCGGGCGTCGTGCAGGCCGGCGTCGCGCTGTGCCGACGCGGCTGCGAGGCGCTGGTGTCCGGGACGAGGGCGGACTGAGGGTGGCCGGCGATCTCCAGCGCAGCAGCGCATCGACGGGCCAGTCGCCGTCAGACGACCCGGGACTGTTTCCCGGCTTCGATCACCGGCGGGTCGAAGTCGAGCCGGGCGTGTGGATCGCCGCGCTGGTCGGCGGGGCCGGCCGTCCGCTGCTGCTGCTCCACGGCCATCCGCAGACGCGCGCGATCTGGCACAAGGTGGCAGCCGCGCTGGCGAATCGGCGCACCGTCGTGCTCGCCGACCTGCGTGGCTACGGCGACTCCTCGAAGCCGACGGGCCTGCCGGACCACTCGAACTATTCCCGGCGCACGATGGCGCGCGACCAGGTTCGCCTGATGCAGGCGCTCGGATTCGACGCCTTCGACGTGCTCGCGCACGATCGCGGCGCGCGCGTCGCCCACCGGCTCGCCGTCGACCATCCCGAACGCATCGGACGCATGGCGCTGCTGGACGTGGCGCCCACGCTCGCGATGTACGAGCAGACGACGCAGGCGTTCGCGACGGCGTACTGGCACTGGTTCATGCTGATCCAGCCGGCGCCGCTGCCCGAACGCCTGATCGAAGCGGATCCCGCGGCCTACGTGCGCGAGGTGATCGGCCGCCGCAGCGCCGGCCTGGCGCCGTTCACCGACCGCGCGCTGGCCGAATACGAGCGCTGCATGGCGCTCCCTGGCGCGGCGCACGCGGTCTGCGAGGACTACCGTGCAGCCGCCAGCATCGACCTGGTGCATGATCGCGCCGATCGCGCTGCCGGCCGGATGATGCACACGCCCCTGCTCGTGCTGTGGGGTGCACAGGGCGTCATCGAGACGTGTTTTCGTCCGCTGGACGAGTGGCGGCGTGTCGCGGCCGATGTGCGCGGGCAAGCGCTGCCCTGCGGCCACTACATCGCCGAGGAAGCGCCCGCGTTGCTGCTGTCTCGCGTCACGCCGTTCATTGGATGAAGGACTCCATGATGCAAACCGACTCGCGCCCGCGGACGCTCTATCGCAAGCTCGTCGACAGTCATGCCGTGGCCGTCCTGGACGAACAGAACGTGCTGCTGTTCTGCGACCTGCACCTGTTGAACGAATACACCAGCCCGCAGGCGTTCGCCGGTCTCGAAGAGCAGGGCCGGGGCGTACCGATGCCCGGCCAGAACGTCGCCGTGGTGAGCCACATCATCCCCACGCACCCGGTGCGCCTGCGCATCATTGCCGACGCGCCGTCGGCGCTGCAGGCCAGCAATCTCAAGCGCAATTGCGACCGCCATGGCATCGCGTTGTTCGACACCAACGACCCGTTGCAAGGCATCGAGCACGTCGTCGCACCGGAACACGGCATGATCCGGCCCGGCATGGTCGTCATCTGCGGCGACAGCCACACCACCACCTACGGGGCGCTGGGCGCACTCGGATTCGGCATCGGAACGTCCGAGGTGGAGCACGTGCTGGCCACGCAGACGCTGGTGTATCGCCTGGCGCGCGACATGCGCGTCCGCGTCGATGGCGTGCTGCCGGCGGGCACGACGGCCAAGGACCTGATCCTGATGATCATCGGCCGCATCGGCGCCCACGGCGCCCGCGGCTTCGTCGTCGAGTTCTGCGGCAGCGCCATCGATGCGCTCAGCGTCGAAGCCCGTTTCACGCTCTGCAACATGGCCGTCGAGGCGGGCGCCCGCGGCGCGCTCGTCGCGCCCGACGCGCGCGCGATCGACTACGTTCTTGCCCGTGCGCCCGACATGGCCGGGCCGATCCGCGATGCCGCTCTCGAACACTGGGCCACGCTGCGCAGTGACCGCGAGGCCAGCTTCGATGTCGAGCACGTCTTCGACGGCCGCGAGGTGGCGCCGCACGTCACCTGGGGCACGAGCCCGGACCAGGTGCTGCCGATCACCGGCTCCGTTCCGCATGCCGATCGCCAGCGCGACGATGCGGCGCGGCGCAGCGCCGCGCAGGCGCTGCACTACGCGCGGCTGATGCCGGGCGCGCCGATCGCAGGCACGCCGGTGCAGCACGTGTTCATCGGGTCGTGTACCAACGGCCGCATCGAGGATCTGCGTGCGGCAGCGGACGTCGTGCGGGGTCGCCACGTCGCCCCCGGCGTCCGCGCGATGGTGGTGCCGGGCTCGGGCGCCGTCAAGGCGCAGGCGGAGCGCGAAGGGCTCTCGCAATTGTTTCTCGATGCCGGTTTCGAGTGGCGCCAGCCGGGCTGCTCGATGTGCCTGGCGATGAACGACGACGTGCTGGCCGACGGCGTGCGTTGCGCGTCCACCACCAACCGCAACTTCGAAGGGCGCCAGGGCCGCGGCGCGATCACGCACCTGATGAGCCCGGCGATGGCGGCGGCCGCGGCCGTGACCGGCGTCATCACCGACGTGCGCGAACTGGAGACTAACCGTGGATGACACCCATCGCATCGAGGGCCGCGCGGCGGCGATCCGCATCGACAACCTCGACACCGACCAGATCATGCCCAAGCAGTTCCTGCGCGGCATCGACAAGATGGGCCTGGCCGCGG
>Ga0302316_10000780_pt1 | contig 26880 bp, 25 predicted proteins | sample III_Palsa_N3_2_FD_200456 | JGI IMG/M metagenome (GOLD analysis project Ga0302316, IMG submission 200456) | Peat permafrost microbial communities from Stordalen Mire near Abisko, Sweden - III_Palsa_N3_2 | ecosystem: Environmental > Terrestrial > Soil > Palsa > Peat permafrost | place: Sweden...
GGCGGCCCTGGAGCTGGCCGTGACGCCGCCCAAGACTGTGATGCCACAGATCCCGGCTGCCAGCAGTACACGTCCGAACAGTGGTTGTCGCATCGATCTCGCCTTCGCAAAGTCCTGTTTACACTTGGGAACCGGCAGTCGCGCGCAGCCCCAGCACCCCTATAATAACGCCTTCACGCACACGCGGGTCCGGGCAACTTCATGGACTGTGCCCCCAGTGTTATGCACTGCACCCGGCACGCCATGGATGGTGACCCATTGCCAAGCCTGGTTTGATCAGTCAACGTGCGGGCCCCGAAATATATAAGGTCCGAAAGGGCCCCGAACAACCCCCTTGGAAGGGCCAACATGACACGTTCTGCCAACCGCAGAAGCTTTATCAAGACCGTTGTTGCCGCGGCAGCGGCCGGCTCCCTGACGCGCCTGTACCCGGCCCTGGCTACGGACCCGGGCACGCCACCGCCTGCGCAGAAGCTCAGCGATAACCTGTGGCTGCTGGTATCCGGCGGCGCCAATGTCGTGGCCTGCCGCGACCCGGCCGGCATCGCCCTCGTCGATGGCGGTCCCGAAGCCGGTTCGCGCGACCTGCTCAAGCGGGTGGCCGAGGCCACCGGCGCCGCCAAGGTTCACACGCTTTTCAACACCCATTGGCATCCCGACCAGACCGGTTCGAACCTGCGGCTGGGGAGCGATGGTGCGAAAATCATTGCCCACGAAAACACCCGCCTGTGGCTGCAGTACGCGAATCCGGTACCCCCGCAGAACACCCTCTACGGCCCGCTGCCGCCGAAGGCTCGGCCCAACGACACGTTCTTTTACGATTCTAAGGACACCCGGTTCGGTGAGGAGCCGGTGCAGTACGGCTACCTCATGCAGGCGCACACTGACGGCGACATCTACGTCTACTTCAAGCGATCGAACGTGCTGGTCACCGGAGGCCCGGTCTCAGCGGCGGGCTGGCCGGTCATCGACATCAGAAGCAACGGCTGGATCGTCGGCCTCATCGATGGCATTCGGACCCTGGCCGGCGTGGCGAACGACCAAACGAAGATCATCCCGGCCAACGGCCCGGTGCTGACCAGGGCCGACCTCCTCGCACAGCAGCAGATGTATTCGACCATCAGCGGGCGGATGCAGAAGATGATGCGTCAGGGCCTGGGCGTGCAGGAAGTGATTGCGAAGAATCCGGCGGCCGAATACGAGGCCAAGTGGGGCGACTCGAAGGCCTTTACCGACATGGCATTCCGCAGCCTGTGGGGCCACATGGCCCCGGATTCCTAGTGTCCTAGGAGTTCGTGCTGGCCACGACGTGCGCGGCGGTGTGCTCGTTCATGCGCACCTCGATCCACTTGCGCATGCGCACGGCGTCGGCGACCCGGGTGTACTTGCCGAAGGAATTCAGCAGCACGATGACCACGTTGCGCCCGCCGATCACGGCCTGCATCACCAGGCAGCGTCCGGCCTCGGTGATGTAGCCGGTCTTCTGCACGATGATGTTCCAGCCGGGGTTGCGCACCAGGGCATCGGTGGTCCGGAACTCCACCATGCGGCGGCCGATCTTGACGCTGTGCTCGGTATCCGTCGAGAAGTCGCGGATGGTCGGATTCTGAGCCGCCGCCATCACCAGTCGTGACAGGTCCTCAGGGCTCGCCACGTTCTCGCAGGACAGGCCCGTGGGTTCGACGAAGTGGCTGGATGTCATGCCCAGACTCTTCGCCTTCTCGTTCATGGCCTTCACGAAGGCCGGCACGCCGCCCGGGTAGTTGCGGCCGAGGGCATGGGCAGCGCGGTTCTCGGAAGACATCAGGGCCAGATGCAGCAGGTCACCGCGGGTGAGCTTGGTGCCGATGGCCAGGCGCGATGCGGCGCCTTTGCCAATGGCGCGGTCATCCGGGCTGACCTCGAGCACTTCATCCAGCGGCTGGTGTGCATCGGCCACCACCAGGGCCGTCATCAGCTTGGTGATGGAGGCGATCGGTGAGGCCACGGTGGCATTGTGCGAGTACCACACGGAGGAATCACCCTGGTCGATGACGTAGGCCGCGGCCGACTTGAGGCCCGGGTCGTCGGCGGACAGAGGGGTCGCCATGTGACGGCGATGATGACCGTTGTGGGTGGCGGAAAACGCCGGTGTGGCGGCGCCCAGAGCCATGACGCCCGCGATTGTGAGCAATGTCGTCAGCCTGCCGCCAGTCATCGTCGTGCGAGCCTCTTTTGAGCCAATATATTCGGCTATTGTTAAGTGTAGCAAAGCCATTGGGTATCAGCCTACCTGCCGCATGTTTAATTCTGCGTCCTCGATGAGGGTCGGGCTCAGCTCATAGGCGGCAATGCGATTGTGGCCGCGCCGCTTGGCCGTCCATAGCGCGCTCGCTCCGGCATCGACCAGCGTGACCATGGAATCCCCCGGCTGCGGGTGGCAGGAGGCGGCACCGATACTGACGGTCACGTAATTCGAGACCGTCGAGCCGCGATTGGGGATTTCCAGATCGCGCACCGTGCGCAGGATACGTTCGGCCGGTAGGTGGGCCGCATCGAGGCTGGCGCCCGGCAGAATGATCAGGAACTCGGCGCCGGCCAGGCGCCCCGCCCGGTCACGGGCGGTCAACCCGCTGCCGCCAATCACGGCACTTATGCGCCGCAGCAGGACCTCGCCCGCTTCCGGCCCATAGTTGTCGCAGTAGCGTTCGAAGTCATCCAGTTCCACCAGCACCACGGACAGCGCGCCCCCATCCGCAGTCGCGGATTCCCAGGTAGCCAGCGTGAAGGAGTCCAGATCTGTCATAAGTAAAAGGGAGATAGCGCCGTGGGATAAGCCGTGGGATAAGCCGTGGGATAAACTGTATTAGGTCACCAGGCTTCTGGCTGGCGTTAGTTCACATAGAGCTGCTACTGCGAAGGCACCATTCTCGCGAATCGTGACGCGGGGCACGTTGTAACTGCCTTTAGCTTTGCGGCAGCACCGAATCCAGCCGGTCGACCGTGCGCAAGTGCGGGAAAAACCGCATCCACAGCCCCACCACGATCAGGGTCCCGATGCCCCCCAGCACCACCGCCGGTACGGTGCCGAACCAAGCCGCGGTGACGCCGGATTCGAACTCGCCGAGCTCGTTGGACGCTCCGATGAACAGCATGTTCACGGCGCTCACGCGCCCACGCATCGCATCCGGTGTCGCCAGCTGGATCAGCGAGGAGCGCACGTAGACGCTGATCTGGTCGGCCACGCCCAGCACGACCAGGGCCGCCATCGATAGGTACATGTTGCGCGACAGGCCAAAAACGATGGTCGCGACGCCGAACAGGGCCACCGCCGCGAACATGCGGTGGCCGGTATGACGTTTGATGGGAGATCGGGCCAGGAGCAGAGCCGTACAGGTGGCACCGACCGCCGTGGCGCTGCGCAGGGCGCCCAGACCCTGGGGCCCGACATGCAGGATATCCCGCGCGAACACCGGCAGCAGTGCCACTGCCCCGCCGAGCAGGACGGCGAACAGGTCCAGCGAGATCGCACCCAGCACCACCGGCCGCGAGAATACGAACGACAGGCCCTCGCGCACCCGTGCGACCGGCCCCGCCCCGCCCGTCTGGGGTCGGTTGCGGCGACCGCCGAAGGTGGCCGTTGCCACGGCGGCCACGCAGTACGCGAGCAGACAGGCGCCGTAGGTGGGAACTGGCCCCAGCGCATAGATGAACCCGCCCAGCGCCGGACCTGCGATCACGGCCGCCTGGAACACCGACGCGCTCAGCGCGATGGATTTGGGCAGGCGCTCGGGCGGCACCAGGAACGCGAGCAGCGATTGCGCCGAAGGCCCGTAGAACCCCCGTGCCACCCCAAAAACAGCGATCACCGCGTAGAACGCCCAGGCAACGCGCACGTGTGCCACACTCAGGGTGAGCAGCAGCGCCGCCGACAGGGCCTGGATGAAAAAGGCGACCGCGAGCACCTTGCGCTGATCCGTGTGGTCAACCACGGCGCCCGCCGGCAAGGTCAGCAGGAACATCGGCACGAACTCCGCGAGGCCCACCCAGGCCAGCGCCAGCGGCGTGCGCTCCATGTCGTAGACCTGCCAGCCCACGGCGACGGACTGGATCATGACGGCGAGGGTCGAAACGACGCGGACACCCAGAAACAGCCGGAAGTCGCGCTCGCGATAGACGGGATCAGCCAAGGTGGTCGAACCTGAAAAAGACCATTGTCAGGCACCTGCGCCGGTGGCTGCAAATTGCCGCGCAGCGGATAATGAGCGGGCACGGTCGTATTTCGCGGCCAGCTGTCGTCCAGGAGTTCCAATGCGTCTTGAAGCCATTTCAGTGGGCCGTGATCTGCCGCGGGAAGTGAATGTCGTGGTCGAAGTACCGGTGGGCGGTGAGCCGATCAAGTACGAAATGGACAAGGAATCCGGCGCACTGGTGGTGGACCGTTTTCTGTATACCTCGATGCGCTACCCCGGCAACTACGGCTTCATTCCGCATACGCTGTCGGAGGACGGTGACCCCTGCGATGTGCTCGTGGCCAACCAGCGCGGCATTCAGCCCGGCGCCGTGATTGCCGTGCGCCCGGTGGGCGTCCTGAAGATGCAGGATGAGGCCGGCGGGGATGAAAAGATCCTCGCCGTGCCCACCACCCGCCTCACCCGCCGCTACGAGAACGTGCACAACTACACCGACCTGCCGGAGATTTCGCGCCAGCAGATCCAGCACTTCTTCGAGCACTACAAGGATCTTGAGACCACCAAGTGGGTCAAGGTGCTGGGCTGGGGCGACGCGGCCGAAGCCCAGGAATTCATCATGCGTTCCTACGAGCGCGCGCAGGCCGCCAAGGCCAAATAGCGCGCATCAGCAGCAGCACGCACAGCAGCGCCAGAGTGGCGGGGTCCAACGCGCCACCCCCGTGATGGCCGGCTGCCGATTGCACCGACAGCGTGACAGTGGCAGTCGCCCCCGTACCGCTGGTGCCGGTGCACGCCAGTGAATAGGTCAGAGTGCCTGCCGCCGACGGGGTGATGGCCAGAGTGCCCGAGGTTGCCTGCGCGCCGCTCCAGCTGCCGGAGGCCGTGCATCCGCTCGTCCCGTACGAAGCCCAGGTCAGCGTGGCCGTACTGCCGGTGGCGATCTGCGTCGGTGAAATCGACAGGTTCGGCGTGCCCACCGGAATCGCATCGAGCGCCGCGTTGATCTGCACGAAGCCGGCACCCGAACCGGCCGGACCTTCCGCCATGGGTAGCGCGGTGCTCTCGAGCGCGGTCGCAATCTGGGTCGCGGTCAGTGCCGAATTCGCCTGCCACAGCAGCGCGGCAGCGGCGGCGACATGCGGCGCAGCCGCGGAGGTACCGAAGAAATTCGGATACTGAGTATTGTTCTGACACTGCGCGATCGAGGTCGGAAACAGCCCCTGCGAGTTCCAGGGTGGCGAGGGCGCGGTGCCGTTGACCAGCTGGAAGCCGAGGAAGGTATTGTTCACCGCATCCGGGCCCACGAGGTCGGGCTTGCCCCGGTATTGCGGCGACGCCAGCGCAGCGCCGCTGGCGTCGAACAGAATCGGATCTCCGCCGTATGAGGAGTACGGCTCCAGCACAGCGGGCGAGGTCCCACAAGCCGGCGTCTGGTAGTACATCGCAGCGCCGACCGCCACGGCGCCCGCTGCGCTCGGATGGCCTTGAACGCTCGGGCTTTGGGTATCGAAGCTGTTGATGGTTGCGCCGAGTCCGTTGTCGGAGAGGATGAATTTCACGCGCCCGGGCACTGTGCCACTGACCAGTTCGATGGAGAGGTTCAGGGTTTCCGGGGCGGTGGGTTGGGAGGCGTTGGCGGGGTTGCCGACGGCCATGATCAGATCCGGATCCGCGCCGATCGAGTTGGCGCCGGTGCAAATCGGGTAGGCGACGAGCTGCGCGGCGCCATCCGCCTGTGCTACGTAGTCCACGTTTGGACTGGCGCTCGCGATGCAGAAGTTCAGGGTATTGGCGGCGCCGGGGCTGCCGGGCGCACCGGTGACATAGGGTTGATCCCACTGCACGCTCAGCAGAACGAATTCGCCCGGGGCCACCGCCGGGATGGTGATCGGCAGCGTGGTCGAGGTGGTCGCACCGGTGGTGTCGAAATTGAGCAGCCGGGTCGAGCCCTGGGTGACGAACACCGGGGTCGTGGTTTCATAGGAATGCCGGTCGTCATTGCCGGCCGCCGAGAAATACGCCACGCCGGCGGCAGCGGCCGCATCGATTGCCTGGGCCACCACGCCATCCTGGAAAACCGGCTCATCGGGATAACCTATGTCATCGACGATGATGTTGGCGCCAAGCTTCTGCAGCTGGGTGATTCCGGCGGCAAAGTCCGCCTCGGAGTTCGAGGCCGTGCGATACGCAAGCTTCGCGCCGGGCGCCACGGCGTACACGATCTGGGTCATGGCCCGGCCTTCATCGCTGAACGGCGGCAACTGCGGACCCCCGAAATCGGCGCAGCTGGCGTCTTCGAGGATATTCACGCCCGAGGGCAGCGCCCCGCTCGCGACGTCATCGGCATAGGTCGGTGAAAAACCGTTGGTGGCGTAACCGTTGTAGCCATTGCCGAGCTTCGAGTAGCCATTGCTGGCGTAGTAGGCAAAGCAATTGAAACTGTCGGACATCACGCCGATGGTGAGACCCTTGCCGGTGAGGCTCGGGTACTGCGAGCGCACCGAGTAGCTGCCCTGGACGAAGTCACCCTGCAGGGCTAGCGGCCCCGTCGCGCGCCTACGCGGCATGGAAGCGCGCACCTGGTTCAGCCCGGACAGTTGCCCCACCTGCGCCAGCGCCGTGACGGGCAACCAACCACCGATCAGATTCGAGGCGCGCGCGACATGGCGCATCCCCAGACTCTCCAATGCCTGTTGCGTCGCCGCCGGATCGGCGCCTGCAACCACATCGACGAGGACGTCCGGGGTGGTCGCGGGGGCGGCGAGGCGCACGTGCAGTGCCGGGTTCAGATTGCGCAGCGACGCGACCGTCGGGCTGTCCGTCGCGGCACGGGCGACACTGCGCAGGGAACCGTCCAGCCGATGCAGCACACTGGCGTCCGTCGCGGTCGCAGCTGCAGGATTGGCGCCGAAAACCACAAGGGGCGCGCCCGCGCCTGCCGGCAGGGACGGCGCAGGTGTCACCTGGGCCACCGACGCACCTGCAACGGCCGCGACCAGAAGTCCTGTCGCCAACCGGCGCCGCCAATCGAACATCGCTGCTGCCTCCTCTTGAAGGCTCATTACAGCATGCCGCAGTGCGGGCCTCCAGTTGCGAGGCGGGCCAATGGCACATTAGTCTTTCACATGCCAACCAATGCGGGCTTATTGAGTGGCCTGATTGCAATACTTGTTACGGCGCCGGCACACGCGGCGGCGGACACAGCTGCACGCTACTGGAGCGTTGCGCCCCGTGAGCCCTGGGTGCGAAGCGCCCCCGCGACCACCGCACCGGCCGTGCCGGGCACCGGTGTGCTGCTGCACGATCGGCAGATCCGCATCACTGCCGACGGCGATGATCGCTACGAACACACGGTACTGCGTGTGTCCGGATCGCGGATCATCGATGACGCCACGGAAGTTGATGTGCCGCTGGATCCGCGCTTCCAGGAGCTGGTGGTCCATGCGCTGCGGCTTACCCACGGCAGCGATGCCACGCGGACCTTCACTCCGCAGCAGCTGCGCGAACAGCTGCAGACCCAGGCGCGTGAGGCCGAGCCGCGCAAGCGCGAACTGAATCCACAGCTGCGGCTCAGCATCCAGATCCCGGAGGTGCACGCGGGCGACATCCTCGAATTTGAGTACACCGTGCACTCCCACGCCGCGGGCATCCCGGGAGCCCCTGCCGGCCACTACGCCGCACAGTGGCCCAGCGGCGGCGATGAGCCGGTGCGCTGGGAGCGCTTGCACGTGAGCTGGCCTGCCACGCGCGCCGTGCAGTTCCGGCTCATCGGTGGCACGCAGGGCGCCGCGCCGCAACTCACGACGCAGGCCGGCGAGCTTGACCTGCAATGGCAGCACCTTCAGCCGCCCGCGACCGAGCCGGATACGCCTCGCTGGTTCGAGCGCGCGAGCGCCGTACAGCTCAGCGATTTCGCCGACTGGTCGCAGGTGGCCGCGTTCCTCGCGCCAGAGTACGCACGCCCCGTGCAGGACCTCTCCCAACGGCCGGAGCAGCTGGATCAGCCCGCGCCCCTCGCAGCCCCAGGCCTGATTCTCAATGCCCTGCGCCTGGTGCAATCGAAGGTGCAGGTCACCAGCGTAGCCGGCGACGGACCCTATGTGCCCGCGGACCCGGCAGTGGTGCTGCATCGGGGCTACGGCGACAGCCGTGATGTTGCGCGGTTGCTGGTGATGCTGCTGCGACGGGTGGCAATCGATGCCCAGGTGGCCTTGGCCAACAGCCGCGGAGTGCTGCTCGATGACACGCTGCCCTCACCGTTCGTGCTGGATTCGGCGCTCGTGGTGGCACGCGCCGGGGGCGTTGAGTACTGGCTGAATCCCGCCGCACCCGGCCCGGCCGCGCTGGCCACCACCGACCCGGCGGATCTGCGTCGCGCGCTGCTCATTTCGTCGACGGGCGGCAAGCTGGTCGTACTGCCGCGCCCGGCGCCGGATTCCAGGGTGCGTGCGGTCACCCAGCAGTTCGATCTGCGAGGCGGCAACACCCAGCCCGCCGTGTTGACGCTGACTACCCAGTTTCGCGGCAGCTGGGCGCAGGCCGTGCGCGCGCAGCTGCTCGCGCAAAGCCCCGCGCAGCTGCAACTGTTGCAGGCGCAGAGCGTCGCGCAGGACTATGCGAATGCCACCACCGACCGTGATGTCACTCTCGAGGACCTGCCGCAACACCAGACGGTGCAATTGAGCGCGCGCTTCCGCATTCCGCGACCCTTCGGCGACAGCCGCGATCCGCAATTCAATTTCTTTGCCGAAGCCCTGACCGATTCGGTGCAGCCGCGCGATGAGGCGACGCGACGCTATCCGCTGGACCTGCCCTGGCCGCTGCAGCTGGAGCAACATATTGTCGCCGCGCTGCCGCCGGGCTTCGCCGCCCCCGAGGGCCGGCTCGTCATCGAAAATCCGGCCTTCCGTTACGTGCGCGAGGTGCACTTCGACCACGGCGTCCTGCACATCGACCACAGCTACTTGGCCCTGGCGGATCACGTTGATCCGGCCGCCTACCCGAAATTCCTGCTGGCCAGCGCCCAGGTGTACCAGGCACTGGGTGTGCGCGTGCAGCCACAGAGCTTCTCATGGGAGCGCGCGCTGGAATGGCTGGGCCAGCACAGTGGCGCGCTCTGCGGCGTGGTGGCGCTGATCCTGGTGGCGGGTGCGGGCTGGCGGCGACTGCGTCGTACCTAGGCGGCCGCGGCGATCTGCACTTCCCCGCCAAGCGCCTGCAGGATCTCAGTCAACAGCTGGCCGAGCTCCCCGGTCATCAATGCAAAATCGGCATCGAACTTTTCGATGGGATCGACTGCGCCGGCGGCTGCCTCCTGCCCGTCAGCGTCGGGCTCCAGGTCCAGGAAGTGCACGCGCTTGATGGCAAGCTTTTCATTCAGCATGAAGGCCACCCGGTCATTCCAGCACAGGCCCAGCTGTACCGGATACTTGCCGGCCTCGAGGTGCGAGCGGATCTCGCGCAGGTCCAGCGCGTGGCGCGTGTAGCGCACCGTCGACTTGGTCCCGTCGGCCGTCATCAGAGTCAGATCCTGGTCCAACACGAGGCGCGCGGGAGCGCTGCCGTGGGTCAGCCAGGCGGCCATGCTGGTATGGGGCGAACGCTGGGTCTGGACGAAGTGCACCGCGAAGCTGCCGAGCGTATCGCGCAGGGTTTCGATGAGCTCCTCGGCCTTGCCCGCGCTGGCCGCATCCACCACGCACCAGCCGCCCTGCGGATCGATCCAGGCACGGGTGCTGCGCTGCCGGCTCAGTGCCCGCACGCGCAGTTCCTCGGTGACCTGGAGCCTCAGGTCCCGCATCTGCCGCCTGCCTACGGGAAAGCCCTGGGAGCCCTCCTTGAGCTTCGCGCGCCGCAGTGCCTCCTGGCGGATGATGGAGGCCGGCAGCAGCTTCTGTTCCACACCGAGTGCGATCAGGTATTGCTGGTTCAGGGCATGCAGCAGGCGGCCACTGGCCGAGGGTGCAATCCAGCCGCGGCTGAGCATGTCGAGCGCCCCACAGGGTTGCAGGGGCCGCGTGCTCAGCTTCTCCTCCAGTTGTGCCGCAGTCATGGACCAGCCTGCCGGCAGTCGATAGAGGACGAGATTCCGGAACCACATGAATAAAAGCCACCCTCACCGCCTCACGGGCAGTGCGCACGATTCAAAGGGGAGCCCGCCCGCAAGTAGGTCGCGGGCGGGCAGTCTCACTCAACTACCGGATTAATTGCGCCGGGTATTCGCCAGCAGGCGCAGGATTTCCATGTACAGCCATACCAGGGTCACCAGCAGGCCAAACGCAGAGAACCACTCCATGTACTTGGGAGCGCCGCGCGCCGCCCCGGACTCCATGATGTCGAAGTCCAGGATCAGGTTGAGCGCCGCCACCAGGATAATGGCCAGCGAAATACCGATGCCCAACGCCGAGCCGTTGAACATGCCACTGGTGTTGACGTGGAACAGGCCGAGCACCATGGAGGCCAGATAGAAGATCGCGATGGCCAGGGTGGCGCCGACCACGACGGCCCTGAAGCGCGCCGTTGCACGGATCAGGCCCGTCCGGTAGGCCAGCAGCATGGCGGCAAAGACCGCAAAGGTGGCGCCTACGGCCTGGATGGCGATGCCGGGATAGCGGCGTTCGAGGGTCGCCGAGAGGGCGCCCATGGCCAGACCTTCGAGTGCGGCGTACGGAATGGCCAGGTAGGTGGCCGTCGCCGGTTTGAAGCTCATGATGAGCGCCAGCACCAAGCCGCCGATGAGCCCCCCAAACAGCGGCAGCGTGACGACCGAGGCGTCGCCCGTGCTCAGGTACTGCGACCACGGCCAGAACGCACCGGCGAGCAATACCACGAGCAACAGGAATGACTTGTTGACGGCGCCCTGCACCGTCATGCGCTCACCGCCAACCCCCACCAGCGGCTGGCTGGCAAAAGTCTTGTCATTCAGGCCCGGATTACCCGAGCGAAGGAAGCGGTCAGCCATCTAAGTCTCCTCGTGTGCCCAATGCCAGACATTATAGTCGAATCGCCCAAAGCCAAGGCCCCGACCTGCAACATATTGATTTTGCGTCAACAGATGAGAACTGGTGCACGCAGGATCGGCGACTGCGAGGCATACTTCACTCATGCACGGCGCGGCACTTCCCACACTTCGACTGCACGGTTTCGACCGGGCCCGCTACTTCGCGCCCGTGGTGTTCTTCGGCTTCCTGGCAGCGCTGTGCCTGGCGTTGATCACCGTGTCCGCGTTCCTGGTGACCATCCGCGACGCGGTGGCGATCGCGGCCGCGGGACTCTTCGGATTGCTGGCGACCGGCGGCGTCGGCGCATTGATCCTGCGCTTGCAGCTGCGCTGGCTGCGCTACACCGCGGTTCCCATCAGCATCGATGCTGACACAGCACTCGAGGCGGTGCGCCGCCTCGCCACGGAGTCCGGCTGGAAGATCACGCGCCTGGGTTCCGGAAGCCTCGAAGCCGAAACGCCTGGAACCATGTTCGCCGAGGGCGAACGGGTGAGCGTCAGGGTCCGTGATCAGCAGCTGCTGGTGGCCAGCATCTGCGATCCGAATGTGGGCTTCTCGCTCACCGGTCACCAGCGCTGTGTGCAGCATTGTGAGCGCGTGCGCCAGGCGGCTCTGAACGCTTAAGCTCGCACGACCTGGCGTGTAACATGCCACGTCAGATGAGGCAGCCCCCACTCGCCGCGCACCGCCCCTACCTGGTCTTCGTCCGGGCCGGTGCCCAATCCCTCCATGCGCGTCTGCTTGCCGAGAATCCCGACCGCACCTGGGACTGCTGCGTCAGCTGGTACGTGCCGCCCCTCCGGGAGCAACTGGCCGAATACTACAGCGCCGGCGGTTTCAACAAGCTCGATGGCTTCCTCGAGTTCTGGAAGGAGCGCCCGGATCCGTGGCCGTGGCGTTACGTGGTGCTGCTGGATGATGATGTCTACCTGCGACCCGGCGCACTGTGCAGATTCTTCGCGCTGTGCGAGCAGTACGGCACGTACCTGTCACAACCGTCACTGAACTGGTTTACGCACACCACCATCAACGTGCTGGTGCGCAATCCGGCCTGCCTGATGCGGCGGCTGAGTTTCGTGGAGGTGATGGCGCCGTGTTTTTCCACCGCTGCACTCGAGGAACTCCTGCCGACCTTCGACTGGACGCGCAGCACCTGGGGCACCGACATCGCCTGGGGCTGCATTCTCGAGGGCCGGCATCCCGTGCACGTGGTCGATGCGGTCTCGATGGACCACACACGCACCGGCGATGGCCGCCCGACCGCCTTCTATCGCAAGCTCACGGCGATGGGCGTCGACCCCGGACAGGAACTGCGCAGCATCCTCGCCCGCTTCCCCAACTTCGGTGGCCAACGCATGTTGCAGGAGGGACACATCTATCGTCCCGGGTTGCCACCCGCACTCGGACCGGTGCTGCTGTTGTTTTTTGAAAAGATGAAGTTCATCGTGCGCATCCGCAAGCAGGTGATGCGCAACGTGCGCGTCTGGCGCGCCAACCTGCAGGATCGCTGGCGCAAATAGGAGGGTCACGTGACTGCCGCATCGCCTCGAGCACCGATCTGTCTGTCTGCGCTGCTGCTCATGCTCCCCGCCGTTCATGCCACCGCCGATACACCGCCGACCGACGCCGTGGCCCACATCACGGTGAACGGCACCGGCGAGGCCGCGGCACCGGCGGCGCGGGCCACGCTGAGCATCGGCATCCAGACCCAGGGGGCCACGGCCGCGGCCGCCGGCGCGGACGGCGCGCGGTTGTCCACTGCCGTGACGGCGGCTTTGCGCGCCGCAGGCTTGCCACCCACCGATCTCAAATCAACCCATCTCGCGATCAATCCGCAGTGGGTCTACGACGAGCACACGCACCAGCAGCATCGCAGCGGGTTCCAGGCCGATACCACGCTCATCATCGATACCACAATGCTCGACCGGCTGGGCGCCTGGCTCGATGCCGCGCTGGGTGCCGGTGCAACCACTGTGTCGGACCCGAGCTTCGCGCCCGCGGACGACACGGCGTTGCGGCACCTGGCACTGAGCCGTGCGGTGCAGAATGCCCGCGGCGATGCCGAGGTGCTGGCGATCGCGGCCGGCGGCAGTGTCGGTGCGCTGCTGCAGATCAACCAGGGTCAGGGCATGGGCGTGCCGATGGCCTTCGCCGAAGTGGCGGTCACGGGATCGCGACGGCAGGCCATCTCATCGCCCACCAGCATCGTGCCCGATGAAATACACGTGACCGCGACGATCTCCGGGATGTGGCGCTATATTGCCGGCCCGGGCGCGCCGAGCCGCTGAGTTCAAGGAATCCTTTCATGTCGCTGGTACGCTTGCTGCCCGTAGTGCTGATGATCGCCCTGCCCTTGGCGGCAGCCCGGGCCGATGATTTCTCAACGCATGTAAAAACCCGCTCAGGCATCGTGGCCGGAGCCGTCGACCACGGCGTGCTGTCCTTCAAAGGCATCCCCTATGCGCGGCCGCCGGTCGGCAAGCTGCGCTGGCGCGAACCGTTGCCGGCAAGATCCTGGCCGGGCACGCTGCAGGCCACCGACTATGGCCATGACTGCATGCAGCTGCTCTTCCCGGAGGATGACGCGCCGATCCGCACGACGCCCTCGGAGGACTGCCTGGTCCTGAATATCTGGCGGCCAGCCGCTGCGACCCAGAGCAGGCTGCCGGTCATGGTGTGGATCTACGGCGGCGGCTTCACCATCGGGGGGACCTCGCCGGCCGCCTACGACGGTTCGAACTTCGCCCGCGACGGGGTGATCCTGGTGAGCATGAATTACCGGCTGGGCCGGTTCGGATTCTTCGCCCATCCGGCACTCACGGCCGAAAATCCCAACGGCCTGCTGGGTAATTACGGCTACCTGGATCAGATCGCGGCGCTGAAGTGGGTGCAGCGGAACATCGCAGCCTTCGGCGGCGATCCGCATCACGTCACCCTCTTCGGTGAATCCGCGGGCGGAGGCTCGGTGCAGGTGCTGATGACCTCGCCACGCGCCCGGGGTCTCTTCGCCGCAGCGATCGTGGAGTCCGGGGGCGGCCGCGGCAACCTGATGGGTGGCGGGACGCGCCGGATCAGCGCGGACCTGCCCGGCTTGCCCAGCGGCGAAAGCACGGGTGTGAATTTTGCGAAAAACCAGGGTATCGAAGACACGGGTCCCCAGGGCCTGGCGCAGCTGCGCGCGCTGCCGGCCGATACGGTCCAGGCGGGCATCGGCTTCGGCGCGCCGCGGGCGGCCGGCCCGCCGACCTACGCCGGTCCCATGCAGGATGGCAAGATCGTGATCGGGGACCCGAGCCTGATCTACCGCGCCGGCGGCCAGGCCAAGGTGCCATTCATGATCGGCGCCAACACGGCCGACATCGGCGGCTTCGGCAACCCCCAATCCCTGCTCGAGGTCTTCAGGCCCTTCGGCGCCGATGCCGCGCACGCGCAGAGGGCCTACGACCCGGAGCACTCCGGTGATGTGCAGGCCCTCGCCGCTCGCGTCGGCCGGGATGCCCTCATGATTGAGCCGGCGCGTTTCATCGCTGCAACGCTCGCGGCGCAGGGCCAGAAGGCCTGGCTGTATCGGTTCGGCTATGTCGTAGAGTCCATGCGCGCCAGCTGGAAGACGGGTGCGCCCCATGCCAAGGAGATTCCCTTCGTGTTTGATACCCTCACTGCCCGTTATGGAACGGCCGTCACCGCACACGACGCAACCGTCGCGGCCACAACCCACGCCTACTGGGTCAACTTCGGCAAGTTCGGCGATCCGAATGGCACCGGCCTTGCACCATGGCCTGCGTATTCGGCCACCACCGATGAACTGATGATTTTCCAGGCCGACGGTGTCGCCGCCGGGCAGAAGGATCCCTGGAAGGTGCAGCTCGATCTGACAGCGCAGCGCGCGCAAAACGCGGTGAAGCCGTGAACCGCATCATGAACAGATTCATCACGGCGATGATTCCCGCGGCACTGGCCGTCGCGGCACTGTCGCTGTCATCGGCGGCGCAGGCCCGCACGCACGCGGGCAAGGCCGCCAACGCGCCGCTGCCCGACATCGTCATGGACGGCACCAACCTGTACCCGGAGAGCATGAGTTCCGCCGCGGATGGCACGGTGTACATCGGCAGCATGAAGGGCATCCTCTTCCGCGCCAGGCCCGGTTCGGGCAAGGCGACGCCGTGGATCAAACCGACAGCCGCGAACGGCATCCTCACCTTGCTGGGCGTCCTGGTCGACGCGCACACGCACTCGGTGTGGCTGTGCTCGGATCCGGGCGCGCTGCGAACACCGCCGGTCACCGGCACCGCCTCCCTGATGTCGTTTGATCTGCGCACCGGCCGCCAGACAGGGCACTACCCGTTCCCGGCACCGGCTTCGATCTGCAACGACATCTCCGTGGCGCCGAACGGGGATGTCTACGCCTCGGACACGCCCAACGGCCGCATCCTGCGCCTGGCCAAGGGCGAGAAGTCGCTGACGGTATTTGCCGAGGACGCGCGACTCAAGGGCATCGATGGTCTGGTGTTCGGCGGCAATGGCGTGCTGTATCTGAACAACGTCAGCCGCAACCAGCTGCTGATCATCGACATCCACTCCGATGGCACCGCAGGGGCGATCACGCAGCTGGTGCTGTCGCAGCCGGTGGCAGGCCCCGATGGCTTCCGGTTCATTGGTGACAACCGTTTCCTGCTGGCAGAGGGCAATGCGGGCCGCGTCGACCTCGTGACCATCCATGGCGTGAACGCCGACATCAAGGTGCTGCGCGAGGGACTGCAGTCACCTCCAGCCGTCACGCTGGTCGGGAATACGGTCTATGCACTGGAGGGCAAGATCGGGTATCTGATCAGGCCGGAGCTGAAGGGCAAGGATCCGGGTCCCTTCAAGGCGTACGCGGTGCCGATGCCTTAACGGTTGGTATGCAGATCGATGCCAGTCTTCGCTACGGGCTTGTCGTCGGCTTTGTCGGTGCTCTTCCTGGCGAGCACCCTGGCTTCCGCCAGGGCGTGATACGCCACGGGCGGTGGTGCGCAGGCCCAGTTCAGCATGGCATCCGCTTCGGTGCCGGGGATGGCCAGCTTCCAGGTCGTGTCATCATTGAGCGCGGTGAACTGCAGCGCCTTGTCCTCGAGATTGTTGCGCCGGTAATAGAAGACGGCCGCGCGCCGGTAGGTTCGCGCGTCGCAATCAAGCTCTTCATGGGTCACGGCGCTTTGATAATGCAGCGGATAGATTTCCGCCTGGATACGGGAGTACTCCCAGCGTATCCATGCTGTCACGACGTTCCCGTTATGTAGCACACTGTGGGTCGAGGCGTACACCACGCTGGGGTTGTCGATCGGACCATCCGTGATCAGGACCCAACCGCCGGCCGAGAGCGGCTCAAGGGTGCTCTTCCACGAGGTGGCAACAGGAGCCGGCTCAGCAGCCACCACGGTCACGACCGCAGCAGCCGGCGCCCTGGCGGTGACTTTCACCGGCTTGGGACACTGGATGCCGGTTGGCGTTGCTGACGGCGGGCACGCTGCCGCGCCCCAGGCCCGGTTCAGGACCAGAGTGAGGAGCGCCGCCATCAACCAGGCAGCCACCATGGGTGGTGTCAGTGAACTCGAACGCGCTGCCGCGACCACGCGCATGGCCTTGAATCTCCCCAAAATTGCCCATGAACCCTAGGCAATTGGCCTGCCGGGTGCGCGGCACCAGTTGGCAGTTTCGACTTGCGACCCGGGGTTTTCCCCCGCGACGCTTTGAATCCGTGACTCGGCTTCAGACCGGCGGCCGGTGGAACGCCTTGCGCAACTCGCCCTTGGCATTCTCCAGCACCCGTCGGCGCGCCGCGCTGAGGCCCTTGCCGCCGCGGTTGATTTCAAAGTTCAGCATCGACATGGCCGACTGGAACGGTCCGGCCTTGCGGCGCTGACTGGCTTCAGCCGATCTCTTCAGTGACTGGGCGATGGCGCGCGCGCTGCGAAGCGTGAAGACACCCTGTTCGAGGTCCATCGCATCACTGCGCCGCATCACCGCCGCCGACCATTTCTTCTTGGCCATCTTCAGCTCACCTGTGCCCCATGATCTTTTGCCTGGTGCTTGGAGAACAGGGCAATCATTTCCCGGTTGAAGGCGGGAAGGTCATCCGGTTTGCGGCTGGTCACCAGGTTCTCATCCACAGCGACTTCGGCGTCGACCCAGTTACCCCCGGCATTGGTGATATCGGTTTTGAGCGATGGCCACGATGTCATGCGGTAGCCCTTGGCCGAGCCGCTCTCGATGATGGTCCAGGGACCATGGCAGATGGCTGCCACCGGTTTGCCTGACTCGAAGAAGGAGCGCACGAAGGTGACCGCCTGTGGTTGCATGCGCAGCGAATCGGGATTCATGACGCCGCCCGGGAGCACGAGTGCATCGTAGTCACTGGGATCTGCATCGCCGACCTGCCGATCCACGCTGACCTTCTGTCCCCACTCCTTGTGGTTCCAACCCCGGATGTCGCCGTCCGTCAGGGAGACGATTTCAGTCTCGGCTCCGAGTGCCTCCAGTGCTCTCTTCGGCTCCAGCAGTTCTGACTGTTCGAAGCCATCGGTGGCAAGGATCGCGACCCGCAATCCATTCAGCGTGGGCTGTGTCATATCCGTTTCCTCCGGTAAAGCACGTGAAGCACAGGGGATTGTGCGAGCGGGCGGCAAGCCCCGGTGAGGGGTTCTTCGCAGGCTCTTGCCGTGAGAAACGGCTTACGTGGCAGGTACGATCGATGCGCGCACTTTGCCGGCCATTTTGATCGGCGCGCTTTCCGGAAAGAGCATCAGCGCGACCTGGCCAATAGCGGCAGCGCCGGTGAGATACCAGGCCGGTGCCACAGGGTTGCCCGTCACGTGAATCAACCAGGTCACCACCAGCTGGGTCGTGCCGCCGAACGCCGCGATGGCCACCGAATAGGTAATGCCGAAGCCGCTCACGCGAATGGCTTTCGGCAGACTCTCGGCGAGGCTCGCAGAGAAGGAGCCGCCGGTGATCGAAGCCATCACGGAGAGCACGATCATGCCGCTGATGAACGTGAACTCGGTGCGGGTAGCGGCAATCCAGGCGAATATCGGATAAATCAGTACCAGGAAGGCCAGGTTGCCATAGACATTCAGGGGTTTGCGTCCGTACCGGTCGGACAACCAGCCGGCCCACAGAATGACCGGGATGCTGAGCAGATTGCCACCGGTCTCGGCAATGAAGCCGACCCGGGCGGACAGATGCATCGTCGACTGCGCGTAGGTAACGATGTAGGTGAAAATGTAGGTACCGATCGTGCCCGAGGCGAGGTAGCCCAGTCCGAGAATGAAGATGCGCCAGTGGCGACGCGCCTGGACCGAGCGGGGCTGCGCCTCAACGGGGTCTGTCGCCCCTGTGTCGTCAGGCGTGTGCAGCGTCTCCGGAAGACTGGACCGCAGCCACAGGCCAAAAGGCACCGTGATGGCGCCGAGCAAAAAGGCGATGCGCCAACCATATGCATCCACCGATGCGGCGGGCAGCCACGTCGTGACGGCCAACCCGACGAGGCCACCGCTGGTGACGGCGATGGTCTGGCTTACTCCCTGCCAGGAAACCACCAGGCCGCGGTGTTCAGGCGCCGCAGCCTCTGCCAGATAGGCCGTGTTGGAACCGATCTCACCGCCCAATGAGAAGCCCTGCGTCATGCGGGCGATGATGGCCAAAACCGGCGCGGCCAGACCAATGCTCGCGTACGTCGGGATCAGGGCCATGCCGACAATCGCGCAGCCCATGAGTATGAAGCAGAGCATCATCGCGGGCCGTCGGCCGACGCGGTCCGCATAGTTGCCGATCACGAACGCGCCGAGTGGACGGGTCAGGAACCCGGCGCCGAAGGTGGCCAGTGACAGCATCAGGCTGGCATAGGCGCTCTGCGAGGGGAAAAACGCATGCCCGATCTGAATCGAGAAGAACGCGTAGGTCACGAAGTCGTAGAACTCGAGGGCATTGCCGGCGATGACCGCGCCCACATGCCGTCGCTGCAGTTTTTGCCGTTCCGCCATGAGTTTCAGTCTACGCGATCGGCCAGATCGATCCCGGCCAATTCGAATCCCCGCCGGTAATCCCGGATGTGTTTTTCCATCCAGGTGCGTGCCGCAGCCACCTCTCCCGCGCGCAGCGCAGCCGCTATCCGGCGCTGCGCCGTGGCGATACGGCCCCGGGCCGGTGCCACCCGATCAATCATTTTGCGCAATGACGGTGCAAGCAACTGCAGCAACGGCTCATGAGCGAGCACCAGCACCGGGTTGTGCGCGGCCTCGCCGATCTGGCGAAAGAAGTCCGCGGCCTGGCGCACCGCAGCGTCCGTTTCCAACGGCATGCCTCTTGCGACCGTTGACTCGATGAGTGCGAGATCCGTATCGTGCCGCCGCCGGGCGGCCGCTTCGGCGATGGGCGGTTCGAGCACCATCAGACCCTCCCACACATCCCGGATACTCACGTCATGCAGGGCCAGCGCCCGGCTGACACCGTCGGCGACGGCCTCGGGTTCGGGTCGGCTGACCATCATCAGTTTCGAACCGCGATGCCGGCGCAGCACCCCAGCGGACTCCAGTTCTCGAATCGCTTCACGGACGGTGGAACGATTGACCCCAAACTGCCGTGCCAGCTCCTGTTCCGCCGGCAGTCGAACACCGGCACTCAAGGTCCGATCCGTGATCTTGGCGAGCAGTGCGACTGCGACCTTGCGGTACGCGGGTTCGAGCCGCAGCGGTTCAAATTCGTTCATGCGGTCTTTGCGTAGAGTTCGCGGCCGATCAGCATGCGGCGGATTTCCTGGGTGCCGGCGCCGATCTCATAGAGTTTGGCATCGCGCAGCAGGCGGCCCGCGGGGTAATCGTTGATGTAGCCATTGCCGCCCAGGACCTGGATTGCCTCCAGCCCGGCGAGCGTCGCCTTCTCGGACGCAAACAGGATGGCCGCGGCCGAGTCCCACCGTGTACTGCGCCCCGCGTCACAGGCGCGACCCACCGCATACACCAGTGCCCGCGCGGCGGTGAGATTCGTGTACATGTCGGCGACCTTCGCCTGCATGAGCTGGAAGGTGCCGATCGCCTCGCCGAACTGCTTGCGTTCGTGCACGTAGGGAAGCACCAGGTCGAGCGCCGCCGCCATGATCCCCAGCGGGCCGCCGGCGAGCACCGCGCGCTCGTAGTCGAGTCCGCTCATCAATACTCTGGAACCCCGATCAATTTCACCCAGGACGTTCGCGAGCGGCACCTCGCAGTCCACGAACACCAGTTCGCAGGTGTTCGAGCCGCGCATTCCCAGCTTGTCGAGCTTCTGCGCCGTGGTGAAGCCGGCAAAACCCTTCTCCACGATGAAGGCCGTGATGCCCTTGGATCCGGCGGCCGGCGTCGTTTTGGCGTAGACCACGAGCACCTCGGCATCCGGACCGTTCGTGATCCACATCTTGCGGCCGTTGAGCACAAAGGCATCTCCGCGCCGGTCGGCCCGCAGCTGCATCGACACGACATCCGAGCCGGCTCCCGGCTCGGACATGGCCAGGGCACCGACGTGTTCGCCGCTGACGAGTCTTGGCAGATAGCGGTCGCGCTGGGCGTCGTTGCCATTGAGCCGCAGCTGATTGACGCACAGGTTCGAGTGGGCACCGTAGGACAGCCCCACCGAGGCGGAGCCGCGGGAGATCTCCTCCATCGCAATGATATGGGCCAGATAGCCTAAGTCCGCCCCACCCCAGCGCTCGGGAACCGTCAGCCCGTGCAGCCCCAGCGCACCGAGCATCGGCCATAGCTGACGCGGAAACTGGTTGGAGCGGTCGATCTCTTGCGCGAGCGGCGCAATTTCGGCGCGCACCATGCGCCGTACCTGCGCACGCACTTCATCGACCGTTTCTCCGAGGCCGAAATCAAAATCGCAGGCATCGACAGTGGACATGGCAACACTCCGCTTTGGCCCATGTTATTATCCGACAATCGGACTATCGTGGGCAAGGCCGGGCAGGCAAGGCGCAGCTGTGCCAGTCATCACATCCACCATCGATCGACGCGGTGAGGAATTCGGCACCAACCGGGCCTACATGGAGGCCCTGGTGGCGGATCTGCGTGAGCGGCAGGCTGCGGCCGGGCGCGGTGGCAGCGAAACGGCGCGCGCACGGCACGTGGGCCGCGGCAAGCTCCTGCCCCGGGACCGGGTCGAGACACTGCTCGATCCCGGCACCCCCTTTCTCGAATTCTCACAGCTCGCCGCAGGCGGCCTGTACGACGGGGACGCCCCCGGCGCAGGCCTCATCACGGGCATTGGGCGAGTCGCCGGGCGCGAGTGCCTGATCGTGTGCAACGATGCGACGGTCAAGGGTGGGACTTACTACCCGATGACGGTCAAGAAGCATCTGCGGGCCCAGGAAATCGCACGCGAGAACCGGCTGCCCTGCCTGTACTTGATCGACTCCGGGGGTGCACACCTGCCGAGCCAGGATGAGGTGTTCCCCGATCGCGATCATTTCGGTCGCATTTTCTTCAACCAGGCACAGATGTCGGCAGAAGGCATTGCGCAGATCGCCGTGGTGCTGGGGAGCTGCACCGCAGGCGGCGCCTATGTCCCGGCGATGTGCGATGAATCAATCATCGTGCGCAACCAGGGCACGATCTTCCTGGGCGGTCCACCGCTGGTCCGGGCCGCCACCGGAGAGATCGTCAGTGCCGAGGACCTCGGCGGCGGCGAGGTCCACACCAGTGTGTCGGGTGTTGCCGATCATCTGGCTGAGAATGATTCACAGGCGCTCGGGATTGCGCGCCGCATCGTGGCGGGCCTCAACCTGCCGAGGCAGCCCCAGATCGAGCTTGCCACTGCCGTTGAGCCGCTGTATCCGGCCGCGGACCTGCACGGCATCGTGCCCGCGGCGCCCCGCAAGCCGTTTGACGTGCGCGAAGTCATCGCGAGGATCGTCGACGGCAGCGATTTCGATGAGTGGAAGAGCCGCTACGGCACGACCCTGGTGACGGGGTTCGCGCGCCTGTCGGGAATTCCGGTGGGCATCGTGGCCAACAACGGCATCCTGTTCTCGGAGTCCGCACTCAAGGGGACGCACTTCATCGAGTTGTGCTGCCAGCGGCGCATCCCGCTGGTGTTTCTGCAGAACATCACCGGCTTCATGGTGGGCCGCAAATACGAGAACGAGGGCATTGCCAAACACGGCGCCAAAATGGTCACCGCGGTCGCCTGCGCCCAGGTGCCCAAGCTTACGGTCATTCTCGGCGGCAGCTTTGGCGCCGGCAATTACGGTATGTGCGGCCGGGCCTACTCGCCGCGATTCCTGTGGATGTGGCCCAATGCCCGGATCGGCGTCATGGGCGGGGAACAGGCCGCGAATGTGCTGGCGCGGGTGCGCCGCGACGCGCTCGAGGCCAAGGGAACCCCATGGAGCGCGGAGGAAGAAGCCCAGTTCACGGCACCAATTCGCGAACAGTATGACCGCCAGGGGCATCCCTACTACGCCACGGCGCGGCTGTGGGATGACGGGATCATCGATCCGGCGGACACCCGGCGGGTACTCGCGTTGGGGCTGTCGGCGAGCCTGAACGCCCCCATCCCGGCGACCCGTTTCGGCATCTTCCGGATGTAAGGGGCAAGGCGGGATGCGACTGGATCGTCTGCTGATCGCAAATCGCGGGGAGATCGCCTGCCGGATCGCCCGCACGGCCAAGCGCATGGGCATCCGGACCATCGGCGTCTACTCGGATGCGGACGCGGATGCGCTCCATGTCCGCGCCTGCGATGAGGCGCAGGGCATAGGCGGGCTCACGGCCGCCGAGAGCTACCTGCGGATCGAGGCGATCATTGCCGCCGCGCACCGCAGCGACGCGCAGGCCATTCATCCCGGCTACGGCTTCCTGTCCGAGAATCCCCTCCTCGCCGAGCGCTGCCAACAGGAAGGGCTCGTCTTCATCGGCCCGCCCGCGGCCGCGATGCGCGTCATGGGCTCGAAGTCGGCCGCGAAGGCGCTGCTGGAGCGGGCCGGGATTGCGCTCACCCCGGGATACCACGGCGACAACCAGGATCCGGCCTTGCTGCGCCGTGAAGCCGACCGTATCGGTTACCCGCTGCTGATCAAGGCGAGCAACGGCGGCGGCGGTCGCGGCATCCGGCGGGTGGACAAGGCGGCGGATTTCGAAGGCGCCCGGGTGAGCTGCAAGCGCGAAGCGCTCGCGAGCTTCGGCGACGATCTCGTTCTGATCGAAAAATATGTCGAGCAGCCCCGACACATCGAGTTCCAGATATTCGCGGACGGCCACGGCCAGTGCGTGCATCTCTTCGAACGGGACTGTTCCGTGCAGCGGCGGCACCAGAAGGTGCTCGAAGAGGCGCCCGCTCCCGGGATGACGCCCGAGCGTCGCGCGGCGATGGGCGCGGCGGCAGTGCGTGCCGCAATGGCCGTCGGCTACGTCGGGGCAGGCACGGTGGAGTTCATTGTCGCGCCCGATGGCACCTACTACTTCATGGAAATGAACACCCGGCTGCAGGTGGAGCATCCGGTGACCGAAATGATCACCGGCCTTGATCTGGTGGAATGGCAGCTGCGGGTGGCCGCGGGTGAACGCCTGCCGCTTACCCAGGACCAATTGTCCATCACGGGGCACGCCATCGAGGCCCGGATTGCTGCCGAAGATCCCGACCGCGGATTTCTCCCGGCCGTCGGCCGGTTGGATTACTACTCCACCCCGCCCCAGTCCGCGGTACTGCGGATGGATACGGGCGTTGCCCAGGGCTCCACAATCACGCCCTACTACGACTCCCTGCTGGCGAAGCTGGTTGTCTGGGGAGAGGACCGCGAGAGTGCCCTGGCGCGCATGCATCAGGCCCTCGCGGAGTGCCATCTGGTCGGGGTGGCGAACAACGTCGATTTCCTGGGTCGCCTGGTCACCTCGCCGTCCTTCACTGCCGCAAATCTCGATACCGGCCTGATCGAGCGCGAGCACGTGGCCCTGTTTCCAAGCCATTCGGAGCCACCGCCGCAAGTGTGGCTCACCGCCGCGGCAGCGACGCTGCTGCGCCAGGATCCAGGCCAAGACAAAGGGCGGTACTCAAGCCCCTGGGAGGCCCGGGACGGCTGGCGGCTGGGGCACCGGGCGCAGCGCCAGCTGGTATTCCGCTCCGGCGACACTAAGAAGAGCCTCGCTGTCCAGTACCAACCCGAGGGCTGGCACGTGACACTTGAGGGTTGCACCACGGCAGTCAGCGGTGCCTTGAGGACCGCGTCCACCCTGCTCCTGAGGCTCGATGGCGCCCAGTTCGAGGCAACGTCTCACCGCTACGCCGGTGCCGAATACGTCTCGTGGGGCGGTCGAACCCATGTGCTTCACGTTGTGGACCCGCTGGCTCCTGCCGCCGCTGCCGAGGGGGTAGCACGGGGTCTGCGCGCCCCGATGCCCGGACGGATCCTTGAGTTGGTCGCCGTACCCGGCGCTATAGTCGGCAAGGGCGCCCCGCTGCTGGTGCTCGAGGCGATGAAGATCGAACATACGATTCTGGCGCCCGCGGACGGGGTGCTGCAGGCATTTCGCGTGGCGGCCGGCGAGCAGGTCGCCGAGGGCGCGGAGCTCGTCAGTTTCGAACCGACTCCGAAAGCTTAGGAGTAACAGATTGGCCGGACTGTATTTCGAAGAGTTCCGCGTCGGGCAGACCTTCAGCCACGCGATCCGCCGCACGGTCACGGAGGCGGACAACGTCTTCTTCTCGGCGCTGACGCACAATCCGGCGCCGCTGCACCTTGATGAAGAGTACTGCCGGACGCAGACCGAATTCGGGCAGCGCATCGTCAACAGCGCCTTCACGCTCGGGCTCATGGTCGGCCTCTCCATTGCCGATACGACACTGGGCACGACCGTCGCAAACCTGGGCTGGGATGAGGTGCGTTTTCCGAAACCGGTGTTTCACGGGGATACCCTGCACTGTGAGTCGGAGGTGGCGGAACTTCGCGAAAGCCGTTCGCGCCCGCAAAATGGCATCGTCATCCTCGTCCACCGCGCCTACAACCAGCACGATGTGCTCGTGGCCATCTGCAAGCGCTCGGCGCTGATGCTGCGGCGGGCGTCGGCATGAGCGCCCGCTCGCTGCTGTTCGTCCCCGGCGACAGCGACAGGAAGATTGCCCGGAGCGCCGACGTTGACGCTGATATCATCATCTTCGATCTGGAAGATTCGGTGACGCCGGAACACAAGAGCGCCGCCCGCGAGCGGGTGCGCGAAGCGCTCACCTCGACGACCCAGCGTCACGTACCGCAACTGTGGGTACGCATCAATCCGCTGCAGACTCCGGAGGCAATGGCGGATCTCGTGGTCATCCTTCACGGGCAACCCGATGGCATCGTGCTGCCCAAGGTGCGTTCACCGGAGGATGTCGTACAGCTTTCCGGGCACCTCGAAGAGTTCGAGCAGCGTCATGGACTTCCATCCTGCGACATCCGGATTCTGCCCATCGCCACGGAAACACCCGAAGCAGTCTTTACGCTGGGCAGCTACGGCCACTGCGGAGAACGGCTGTACGGACTGACCTGGGGGGCCGAGGACCTCAGTGCCGCAGTCGGAGCCACTGCCAACAAGGAAGCCAGCGGCGCCTGGACGCAGCCCTATCAGCTGGTGCGCTCGCTGTGTCTCTTCGGTGCCAGCGCCGCCGGCGTGCCGGCCTTTGACACCCTCCACGCGGACTTTCGCGATCCGGCGGCCCTGCGCGCGGCCTGCCAACAGGCGCGCCGCGACGGCTTCGAGGGCAAACTTGCGATCCACCCGGACCAGGTGGCAATCATCAACGAATGTTTCACACCCAGCGCGGAGGAACTGGCCCATGCCAGACGGGTCATCGACCTGTTTGCACGAAATCCGGGCGTCGCCGCGCTGGCCCTGGATGGCAGGATGCTCGACATTCCACACCTGCGGCAGGCGCAGAAAACACTCGCGCGGTCGGGGACTAGCGTAGGATAAGAGGCCTCCGTTTCAGAGACGCTGCACCATGCTAGTGACCTGTCCCCAATGTCGGCGTTCGATCGAGTCCCCTGCTCCGAAGCGATCCGGAACACCTACGCTGCTGGTGTGCCCGTGTTGCGGTAAGTTTGCCGCACGCCCCGAGGTACTGGAAGGTCAGGCAAAGCCTGGCGATACACCCTCACCCCAGTGGGTACCGCGGATCCCTTAGGACCGATTTCGAGTCGCGCACGCGGCCCGCGCCGACACACCGGTGCCCGCATCGACTCCCGATGAGTCCCAACTCAGCAACGCACCTGCCGGGGCGACGGCGCGATGCCGAGAGGGTAAGGCCCTGATCATCGGCTACGTCGCCGAATTACCTTGCCGCGCGCAACGCGGTGTTGATTCCTGAACAATCTTCGTGTCTGCGCCGAAGGTCCCCGTCAGGGAATTTTCAAGATCGGTGTAGCCCGCAAAGTTCAGACACTCGTCCTTGGTCTGGAAACTTTGCACTGCCACCTCGTAGCGGCTCGTGACCATGCTTACCCCGTGCCCTTCGAGGGTCAGCACCGGGTGGGAGAAGGTCACCATAACGGTGAGAATGAGTTCGTACATCGCAACCTCTGAACTGGTGAGAAAAACCTGAAATCCACAATCGCGCAAATCGCGATGAGGAGATATTCAGGTGTGGGCGTCGGCTGCGCAAACTGTAGTCATTCGGGTACGTCTCCGAATCACGACTTGCAAGCTTTTCTCACCCGTCCGGCG
>Ga0302316_10000784_pt1 | contig 26854 bp, 27 predicted proteins | sample III_Palsa_N3_2_FD_200456 | JGI IMG/M metagenome (GOLD analysis project Ga0302316, IMG submission 200456) | Peat permafrost microbial communities from Stordalen Mire near Abisko, Sweden - III_Palsa_N3_2 | ecosystem: Environmental > Terrestrial > Soil > Palsa > Peat permafrost | place: Sweden...
AACCTCACGAGCTGCGGACTTGCCGCGATACGTGATGACGTTCGCAGTCATCGCCGCGCCTAGTTGCCCGTAGCGTTGATAGACATACTGGATGGCTTGCTCACGCTTCTCCTCAGAAGGCAGATCAAGATCAATGTCTGGCCATTCACAGCGGTTTTCGGAGAGAAAGCGCTCGAACAGCAGTTCCATGCCAACCGGATCAATTGCGGTGATTTCGAGCGCATAACAGACAGCAGAATTTGCTGCGCTTCCGCGACCTTGGATCAAGATGCCGTACTTCTTGCAGTATTCAACGATGTCCCAGACGATGAGGAAGTATCCGGCGAACCCGAGCTTCGCAATCAGCTTGAGTTCATGAGCAACCTGTTTCTTTGCGCGTTCGAGAAGGCCAGCGTCTCGCTTCGGCCCATAACGCTGGGTGACGCCTTCGGCTACCCGTTTAGCTAGAAACGAATCCATCGTCTCGCCGTCAGGCACCGGATAGCGTGGGAACTCATAGCCGAGGTCGGAGAGCTGAAAGCCCAAGCGCGAGGAGAGCTCGACCGTGTTTTCGACGGCGCCCGGAATCTCGCGAAACAGCGGCACCATCTTGTCAGCGGCGCGCAGATGCCTTTGATTATTGAGGGCGAGCAGGCGTCCCGCGCGATCAAGTTGCGTGTGATTGCGTATGACCGTGAAGAGGTCGGCAATCTCGCGGTCGTACCGCGTTGCATAGCGAACGCCGTTGGTCGCGAGCACCGGTAAATGCAGCGATCGCGCGATACGCAATGCCGCTTGATTTCTCCACTCCTGCGTTCTCTCACGATGACGCTGGACCTCCACGTAGACGTTGTTCTGTCCAAAGACCCGCACGAGTCTTTCCACGGACGCACGGCCGGCGGCTTCACCGCCGTTCATGAGCGCGGCAGCAAGAGGCCCTTCCTCGCCGCCGGTCAGGCATACCAGACCACGACTGTACTCTTCGAAGTCGCCGAGCTTTGCGGACCCCTCCTGCTTTGTAGTCTCACGCATCTTGAAACGCGTCATCAGTTGGCAAAGATTTTGGTAGCCTTCGCGGGTTTCGCAAAGTAGAGGTAGACGTGCTGGTTCAACAAGGTGCTGATGTGGCAGCCACACGGGAGGCGTGATGCGATTACCCAGGCCGGTAACGGAAACCTCCGCTCCGACGTGTGCCTTGATGCCGTTTTCGGACGCAATCTTGTGAAACCGTGCCGAGCCGTAGAAGCCATTGCGGTCCATCATCGCGATTGCTGGCATTCCAAGAGCGTAGGCACGTTCCGCAACGGCTTCGGGCTGCGAGCCGCCCTCCAGAAATGAGAAAGCGCTGTTGGCGTGGAGTTCGATATAGCTCTCAGTCATAGAGTCCCGCCACCCTCCAGTCTTTCAAGATGAAGTCATGCGATAGACGACAGGCCAGAGTTGCACTGTCCGTCGTCTTACCGATGACGTCCCACTGCTCGTTGCCCCAGATCGATTCGTTCCACCAATCTCCTCCCTTGAGCCATGGACCGTAGACCCGTTCGACGATGTAGCAGCGGGAGCGAAAGTAGACGGCGCAGGGCTGGCCTCGATGAATCTCAATTCTCGTTCGCTCCGCTGGGCGAAGCAGGCGGAGACACATGGGCGATGCTGCCGCAGCGGAAGGAGGCTCTGCCGTGGTGATCGAGAAAGGCTCGATATGAAAATCACCGGCACGTCGTGTGTCGTCGAGCACTGCCATACCGGCGTTGCCTTCACCGACAATCGCTGTGATCTTCGCCAGCGTCACGTCGAGCCTTCCCGCCTCAGGGAGTTGCGGTGAGAAAAGGCCGAGTTGTACTTTGCTGGTTGCACCAGGCTCCGCATGAAGATGAACTCCGAGAATCGAAGCATTCGGCGGATGGCCTTCGAGATCGAGTTGTAACAGCTTGAGCCACAGCTTCTTTTCGTTCGTCGGCACACGCGGATTCACGGTGCGTTCGTGCGAGCCTCCGCCATCGAGTCGAAGTGTAATCGTGACAGAAGCTAGCGCAAGAACACGGGAACGAGTTCGAACGATAAGCTGTTCAAGCATCGTCGAGAGCCCGAACAGCAAAGACTCCAACTCATCTAGCGGTGAATCAAGCTCCGCTTGCTCTTCGAGCACAAAGGGCACGTCGATCGGCTGTAGCAGATGCGGATGCTTGCCGTGCGCTAGTTGCAAAAGCCGCTTCGCATCTTGCCCTAGTCGAGAGATGAGCGATCGTTCCGGCAATGCCGCTACCGCCGCGACCGACCGGATGCCCCAGGTGCGGAACGTTTCATCCTGAGCTTCGGTGATACCCAAGACCTTCACCGGCAGCGGCGCAAGAGCCTTGGCCTCTTCACCGCGAGGCACAACACGTGCCGGCACACCACCACTGAGCCCTCTGGCTAGGCACACTGCGGTATGCACGTTCGCACTAATCGTGACCGAGCCTACGATGCCCACAGAACGGAGACGCTGCCGGATTTGCTTCGCCAACATCAACGGCGGCCCAAACAGGCCTTCTGTCCCGGCTGCATCCAGGACACATACAAAGAGCCCGTCTATGCTTCGATCTTCGATGCGAGGGGAGAAAGCGCCCGCGCATTCCAAGAGAATCGTGCGAACGGCCGCTTCTGTCTTCGGCGACCGCTGGAGCACCATTACGTTCTCAAAGGTCTCGACTTCTACTTTCGTCATTCCATGACGGAGACCGCGAAGTCGTGCTCGCGTATTCAACGCGCACACTGATTCCGACGGTGGCTCGCCTTCGAGCACGACGCACGGCTTGTCCTGGAGTTCGGGTCGAAGACGGAGAAGAGCCTGTGCGGGAAGTTCCCGGACATAAACGCAGGCGTATAGCTCCGGCAGACGAGTCATCGCGGCCCCACCCAGCTTGCACGATGCGTCCAGCGCGCTTCGCGGACACTTTGCGGAGGCTTTCGCATCGGAACGACATTGCTGGGCGTTTGCGTGAAACGCTGGCGCAGCACTTCAACGTGAGCACTCAGTCCGGTAAAGACCGTCCGCTCTTCGTTGGTGTCTTCCAAAGGCGATAGCCGTAGTTGCAGTTCTGAGCTGCTCTTTGCACAGGCGTATTGCGAAAGCAGAACGATGCTTGCCTGCGTCTGTTCCGCAGCTACGCGATATCGGTGCCAGGTCGATAGGTCAATGCGAGACACGACCTCGCTTGCAATTTCTCCAAAGTCGAGAATGATCGCACTGAAGCCACCCGTTTGGATGAGAAGGTCTGCGCTGCGCAGCGCTTGTTCCACTGCGTCATAAGATCGTCCGCGCTTGTACGTGCGCACACTGGTCGAGGAGGGCTTCAGGTTTGGTTCAAACGTCTGCGGCGTAGGTCGCGGCTTCGAGATAGGTTCCGCGCAGCGAGCCCTCACCGTCTCATCACTGAGGAACTTGCCTACGGCTGCGGAAAGGCCTTTCACTTCGTTACGCGGATGCGTTCCGTGCCCCCCGCCGTGGAGTCCTTTCAGCACCGGTTTCGGAGTGAAGCATTCGGAGGGCAGTATGAACTTGCGCGTCTCCTGTTCGGACACCGTCTCGTTCACGCCACAGCGCACCCACAGGAGACGCCGGAGATCGACTCCCGCTGCAGATGCCGCCGCTGGGTTGAAGGTGTTTGAGGCATCAATCCACGCACACACCTTTTCCGCTGCCGTCACTTGTGACAGGAACGAGAGAGCGAGAGACATTCGCCCAGAGCACACGTCCCCGACCAGTTCGGTCATCGCTCCAACCGGGAAGCCGCCTTGAACAAGTTCGTCCAAGGGGTCAATTCCGGTCGGGACGACCGGGCGCACCAAGCGTGCGGGGGGCGTCAGCGCAGAGGGGAACCTATTCGCAAGAGCCGACTCGACTCGGACACGAATTGTGGAGGAGGATGCCATGGCGAAGTAGCTTCGCCTTATCTTCGCCTATCTTGCTCTGGTCGTGTCAAACGGTCACGCACTCTTTATGGTGCAGATGTTACCTATCTTGTTGAAACGAAAGCCAGAATTCTTTTCAGAAGCCTGCCGTACGCCAGCCGCTGAACTCCATGACTGAAGTTAGCTGGCGGCGATGTCCTGCCGAGATGGCCATTTACCATCCGTCCGAGTGCATCAGACGGCTGAAGAGGTTTCCGTAATGACGAGTTTTGCGAGCCGGACAAGCAGATGGTGAAGAGAGCCATATCCCGTCGGAAGGCAGAGTTCATTGACACGATGGATTGCCTCCCCGTGACCAAGCTGCCGGAGGGCCCAGAGTGGACCTACGAACTCAAGCTCGATGGCTACCGGCTTGAAGCTGTCCGGGCCGGTGGTGAAACGACGCTGTATTCACGCCGTAGGAACGTCCTGAATCAGAAGTTTCCTTACATCGTTTCCGCTCTCAACTCGTTGCCGGAAGATACCGTGATCGACGGGGAGTTGGTTGCGATGGGGCCGGACGGCCGTCCGAACTTCAACCTGCTTCAGAATTTTCGCTCTGCCGAGTCCCATATCACGTACTACGCCTTTGACGTCCTCGTTCACAACGGCCAAGACCTCACCTTGCTTCCGCTGTCCGAACGCCGCAGAATCCTACAATCCGTCATCAAGCCCTCTGAGCATCTCGCGCTGTCGGAGGTTTCCGATCAGACAGCGTCCCAGATGCTCAGCTTCGTCCGTTCCCACGGTTTGGAAGGAATCGTAGCCAAACGCACCGACGGCGTGTACCAGCCCGGCATGAGAACGGGAGTCTGGTCGAAACACCGGATCAATCTCGGTCAGGAGTTCGTCGTGGGTGGGTACACACCGGGAACGCATGGTCTTGATGCGCTGATCGTCGGCTTTTACGTAGGCAAAGAACTCCGCTACGCGGCGCGTGTTCGCGCCGGCTTCATCCCCGCCACACGCAGAGAAATCTTCGCAAAGATCAAAGACCTTACGACAACGAAATGTCCTTTTGCAAACCTGCCTGAAAAGCAGGCAGGCCGCTGGGGGCAGGGTTTGACTGCCGACAAGATGAAAGATTGCATCTGGCTTCGCCCGGAAGCTGTCGCCCGGATCGACTTCCTCGAATGGACAGGCGCCGACCATCTGCGGCACACGAAGTTCGTCGCTCTACGCGACGACAAAGATCCTCGCAAGGTCGTCCGGGAGACCTAACTGAGTGGCCTCAGAATCGCAGAAAATACCAGCAAAAGCCTAGAATAGAGGTCTATGTGCTTCTCAGCCCGAGTTCGGCAGAATCTCAAGCACCTCTCCCGTCGCTATGAGGCCGAAGTCGATTGGGCAGCGTTCGAAGAGCTGTATCGGCGACGAGCGGAAGGAGAGGATATTCGTGCCTCCCGTGACCTCCAGCGCAACTTCCAGCACCCGGAAACCGATGTCGAGCGTCGCACCGCCGCATACATCGGTCAATACCTCAAAGCAAAGCGCGACGAGTGGGAGCAGGAAGTGTTCGCACAGCGCCGCCGCGTCGCCGAGGCGGAGGAATCACTCGCGAAGCGCGAGACCAAGAAGGCTCGCGAGGATATTCGGATCGGCACGAAGAAAGCGCAGGACTACCTTGATCGTCTTGCCGACCTTCGTCGGATAGAGCCCAACAACGAAGATGCACGCATCTTTCCGCTCAGCTTTGCTCCTGTACTCATCGCGGAAGAAGGCCGCATCGTCATCAAACCGATGCGTTATACCTGCCGCCTCTCTGGCAAGCCCGCGGACGTGGAGAAGCGGTTTCCCGGCATCTACAACGCGCGAAGAGACAGCCTGGATGAGTACTGGCGTGCCGTCTATGGACGTAGCCATGCTGTCATGGTCATCAGCGGCTTCTACGAGAATGTCCCCGAGCATATGTACCAGCACCGCGAACTTGCTCCCGACGAGAAGGAAAAGAATCTTGTTCTCGAGTTTGATCCAAAGCCCGAGCGAGACATGCTGGTCGCGTGTCTTTGGGATCACTGGACGCAGCCGGGCAAACCCAGCCTCGATTCGTTTGCGGCCATCACCGACGAGCCAACACCCGAAGTCGCGGCAACCGGACACCAGCGCACCATCATAACGATCCAGGAACAGTACCTTTCCGAGTGGCTGTCACCGCTTGCGTTGAGCAAACAGCGGCTTGAACACATCCTTTCGGATAAGGAACTGCCGCACTACGTTCATCAGATCGCAGCGTGAAAGGGAACCCGCCACTTTCGTGTTCCCACGAACACTCGTCGATCGGCCGCCGCTCTTAGAGCGATTCAAGCAGCATCTCAGCCATCAGTATCGGAACATCTTCCGTTGCTTGATTCTGTTTGCCCTCTTGCTCGAATTGAAAGTTGCTCAGTCCCACGCCCACTAAGCGATATAGCTGCTCCCTCGGCAAAGCGACGCGCTCGCACAATCCCAACGCGGTTTCGACCAACACCTCACAACTCGAAACTGGCTGACTCGTTGTCAGGCTGCGCGTCATGGATTGAAACTGCTTCGTCTTCAGCTTAAGAACGACAGTCTTCGCCCCGCGCGCATTTTCCTTCGATGCCTTCCAGACCTTCTCTGCCAACTGCTGGATATGCGGCACGCATTCAGGCAGGGGGATGTCGTCTTCGAACGTATCTTCCGCAGAGACTTGTTTGCGAACCCGATTCGAGATCACTGGATTGTGGTCGATCCCGCGAGCCAGCTCATGCAGCCGGTGGGCGTAGTCGCCAAACTCCTGTTCCAGTGTCCGAAGATCCATCGCGTAAATGTCGCCGACCAGTTTGATCCCGGCGCGGGCCATCCGCGCCTCAGTGACCTTGCCAACACCTGGAATGCGACCCACCGGCAGCGTGAGTAAGAATAGTTGCGCCTCGTGTGGCTGAATCACAAATTGACCGTTCGGCTTACGCCAGTCCGATGCGATCTTCGCCAGGAACTTGTTTGGAGCAACGCCTGCCGATGCCGTGAGATTCAGCTCTTCCCAAATCTGCCTGCGGATCGTCTTCGCCACCACGGTCGCGGTCGGCAGACCTGTCTTGTTCTCGGTGACGTCGAGATACGCTTCGTCCAGGGAGAGTGGTTCGATCGCATCGGTGTGCCTCTGAAAGATCTCCCGCACCGCCTGCGACACTGCTTTATAGCGGACGAAGTCTGGAGGAACGAAGACCGCTTCCGGGCAGAGTCTCTCCGCACTCACTGCGGGCATTGCTGACCTGACACCGAAGCGACGCGCCTCATACGAAGCGGCGCAAACCACCGAGCGCTTTCCTTTCCAGGCCACAACGACAGGGCGTCCGCGAAGGCTTGGGTCGTCTCGTTGTTCGACAGAAGCATAGAACGCGTCCATGTCGACGTGGACGATCTTGCGAGGGCCCAACGCGTGGAGCGTTGACTTCATCTCGCTCGATTCAGGCATTGCACAGCTCGCATTCCGCATAATGCTGAGCGAAAGCGTCCCATTCGGGAATGCCCTCGAAGGCCGAGTTGTTTAGATCGATCAGATTGTGTGGTTTGAGAAACGCGAAGTCGAGCGGACGTGTTTCAGCGAAGTTTCGTAGGAGTTCCGTTCCGACCGGACACGGTAGGCCCTCATCTTCGGCAAACAGCTTCTCCATGGCAACTTCGAGTTGATCCGGTTTGGACATGCAGGACTCCGTAACCTACACACCATTCTGCCATGTTCGCCGTCTATTCGCCTAGAGGCGAACGTTACCATTGCTTACGCTCCCGGTTCATCGACCGGATCGGTCCACCGTTGCAGAGCTTTTCTAGCAGCTTCGCCTGCTTCGGGCTTCTCATACATCACGATGCGCCATTCCTCTTCGTGTCTGCCAAAGACGAGTCCGCACTGGGCCATCATCTCGCAGATCAGCTCGTAGATAGGCGCAAATACTTCGATCGATTCCCAGACGAACTCCTGCAGCCAAAGTTCGTGCAGGATGCGTTCGAGACGCGTTATGAGATCTTTCACCTCCGGATTCTTTTGAAAGACCTCGTGCAGGCGCTCGGTGTGATCTTTCAGATTTCGTTCCATCCCGTGGACGTGGCCGAGCAGGTAACCTGCGCAGATGAATACGTCCCCGAAGATTTGCTGAAGTTCGCGAAACACATCGCCGGCGCCGCGCCCTTCGCGATGTGCCTTGATCTGTTCCAATGCCGCTGCAGAGCTGTCTTCGATTGCCCGGCAGAGAATCCCTTCAAACTCCTCCACCGCTTCCGGGCGAAACATCCCCGAAGACCGGCACGCGGCATATTCGCTCCAGACATCCATGGCCTTCAAAAAGGTCTGACGCGACCGGTTGCCACACTCCAGCGGCTTTCCATAGCTGTCAGGAAACATCCGGTACAGATGGCTCTCGTGCTCCACATGCGCGGCTTCATGGGCGATGCAACCGAGCGCCAACCGCTGCATCGCCGGCTCCAGAGAGAGTGTCGATAACGCGAGACCGCGGCGCAACACGATATGGAAACGAAGGTCTCCCTCGCGGCGGACCGCAGCCGTCCGTGCCATCTCCATGACCTCCGGCTGTGGGTTCATCTCTAACGGAACTTGGTCCTGGGGAAGGTCTTGCAGGGCGCATGCAGCCACACGGCAGTCCGAAGTGACGGTCACGCCGTCCAGTGCCTGCAACTCAATCCCGGAAAACGTGACAACGTAGAGTATTTCTTCGATGGCAACGGCCAGCGCGTCTTGTACCTCGGGTTCTTCAAAACAGGAAAGATCAAGGCTGCACCGGTCCGGCAGCGGCAGCCGCCCTCCACCTTTCGGGGCGAAGGTCAGTTCGCGAATGGCGCTCATCGCGGATACCCCGTCGGTTTCGCACATGGAATTGTCATGCGCACAAAGCCGTGCCTCCATTGCTTAACCAGAGGCAATACAAATACCGGTCCCGTGAAGACCGGTAAGAACCATTTCCGGGAAATAGTATGCGGGATCAGCATAACTCCTCAATCGGATGGGGAGGCGAAAACGTCTGCGGTGCGCCCCCGCAAACAGCCCTATAACCCGAGGTCGGGGAGTTCGAAAGCCGATAGACAGGCTCCTGTGGCCTTTAGCTTTAGGGGCCTGGACATACGCCACAGGCTCCCCGACGCCAAAAGGTCTAGGGAGTTGCTCAGAGCGCCCGGCGGCGCTCTTTGTCTATCGGGGTTTCGACACCCCAGGACGGTGCGTACCCGTCCCACCTCCATCATCGGTCATACCCAATGCCTATGGCAATCGCCATCCACGGGAGGGGTCTCCTCCCGCGCTGCGACTGCTGCGCATTCTCCGCTTCCCACCACAGCGGCCTGTTCCTGCCGCAACGCGACCCTGGAATTCATGTGCGCTGACGCGCACGAATAAGGAAACCAAACCTTGCTGAGGGCTCTGCCCTGGCGCAGCGCAAGGGGTTTCCCAACAGTCTTCCGCGCTGCGCTTGTGCAGACCTTCGCTTCGCTCGTCCTCCGCTTTGCTCCGGATGGGAGATACCCCTCCCCTTGCGCTTTGCCGCCCCGCCTTCGCCAGGAGGCGTTCGGCATGTAGGTACATGCCACGCAAGGCATGAAAAGCAACGGCAACCGCCAAGGAGGAAGCACCCCATGAACAGCACAGCCACCGCCATCACCGTCACCCCGTCCACGCAAAACCCCAAACAGCCGCAGCCACGGCAAACAGCGAAAGAGATGATCGCCGCCAATGTCCAGAGCCTCATCGAGCAGCTAGAGGCCGGACACTCGGATGCACTCACCGCTTACCTGAATGCGATGAGCTGCTTTCATTCGTATTCCTTCGGCAACGTCTTGGAAATTGCAAGACAGCGCCCGACAGCGACGAAAGTAGCGGGGATGTATGCGTGGAACCAGCTAGGACGCCGCGTAAAGAAAGGCGAGAAAGGCATCCGCATTCTGGCTCCCATCATCGGGATCAAGCGCAAGAAGGATGAAGAGGCCGAGAAGGACATCACCAAGCAAAATACCCGCGCCCTTGTTGGCTTCCGAAATGCCTATGTCTTCGATGTGGAGCAGACCGAAGGCGTGGAGCTTCCCGCCATGCGCGAGGTATACGGCGACGTAGGCGAGAATCACGACCGTCTCGTTTCGTTCATCGAGCGTCAGGGCATCGAGCTTGTCTATAGCGAGAAGATCGCTCCTGCGCTTGGCATGAGCTACGGCGGACGCATCGCCATTCTGCCCGGACAATCGAAGGCCGAAACCTTCGCCACCTTGCTCCATGAGCTGGCGCATGAAATGTTGCATAAGGCCGAGCGGCGAACCACCACTACCAAGGTGGTGCGCGAAACGGAGGCCGAGGCCATTGCGTTTGTTGTCGGCAAAGCCGTAGGACTGGAAGCCGGAACCGCGAGTGCCGATTACATCAGTCTCTATCATGGCAACGCATCATTGCTGATTGAGTCGCTGGAGGTCATTCAGCAGACCTCCGCTGTCATCCTTGCCGCATTGGAACCGTCCGCGACCGAGACGATGCCCGATGCAGAACTGGCGCGGGTGGCGTAATGCAAACCATCCTTCAAATCCTCAAGATGGCCGGAGGGTGGCACCCCGGCCTCTATCTCAAGATCGACAACGTCCCGTACATGGAGCTTGTCATCGAGGCGATCGACGAGTCCGGCCCGATTGGACTCCCCGCGCTTTCCGTTGCTCACTATGGCGAACAGAACGGCGACCTCATGCGCGACCCGGAGATGTGCTTCGAGCTTGGTATGGCCGGAGTCCCGCACCTGTCCGCGTTCTATTTTCGCAACGATTATCTGGGCGTCGAGCAGTGGAGCCGTAACATCGTGCGCGGCAACTACGTGCATCTTGTGCAGCTTCACGAGGAGCACCAGCGATTCGCCAAGACATGGGACAACAACCTGCGCTTGCAGGGCTTTGTCGAGGCTTTTACGGACAAGTGCATTCGTGGCTAGTCCGCTCCCTTGGAGCGGAACGCCCAGCATGTTTCTGCTCCGCTACTGTTCATCCCTCAACCGCTCGAAAGGAGCACACCATCATGGAAACGCAGATCGTCAACGCCACCGAATACCGCAACGTAACACTCGCTTTGCTGAGTGAGTCCAAGACCAACCCGCGCCGCACCTTCGAAGAAGTTGCCTTGAAGGAACTTGCATCGTCCATCCGTACCCAGGGCGTACTCTCGCCCTTGTTGGTTCGTCCCCTCACTGAGAATGGCTTCGAGATCATCGCTGGAGCACGGCGTTACCGCGCCGCGCAGATGGCCGGGGTTCCGACCGTGCCCGTCCGCATCGTTCATCTCTCCGACGCAGCCGCGTTAGAGGCTCAATTGGTGGAGAACCTTGTCAGGTCCGAAATCCACCCGATGGAGGAGGCGCAGGGATTCCGCGCTTTGCTGGACTTGGAAGAGCCGAAGTACAGCATCGAGCAGATCGCAGCGAAGGTGGGCAAATCTCCCGTCTTCGTGGCTTCGAGGCTGAAGTTGGCCGACCTTGTACCGGCAGCGGTCGATGCGTTCTATGCCGATGAAATCGGTGTAGGCCATGCTCTGCTGTTGGCGAAGCTGCCCGCCGACCAGCAGGAAGCCGCGCTCCAAGCCTGTTTCAAAGATGTCTATAACGGCGGATCGAAGCCCGCCCGTATCCTGCTGCCCGTCCGCAACCTGCAATTCTGGATTGACAGCAATATCCTGTTAGTCCTGAAAGATGCGCCGTTCAACAAGCGCGACGCGCAGCTTGTCCCGACCGCTGGCAGTTGTGCCGATTGCCCCCAGCGGACAGGCCACAACAAGCTACTGTTCGGCGATGACCTCGGAAGACAGGGTGACCGATGCACCGACCCCAATTGCTACGCTGCCAAAGTCTCAGCGCACGTCGCGCAGACCGTTGCCGCGAAGCCGGAACTGGTTCAGATCAGCACGGCCTATGGCGCACAGAAAGATGGAAGCCCCGTATTGCCAAGGAACAGGTACACTGCGATTCGCGACGATAAGCCGAAATCGAAGGACGACGCGAAGCGGCCCGAGTTCAAGGTGTGCAAGTTCACGACCGAGGCAATCATCACCGAGGGCTCGGACGTTGGCACCATCCACAAGGTATGTGCCAATCCCACTTGCCCCGTCCATCATCCGAAGCAGCCAACCAGCCGCAACGATGAGAAGTGGAAGGCCGAGCAGGAGAAGCAGCGCAAGGAACAGGCCATCGCTAGTACGACTGGCCTCCGCGTCCTCGCCGCTGTGAGCGCCGCTGTTCCCGTTCGTCTCTTGAAGCGTGACCTGCTCTTCATTCTCGAAAAGCTGGTAAGCGTCATGGATGAGAACCGCGTCGAGATGCTGGCACGGCAGCATGGTATCCGGCAGAAGCGGGACGATGGAGGCATCGGCAAGACTCTGACTGCCTTTGTTCGTCGAGCCGATGAAGGCACCCTCTCCCGTCTGATAGTGGAAGCAAGCATCCTCTTGGCGTCTTCGCGGGCCAATCCCACCGCAATTCTCAAAGAAGCGGCCACCGCCTACAAGGTGGACACCGAAGCCATCGCCGCAAAGGTGAAGCAGGAGTTCGCAGTGAAGTACAAGGCGAAGAAGGCAGCGCAACCAGCGGCCAAGGTCGCGAAGAAAGCGGCTTAGTTGCGACAGGCAGACGGGCGGCGAACCTGCCGCCCTTTGCTTGCGTTGTATACGCCACAAAACGGCGGCAGGGAGACACCTCGACGGTTTCTCCCTGCACCCACTTCCATCTTCCTTCCGGCCTTCCGGCCGCCGGCTGCGCGGCAGAAGACGTTCCCCCTTCTGCACTTTCCCCTTTGCTGCGTCTACGCCGCCGACTGAGCAGAGACAACTTTCTCTGGACTTGCAAAGATTAGAGAAAGCTTCATGAACCGGCTTTAGCGCGGTTCTGAAGGATGGCCTGCCTATTTCCTGCCGCCCAGCGATGAAGTGGAACGAGCGCGCCCCGGAGCGTCATTCCCAATTCCGTCAGCTCATAGTCCACGCGCGGTGGGACACTCGGGAAGAGAGTGCGGGTTACGATCCCGTCCGCTTCCAACCGCTTCAGGGTCAGCGTCAGCATTCGTTGGGAGATACCGCTCACGCGCCGCTGGATTTCGTTGTAGCGCAACTGCCCTTTCGAAAGCGCGCCCACGACCAGGATGGTCCACTTGTCGCCGACGCTCATCAGAACTTCGGCAAGTCCTTTGCAGTCTGCGGGACCAAGCGCTTCCGTAGGAACAAATTTGTTCGTTTCGCTCAAGAAAGTGCCTTCTTGTGAGGATTTCGCATGCACTCCATAATAGCGCTACGAACAGGTTGTTCGTACTCGCGAACGCTGCATAAGAAATTGCGCGAGCACATGAGAGGACAAGCAAATGCAGACGACAGCTAGCACCGCCGCACACCAACCAACGCAAGCCCTGACGCGGAACTCCGCTGCCAAGGCGCTCCGGCGGAACAAGATCCTCTACTGGACTTTAACGCTGCTGATGTTCATTCCCGGCACTCTGGGAGCCTTCGCTGAAGCCTTCACCAATGGTCCGGCAAGCATTGTGAAGATCATGCTCGCGCTCGGCTTTCCGGTGTACCTGATGAAGATTTTGGGCGTATTCAAAATCTTCGGCGGCATTGCGATCCTGACGGGCACGCTGCCCCGGATGAAGGAATGGGCCTACGCGGGCTTCTCCATCGAGTTTCTAGGTGCGACGGCAGCGCACGTCATCACAGGTGACCGCGTCTACGCCTTGTTCCCACTCTCATTTTTCATCGTCCTCATAATTGCCTACCTCTTGTGGCATAAGACGGCTGCGACACCCCTGCCGTTTGAGCAGGGCGATGTGCGCGCGTAAACGCGCTCCTGACAGAACTCTAATCCGCGGCAGAAAAGGCAGCGGCACGTAAAACGCGAACGCGACAGAGAGCTAGTTTCGCTCTCAGCAAGACAGCCGAAAGGACAGAAAACATGCTGAAGCTCCTGATCGTCCAAGCAAGCCCACGTGGGGAATACTCCATCTCCCGGAATCTAGCCGCGAGGTTCGTTGCAGATTGGAAGACCGCACATCCCGAAGGAGAGGTCGTCGAACGTGATCTCGCTAAGATGAACCTGCCGTATGTGAACCTGCCCTGGCTTGGCGCGAGTCTGACCCCTATTGAAGCGCACACGCTTGAGATGAAAGAAGTGCTGGCGGTTTCGAATGAACTCGTCGACGAACTGCTCGCGGCGGACTCCATCGCAATCAGCACGCCGGTGTACAACTACAACATTCCGGCAAATTTAAAATCCTACGTTGACCATATCGTCCGCAAAGGCCGCACGCTTGGTGCCAGCGGCGAAGGTCTGGTGCACGGTAAGAAGTGCACTGTCCTGCTGGCTTCGGGCGGTGTATACACGGAAGGTTCGCCGATCCGCGATCGCGATATCGCGAGCATGTATTTGCGGCTGATCCTCAAGGTCATAGGGATCGATGATGTGACGTTTGTTGCGGCTGGCGGCAGCAAAGTCGTTGATATGGGTCAGCAATCACGTGAGGAGTTTCTTGCTCCCTTTGAAGCTTTGCTCTCCGCAGCAGCTCACGCGTAACCCGCATCAGCAAGTAGTTCCGGGAGGAGCGAGATGGAAACGAGGCTCCGGTTCCAGCACGATGTGGTCGTTGACCGCCTTCGGTAGCTGTTGCTTGCAACCAAGGTAGCATCCGTTGTTCGAGGCACATGTGGTCAAGGAGAAACTGAATCTGCCCCAGCTTCCTCCAGCCTGGTGGCAGCGACGAGCAAAGGTCCTAGCGACCTGCTAAATCAGCGTTCCACCCGATACCTCGATGCGCTGAGCGTTCACCCACCGGTTCTCCTCGGAAAGCCTGCGTACCGGCCCTCGCTCGCCGGCGGCGCGGCAGAAGGCGTTCCCCCTTCTGCACTCCCCCTTTCCTGCCTGCGGCGCTCAAGTGGCGAGAGGGTGTTGTCCGACCGAGGGAGAAACGGGTACCGATAGGATCCTCAGAGAACACGAACGATGGACCATGCTAGACCTGCCCCAGACCACCATCGACAAAGAGTTCAGTTCCAGTGATGTAGCTGCTGTCATCAGAGGCAAGGAACAAGACCGCCTTCGCGATCTCATCCGGATGGCCGGTTCGGCCGACCGGGACTGCCTTCGCTAAGTTGGTCATACGCTGCTGGCCCACCGTCGAAGTCCCTACCAACTCGCGGAATCCCTCCGTGTCAATCGACCCTGGACTGACGACGTTGACACGGATCTTGCGATCCTTGAGGTCTGTCGTCCAAGTCCGCGCGAAAGAGCGGATAGCAGCTTTGGAAGCCGCGTACACCGAATTAGATGAGAAGCCCTTGCTCCCGACTACGGAACTGGTCAGGACGACCGTCGAGCCCTCTCGCATCAGCGGTAAAGCCTTCTGCACACTGAAAAGCAAACCCTTCACGCTTGCGTTGAAGATTCGTTCAAAATGCGCTTCGTCGATCTGGCCCATGGGTGCGTATTCCGCCGTTCCTGCGTTCGCGAAGACAATATCAAGTCTTCCGAACTCCTTTGTAATTTGATTGAAGAGACGATCGAGATCGGCCATATCTGCGACGTTTCCCTGTACACCGATACATCCTTTACCGATCTTCGTCACGGCTTCTTCAACCTTGTGTTTGCGGCGCCCTGTTACGTAGATCTGCGCCCCCTCGGCTACAAAGAGCCTTGCAGTAGCAAAGCCAATTCCGCTCGTGCCGCCGGTGATCAGAGCAACTTTTCCATCGAGCTTTCCCATGCCACTCCCCTTTATGTTGTCGATCTGTCCGGCGATAGCCTTGACCCTCGCGGTATGACTACTTCTAACCCTTGGGTTTTAATGTCGATACTTCTACCGTTTCGACCTTCTCTCGCATGCCTTTGCGAAAGGGGGTCTCGTCAACTTTCACTTGAGGCTTGAGCTCTTCAGGTCTTGGTTGATGAACATGCTCTTCAATCAATTTTGTCTGAAGTGCCACTTCAAGATCCGGGCGGTTCGTGATGTTTTCCTTCATTGTTTTTCTCTCAAGGAGATCGAAAGAGCCTCCCAGGGTTGGCGTACCTTCGCAGCGAAAAGGAAGAAGTCGAACAATCAGCTTCCGAATAGAGGAGGGCAGGTGTGAGCCAGTTGGCGCATCAGCTCACTTGAACAACGCGCCAGCGCCTTCCAACCGGCACTCTTTACTTGTCGAAAGATTGACTGGCCCGAACAATAACGTCTGTGACCTCGTCTGGTTTAGCCAGCATGATCACGTGGCACGAATCAGCGGTTATGGTGACGGCATTCATGCGTTTTGACATGAACTCTTCCAACTGTGGCTGAATGATGCGATCTCGCCCTGCAATGATGAACCAGGATGGCTTGGTCCGCCATGCTGCAGCCGTGACCGGTGTACCCAACACATCTTGGGCTGTTGGGCCTTGCGTCGCGATAAGCGTCGTCTTCTCTCTCAGAGGTAGATCTTCCGCAAAGTCGGTCAAGATTCCTTTTGGCAGCAGCTTCAGGTTTCCGAGAGAGTCTGACGTAATCAAATTGTCCGCAGCTATGGGGGCAGGTGGATACATGGAATTGAGCGTCACAGCAGACTCGCCCGCGTCTGGTGCGTACGCCGCCACGTATACCAAGCCAATAACTTTTGGATCATTTCCAGCTTGCGTGATGACAACTCCGGCATATGAATGACCTACGAGGAGTACCGGCGGAGGCGCAATCGCGATCGCACGCTCAACCGTGGCAACATCGTTGGCCAGAGACGTCAGCGGAAGCTGGACCGCCACCACGTTGAGACCCTTCTCCTCCAGACGCGGGATGACCTTTGTCCAGGATGAACCGTCCGCCCATGCCCCATGAACGAGCACTACTGTTCCTATCTTGCTGGGTTTGGACTCTTGAGCCGCTGCTTGTCCTGTTGTACAAAGAAGTGCTGCGACCGCGATGCCAGCCGCTATGCCGATCCTGAGTATCTTGAGGCTTTTCATGTTATCTCCTGTTTCCGGGTTGACTTGTATTAGGGGAGCAATCACTCGGTGAGGGTCAGTGGTTGCCGAATCGAATGAATTGCTCAGTCACCCCTCCACTAGAGACGTAGACAGCATGACCCGTGATTGAGAGAGAGAGCGCATCCGTGGCGACGGCGACCTGCTTGGTTTTATTGCAGTCCGCCCGAGGCTTGTATGATTTGCCCGGTCACCCAGCGTGATTTGTCAGAGGCAAGAAACGTAACGACATCCGCAACGTCCTGGGTCGTTCCAGCGCGCCCCAGTGGCGTTTGGGTAACAAGGTCAACCACAAAGGCTGTCTCAGAATTCATTCCCAAGGCACTGACGCCCTCGGTCAGTACAATCCCGGGATTTACCGAGTTCACTCGGATACCGCGCCTGCCTAGTTCTTTGGCGAGAACATGGGTGATGGAATCGGAGGCTGCTTTGGTTGCCGTGTACATCACCGTGCCAGGCAGATTGAGGGTCGTACCGGCGGTGCCGATGTTGATGATGCTTCCGCCGGCGTCGCCAAAGCGAAGAGAAGCTTCCTTGCACATCAGAAGTGTTCCCAAGACATTCGTATCGAATTGCCTCCGGTACTCCGCCTCTTCGATCTCCGCGAGAGGACCAAACGTGTAAACGCCTGCGTTATTGACGAGGATGTCTACCTTGCCGAAAGCCGCAATCGCCTCCTCGAAGATCCGCCTCACCTCCGAGAGGTTACTAACTGATCCCTGAATGGCTATCGCAATGCCGCCTGCCGCAGTGATTGCGGCCACAGTCTTTTCCGCACCGGCCTTGTCTGAAACATAATTCACGACTATTGACGCCCCTTCGGCTGCCAGCGCTTTTGCGATGGCCGAGCCGAACCCCTTGGAACTTCCGGTGACGATCGCGACTCTACCGTCTAGATCCTTATGCATGAGGACTCCCTATATCTTTCGAGCGCCGAACTCGTCGGTCATTTCCTAGACTACGAATCTGGCTTCAACTCGTCTTGGCAAATGAGCTTCAGGATTGTTCGAAACAATCGACAGAGTGACGCGATTCTGCACAATCCTCAGAATGGCAATGTCAGGTTCACCAATCAAGCCTGCGAAGGAGGGACCTTTGCTCTTGCTTGCAAGATCTTTCCCCAAACGGCGAGATGATCCAAGATCGCCCAGACTGTCTCTCTCGTGTCATCGACAAAGTCGTATTCAACATGAAGCAAGGTATCGCTCAAATCCCTTCTCACAACGATCCGTGCGGACTCCAAGGATCGGAGATTGGCTCTTAGTGCCTTCTTCGACGCCTGGGGAATGAGCCTCATGAGTCGGCTGAGGCGAACGGGTTCGGTTCGCATGGCGCATAGGATTTCCAGGCTCCATTTGCCCTGTATGACCGTTTTTACTCCGGAAACCCGTTGAATGTAATCTGCGCATTCTTGATAGGCCTGCATCAGTCACCCCAAGTCCAAGCAACACTTGGGCTATCTAAATAATACGACCAGTCGTACTATCATGCCATCTCACATCAGCGATGTGTATGACAATTTCTTCTTTGACGATGGCTTCAGACAAAACTCAGCGCGATAAGCCAAGCATTCGGCTGATCGGCACCATATCGTTATCTGGTTGCCATTGAGACATCCGTGGCGCAGATAATCGAGCAGCCTCTGCGAGGGTGTTCACCTTCTGTCAACGATGAAGGATTGAGCGAGCATGACTGTAAGAAACAATGAGCAGGGGACGCGGTCGCTCATACTTCAAGCTGCATTCGAGATCGTCTGTATCTATGGGTTTTCCGGAGTGACATTAGGGAATCTCGCAAAACACATAGGAATGTCGAAGAGTGGCCTCTTTGCACATTTCAAATCGATAGAGCAACTTCACCGGGAGCTGATTAAGCACATTGGCAGTGTCTTTCGCTCGGAAGTTGTGTCCCCAGCTCTCAATGTCGCCGAAGGGCTCCCTCGATTGGAAGCCACCATCGCAAACTGGTTGGCGTGGGCGTCTCGTCCGACGGCGTTAGGCGGCGCTCCACTCTTAGCTGGCTTTTTCGAATTCGATGACCGTGAAGGTTCCGTCCGAGATTCTCTCTTAGAGGAAGGAATTCGTTGGTGTACTCACCTGCGGCAGCTCGTTACCCAGGCCATCGCAATGGACGACTTCCGCCAGGATCTTGACGCAGAGCAGTTTGTCTTCGAGCTTTGCGGTATCTACTTCAGCTTCCATGTCTCGGAGCGCTTCATGCGCGATTCAGGCTCGCGTGGTTTCGCAACACTCGCTGTCGAAGAACTCATCAAACGTGCTCGCAGGCGTTAGCGAGTCATTCGATATGCAAACTCCACAACAAGGGAGATTACACCTTGAAGTCCCTACGCCAGCGGCCGGGGCTGGTGCCCGTGAGCTTCGCGAATGTTCGATTGAAGGACGCTTGGTCACAAAATCCGGCTTGGAAGGCAATCTCTATAAGGGATTCATTGGAGTTGAGAAGGAGCTGCTTAGCGTGATCGACTCGCTGAGCGATGACCCAGCGATGGACAGGAAGTCCGAAGCTTTTCTTGAAGGACCGCGCGAAATGGCTCACAGACAAGCGGCACTCTTTGGCAATTACCGCCAGCTTGACATCGTCGTACGTTCCCTTTGACAAGAGTTCCATCGCCCGCCGCCTCTGCCAGGTGGAGAGGCCGCCACGATGTACCTCTTCGTCCCTCGGGCGGGAGCTCCAAAGATGAACCACATGTGAGCAAAAGAGCATCACAAAATGATTCATGAAGGTGGACGAGAAGAGAGACGGGGCCTCGATGCAGGGAATGATAAGGCTCGTGAGCTGGACAAAGACCGGAGACTCACTCAGGTCCCCATGGCATTCAATGGAGAGTCGAGGCAGCCCGTTCGCGTCAGTGAAGTCGTTGAGTGTTGTCCGCGGAAGATGAAACTGCACGGAATCGCACGCATGAGCCACCTCAGGTGAAAGTGCATCGTCAGCATCGAAGCTGAGGTTTTCGGCAGTGTCGATCTTGGGATCGGAAGAAACGTCAAGCAGCCACCGTTGTTGCACGCGGACAGGGTTGAGATGGACCGTAACGACCAGCCTTGGCAGATGAACGTAGTCAACCGAAGCATTTGTCGTTCGGGCGTGAGGCAATAGAGGTATCACCGCCGTTCTGCTGCGCTTCTCTGATGTGGGCGGGGTATACATGCTGTCTGCGATTGAAGGGAGCGGGCTCCCTGGAACGTTTGTGTAGGGCTGTGGGTTGCGTCTGTCATTCATGTCCGCTACCGCCTTCATGTGCTTCTGCAATTGATAATACGACCAGTCGTACTCAGAAACCATGAAAAGGAATTACCCATTCGTGGGGGGTCATTTAGGGTGTTTCCTCCTTTTTTCCGCGATTCGACGATCAAGCGACAGCCAATCTATTGACAGGCAAGAGGTTCCAACGATGCGAACCGCCCGAGATTCGCTGAACAGTCGTTGGAGATCGGAGCCTAATGCCTCACGGATACCTTTCGGGCCTGTTCCGCTAAAAGCCGAGTGGCTTCGACAAGAGAACTTCGGCGTATGTCAGTTAGCGTTGCGGTAGTCGATTGCACACAGATTCATTTGCATTTGGAGGCTCACTATGCGCAGAAGAGAGAACACCTCATCAGCCGGACACCGGATCTTATGTGTGGATGACGATCTTGTATGCCTTCAGCTCCGTCAGACTCTTCTTGAAAGCAACGGGTACGCCGTGATCATCTCCGATCGACCGTTCGAGGCTTTGAAACAAGACTTCGACGCTGTCGACCTAGCGTTTGTGGATTACGACATGCCTGAGATGAATGGCAGAGAGTTGCTGCTCAGAATGCGAGCGTCAAACGCGACATTCCCCATTGTTCTCCTGAGCGGACAAGCCTATACGTTGCCGGTCGAGGTGCGCGTCCTCTTCTCAGCTTGCATCGATAAGGGCTCGCCGGTACGAGAAATGCTCGAAATCATCGAGCGGTTTCGGACCCAGGGAGACGTGGAGGATTGGGGTTAAGCAAGGTGCATTCGGCTCTCAGACCTGAATTGCAGGTCGGTTTCATGCCAACCAGCACTAGATCAGCGACAGGTGGCCTCAGCTTCGCTATGATTGCACTGTAAACGGAGTGCCATGGCAAACACCGGAACTCGCGAGAAGATCATAGAGGCAGCCTATGTCCGATTCTATGAGTTCGGATACAATGGCACGAGTGTACAAGACATAGTCGATCTGGTCGGCGTTCCCAAGGGAACCTTCTACAACTACTTTAAGAGTAAAGAACTTTTAGGCCTTGAGGCGCTCGATCTCTACGCTTGCGTTGCCGACAAGGTGTTCACGCCACCCGACGTCGCACAAGGATCGCCCAGGTCGAAGAAACTTCAGCCATCGGAGATTGCCCGCCTCCGCGGCCAATTTGAGGAAGCTCTTAAGTTTCAGGAGCGGCAGAAGATCTCTCTCGGCTGCCTTATGGGAAATTTAACCGCGGAATCTTCTGCATTACCAGAGAGCTTCGGGAAGTTGATTGAAAAGAGCTTTAATCGTTGGATCGCCGCGGTCTCTGCTTCCCTCCGAGCAGCCCAAGTGAGTGGGGAAGTTGCCCAGTCGCATGATCCGGATAGTCTTGCCAGATACCTGATGGCGGCATGGTTCGGCTCGCTGCTGTTGATGAAGAATTCGCAAAAGAAGACACCAATCGATGATTTCTTTAGACTAACCTTTGATACGCTCCTGAAAAGTGAGCCTCCGGTAACCAAGAAGAAAGTTCCGCTGCGTCGCAAGGGGACGTGAGAGGCTTCGATCTCGATGCGGAGAACGAAATGATACGTTATCCGTCGAGGAAGCCACGCCTCATCGCGATCGTAACGGCATGAGTCCGGTCGTTCGCGGAGAGCTTGGTGAGAATGCTACTCATGTGATTCTTGACCGTGTCTTCCGAAACAGAGAGGCGCGCTGCGGTGAGCTTATTCGAGTGACCACTCGCAACGAGTCGCAGGACCTGGATCTCTCGCGTCGTCAAAACGGTATCGCCAACATGCTCCGCGATGAGCAGCGCGATTTCCGCAGGAATGCAGCGCTCTCCATTGTGTACTGCGCGGATCGTTGCTAGAAGGTCCTTGCGGAGCATGCTCTTTAGCAGATACCCCTGTGCGCCTGCACGTAGCGCACGTACCGCTTGAACATCTCCGTCGTATGTAGTGAGAATGATGATGCGAGCCGAAGGTGCTTCGCTGCGAATGGTTTCAAGCGCTTCTAACCCGCTCATCTCCGGCATTTGGAGATCCATCAAGGTGATGTCCGGTCTGTGAAGCCGATGGAGCGCGACCGCTTCGAGTCCATTTGTGGCCTCGCCAATCAAGTGCATGTCAGGTTCACCGTCGACCGCCCCAGCGATGCCCTCGCGAACGATTGGATGGTCGTCGACGCTGAGCACGCTTATGAGGTGAGTAGTGTTCATGGGAGTGTTGTCCTAAAATCGCTGAGAAACACGCTCGACTGGAGCTATCATACTGCGCGCTATTCACCGGAAAAGCATCTTGAGTCGCTCGACCCTGCTTTGACCTTTGGACTTCCGATAGGCGACTGCTGCCGGTACGCGTAGCGTCACGCGTGTTCCCGGCTCTCCGTCGCAGGTGATCCTCACTGTACCGCCGATTTTGGCGGCGCGCTCTCTCATGCCACTCAGCCCCCAATGGCCTTCGCGAACACCAGCCGCCAAAATGCCAGATTCGATCCCGCGGCCATTGTCCGAGCATGTCATCACAAACGTTTTGGGGCCAAAATCCAGGCTTAGACGGATTGCTGTAGCGAAAGCATGTAACTGGGCATTTGACAGCGCTTCACGCCCAATCCAGTAGGCCTCTTCCCGAACAATGGGGTGGAGTTCGCGCTCGTCGCCGACCTTTGTGACATCGAATGCCGCGGCTTGTCCAATCGTCAACTCATCACTGAAGTCGCTGAGAGCAGTCAGCAGGTCTGAAGAAGTTACATCATCAGCACGCAGATCTCTCACCCTGCTTCGTCCTTCAAGGAGCACCTCGTCGGCGCGATCAAGCGCACTCTCCATCATTGCCTTTGAGGGTTCACCTTTTGGTATATGCCTTGCAGCTGTACCAAAGCGCAGGATCAGCCCTTGGAAGCCCTGCAGAAGCGTATCGTGCAATTCACGCGCAATGCGCTCCCGCTCCACCATGCGTTCTGAAAGCTGTGAGCGAATCGCTTCACTCAAGTAACGCATACGGGCGACGATCCCGGCGACAAGCACCAATAGAAGAATGGCGACAATGAGAATCCGAAACCACAAGGTTTGTATCAGTGTTGGCGGAATCACAAATGTGATGGATTCGCCGGACCGATTCCAAACACCGTCGTTATTCGAAGCTTGCACCTGAAAGGTATAGGTGCCAGGCCCAAGGTTCATGTAGAAGGCCTGACGCCTCGTGGTGACATCGCTCCAATCGTTCTCCGCACCGAGGAGCCGATATCGGAAGGTCACCTTCTGCGGTGCGACGAAGCTGAGTCCCGTGTAGTCGATCTGAACGTCTCGTGTGCGGGCAAGCAGGCGCATTGTCTTGGCGATCGGATAGCTTTTGTGGTCTGCGAGGAGCGCTTCGATCTTGGTCGGCGGAGGCAGGAGATTATGCTGGATTCGGCCGGGATCGACCATCTGTAGGACATCTGATGTCACGAACCATAAGCGACCGTCAGATGTTTTAGCTAACCTAGGTGTGAAAATGCGGGGGCTCGTTTGCGCTCCGTCGGTCGCGTCGAACAGCTCATACTGCAACCTGCGCTTTGGATCTTGCCGCCACGCTGAAACCTCCCCACTCGGCACACGAATAATTCCGCATGACGCGTAAAGCCAAAGTGACTGTTGATTGTCTCTGATTGACGCGTATATCTCTTCGCAAGGCAGACCGTTGTTTCGGTCCATTGAGATCCACCTTCCGCTGGTCATCACAATCATGCCTTTTGTCTGAGATAACCATAGAGACCCATCTCGCTCAATGGAAAGGCTGTTATTGCCTCGACTGGGTATTTCATATTTAGCGACAGCTATCCCTTCACTTGTCACATGCAGAAGGGATCTCTTGCTCGATCTGACCCATACACCATTCACAGGGTCGTCGGTTATTTCAAGGGCATCCTCGTTGTACCTGGCTAACGGTCTTGGAACGTAATCGGGTCCAATGCGGTACGGCTTGGAGTCATAGGGGCGCATTGCCCAAATCCAACCGGACCTATCTTCGCATAGTGCTCGGATAGGCCCAAAAGCGGAGCCGTCTGGAAAAGTGATCGATCGAAAGTGACCCTTGCTGTACACCCGGAGAGAATCGTCGACACCCACCCAAAGTTTACCGTCATGAGCTCCCAGCACAGAAGTTGTGGTATGCCCCGGAACGGAAAGATTGCTAACGGAAGCTGCATCATCTCCCGGCCTAAAAGTGAATACCTTCTGCCCTGAGGCCACTGTGACCGATCCATTCGGGGATGCAGTGACTGATGTAACCCGATCTCCTCGTAAACCTGCAGCCTTGGAAAAGGTTAGAACATTACGTCGATGGAAGCGATCTAGGCCGGCCGTAGTCGAAACCCAAATGTCATTTTCGCGGTCTTCGTAGATGTCCTTAACAGTGTCTCCCGTGAGACCATCAGCATTTCCGAAGTGTTCCATGTGTTCTTCCGTCAGGTGATACACCCCGCGGTCTGTCGTCCCTATCCACAGACTCTTTTTTCGATCAACAAATAGCGCTGAAATGTTGAGGGTTGCTGGATCGAAGTCAATAACGCGGGGTGACGTCCAGACCCCTTGATTGAATTTCCACAAGCCGCGATGGATCCCAATGGGAGGCATACCGACCCAGAGTGAGTCATCTCCAGAGACCAAGGCAGTGATACCTTGCAAACCATGCTGCGACTTCAGCTCTGCAATGTTGAAGGTTTTAGAATTCCCATCAAGCCAGCTGCAGATCGCATCCACGCTCTCTATCCAGAGTCTCCCTGAACGGTCCTCAACGACGGCATTAGCTCCGGGGCAACCCGGTACCTCCTTGGTGGAGATACATTGCAGTTGGTCGCCAGCAAGCTTACAGATTGAACCGGATGAATCATTGACGCGGGAACGCGCAAGCCACACAGTGCCGTCCGCATTGCGAGACAGCCAATTGATATGTCCGGTGGAACCACTCAGAGGACTCAAGAGACCGTTCGCGATTCGTTTCAGCCCGGTCCCATTACCCAACAGCAGTCCACCGTCTTCCATCGGAAGTATAGTGATGACTTCCGAGGTGTATGGTTGTGCGGTGACTGGGTCCACCCAAGGGGAAAACTGGATACCGTCAAATCGAAACAAACCGCCGTCGGTGGCCACCCAAAGATAACCATCCGAAGTCTGGACTACTTGACTCGGCACACCTCTGAAGGCTCCATCCTGGATGCGCCACGCGGCGTGGGAGTATTGGGTAAACGAGATATGCTTATCTTCGGCAGTCGCGGTCGATGAATTGAAGATGCCGAAGAAGCAGAGCAGGCATTGCAGCAAGGTTGTGAACGCCGCTCCTCCATTTTGGAAAGAAATCCTTTGCGTGGCATCTCTTGATCGAAGTCCTAAAGGCCATTCGCAAATCGCGCGGCATGAAGTAACAAAGCTGCAAGACGTCCAGCTAGCGCGTGAGGTAGGCGGAGCGGCGGCATTCAAGTTCATACGCGGAGAGCTCTGGATCCAACGGCCTCTAGCAAATCTGTGGGCCTCTTTACTTCGAATCGTAGACAGAGATTGCTGAGGTCTCTTCGCTAAAACCACCTTCCTTTTGCATTCCTGCTCAAATGATTCATATCCCGACTAGGTTAGCGCATCCCCGGCAACACGATGAGATCTGTTCTGTCGATGGTGACCGAACACTGCGGAAGATTATTGCGATTCGAACGACGCCGATGGCGACTGCTTTTGACCCGCCTATCGCTCTGTTAGGAGGTAGCGTCCGACATCATCTGGGCGATCAAGTTGCGGCCAATGGCCGGCATCTAGCAGCTGTACTGACGCTCCGTTGAAGTGGCCGGCGAGATCCTGCGCGACCCCGACATTGAGATACGCGTCGCTCTTTCCCCAAACGATAGTCGTCGGAATACCCAACTCTGCTAGCTTGCTCACTTGCAGATTGTTCACAGCGATCTGGGGACGAAGGTCTGCAGCTAAAGCCGCGAAGGCGGGTCCAGCACTCGGCTGTTGGGCAAAATTGTTGAAGATGAGCGGCTGTACCAGCTTGTCAATGACGTCGATCTGGGCTTGCGACACGCCGATTTCAAACTGGAGTTGCTGAAACCTCAGAAGAAAAGCTAGCTGCTTGGGGTCGGAAGCCATAGCTAGTCCAAAGGCGCGTGTCTGAGGTAATGAAAACAGTTCGATCAGTTCTGGTATACGGAGCGTCGGCGCATCTGCATAGAAGGTATTCAACAGGACAAGCCCTGCAATCAACTTAGGTTTTGACAAGGTGAAGTTGATAGCGGCCACGCCGCCGGCATCGTGAGCGACCGGCACAATGCTGTCGAGTTTGAGGAAGTCGACAACCGCGTGCAGATCTCCGAGTTGCTGTTTAAAACCATAGTCGATTCCAGCAGGTTTCTCGGAAGCCCCAAAACCAAGGAAATCGAAGGCTACGACATTACGGCCAGCAGCGACGAGTACTGGGATTAGCAGGTCATAGATATGCAGATTGTCGGGATAGCCGTGCAAGAGAACAAACGTCGGTCCCTTGCCCTCGTACTCACGGGCATACAGGAAATGGCCTTCTCGCGGAACGCGGTGCTCTAAGAACGGAGGTATGGACTCCGAACCCTTAGCTTGCGATGCTCCTACCCCGCCCAATAGGTTTTCAGGTAGGTGCTTCTCCACCATTGCTCTTGTGGATGAGGGCGCTACGAGCCAGGCTGCGGTGACACCAATTCCGGTAACTATCTCTCGTCTGTTCATCTTTAACTACCCTTCAGAGCGCATGCACATCGT
>Ga0302316_10000785_pt1 | contig 26828 bp, 21 predicted proteins | sample III_Palsa_N3_2_FD_200456 | JGI IMG/M metagenome (GOLD analysis project Ga0302316, IMG submission 200456) | Peat permafrost microbial communities from Stordalen Mire near Abisko, Sweden - III_Palsa_N3_2 | ecosystem: Environmental > Terrestrial > Soil > Palsa > Peat permafrost | place: Sweden...
CTCATACTCCACCTCAGCCTCCGCCAGCGCGGTATGGTCATGGCTGCACCAATACACCGGCTTCAACCCCTTATAAACAAACCCCTTCTCATAGAACCCATAAAACGTTTCGAGGATTTTCGCCTCGTACGGAAAATCCATCGTTGCGTAAGGCTTCTCCCACCGCCCAAACACCCCCAGCCGCTTAAACTGGCTCCGCTGCAAGTCGATAAACTTCGCCGCATACTCGCGGCAAGCCTGCCGCACGGCCACGGGGTCCATCTCCAGCTTCTTCCCGCCCAGCTTCTCATCGACTTTTATCTCGATCGGCAGCCCATGGCAGTCCCACCCCGGCACATACGGTGCGTCGAAGCCGGCCATGGTCTTCGTCTTCACCACAAAGTCCTTGATGCACTTATTCAGCGCATGGCCCAGGTGGATCGCCCCATTCGCATACGGCGGCCCGTCGTGCAGAATGTACTTCGGCGACCCCTCCCGCGCCGCCCGGATCTTGCCATATAAATCCGAAGCCTCCCATGCGGCCAGCCGCAGCGGCTCATTCTGGGGCAGGTTCGCCTTCATCGCGAACTCGGTCTTCGGCAGGTTCAGCGTACTCTTCAACGTCTTGGCTTCAGGTACTTCGGGCATCCAGCACTCCATCGGTCGCGCGCCGCGCCCGGCTTTGGATGTCTCCAATCCGACGCAACGCGCAAACCTCTATTGTAAAGTCAGAGAGGGGAGTGCCGCTCGCGAGACCTCCACAACCCGTCCCGCGTCTAAAGAAGAGCCAGAACCGCGAAAGTGTTTGTAGAATGGTTCCCGGAGTCTGAACGTACCTTTGCCGGTTCCCGTGAAAGATCGTATCCTCGGCACGATAGTATTTCAGTCCTGAAAAAGTTCCTCGTTTGTCCCTATGGCCGATATCGACACCCTCCCGCCCCAGCTCGACCCCAATCCGCCCGCTGCTCTGCGTCCGGTGGACGACTCCCTGCACCTTACCGGCGAGCTCCAGGAAGAGGGCGTCCTCGCCTCGCTGATCTCCAGCTTCCGCGACGTCTTCTTCCCGGAAAAGCTCCCGCCCCTGGTCCTTGAGTCCACCCCCATCGCCGTCCCCGACCTGATGGCGACCAAGATGACCAAGAAGTCGGTCGCCCTGTCGATCTCCTTCTACGCGCTGCTCATCCTCCTGATTGCGTTCCTGATCGCCCACCACGTTCAGTTGGCGGCCCCGCACAAGGCAGTCCTGGTACTCACCGATGTCACTCCTCCTCCCCCGCTTCCTCCGCAGAAGACTGCCATCGGCGGCGGCGGCGGCCAGCACGATCTCGCCCCCGTAACCCAGGGCCATCTCCCCAAGCTCGCCCAGGAACAGATCGTTCCCCCCAAGGCGCCTCCCACCATTCCTCCCAAGCTCGCGGTTGAGCCCACAGTGGTCGTCCAGCCAGATCTCAAGATGGCCACCAACACCATGCCCATGATCGGCGCACCCACCTCCTCGCTCAAGGGCTTCTCCATGGGCAACGGCAGCGGGACCGGCATTGGCAGCGGCAACGGTAACGGCATTGGCCCCGGCTCCGGCGGAAACACCGGTGGAGGCGTCATGCACGTCGGCGGCGGCATCAGCGCTCCCAAAGTCCTCGTACAAGTCGACCCCGAGTTCTCCGAAGAGGCCCGCAAAGCCAAGTTCTCCGGCAACGTCGAGGTCTATCTCTGGGTCGACGAGCAGGGCAACCCCTCCCACATCCGCGTCGCCCGCGGTGTCGGCATGGGTCTCGACGAAAAGGCCGTCGAAGCCGTTCGCCAGTACAAGTTCAAGCCCGCCATGCAGAACGGCAAACCCGTCAAGGTCGATCTTTACATCGACGTCAACTTCCAGATCTTCTAACCCCTACACCCACCCGGCATGAACTCCCGAGTCGATGCTCCGCACCTTCGACCTCGTCTTGCGCAGCCGCTCCGGTGTCGCCTCCACAAAAGACCGCTCCACCTGTGCCTCCATCTCAACCGCCGCCGACCGCAGCGCTTCGATACCCTGCGCCGTCGTGGCCATATCGTTCAGGTTCTCCCCGCTCAGCGCATGGATCGCATCCAGGCTGGCGCTGGACTGGTCTGAAGCCGCGGCCTGCTGCGCCGTCGCAATTGCAATCTGCGCAATCATCCGGTCCACCCGCTCCGCCATCCCAATGATGCGCTCCAACGCCGACCCTGCCTGCTTCGTCGTCGCCACGCCCTCGCTGAACAACGCTGTCCCGGCCTCCGTATTGGCGATGGCCGCGCTCGCCCGCTGCTGAATGTTCTCGATCATGCTCGAAATCTCACCGGTGGCCTTGGCCGTACTCACCGCTAGCCGCCGCACCTCTACCGCGACCACCGCAAACCCGCGGCCTTGCTCGCCCGCCCGCGCCGCTTCGATCGCCGCATTCAGGGCCAGCAGGTTGGTCTTCTTCGCAATATCGTCAATCACCGTCACAATCTGTGAGATCTTCATCGAATCCCGGCCAAGATGCCCCATCGATGTCGACGCCTCCGTGACGCTCGCCGCAATCTTCTCCATCGATTCCAGCACGCTCTGGACGATCGTTCCACCCTCACGCGCCGTCTGCGCCGCATCGCGGGCCGTCTGTGCGGCGTCCTGCGTATGCCGGCTCACCTCAGTAATCGACGCCGACATTTCCGTCATCGCCGCCGCCGCCTGCTGTGTCTGCTGGCTCTGTTGGTCGATCCGCCGGTGCATTCCATCGCTCGACGCGCGCATCGAGTCGGCACTCCCAGCCAGCGTGCTCGACGCCGCAGTAAACGCCCCAACCATCTCCCGCAATCGCTCCTGCATGTGGTTCGTCGCTCTCGCCAGGCGGGCAACCTCTCTCGTGCTGACCATCGTCAAGGCGGTCTCGGTGAAGTCCCCGGCGGCAATCACATCCGAGCGTTCCGCAATGCAGCTTATGTCCCGCGCAATCCGTTTACCCAGCGCCAGCGACCGCAATGTCCCCAGCAGTCCGGCAACAACCGACGCCAGCCACAGCACGTCGGCAACCCGGTGCTCCCGTGAAACTCCCATAAAGCAAGCCACGCTGCCGATGCATAATCCCGCCACCACGATACAGGTGTTCAAGCCCACCTTTGTCTCAAGTTTCATCTGTTCCCCTATGCTTCCGATATCTTCGCTTTGCAGATAGGTGAGATATTCCACGCACCCAGAGTCGACGCCACTCTGCGTCCAACCCGCCGCGACCATACCTCGAACTCATCGAACCAGCCGCGTTTCGGCGCTTTGCCCGCACATTGCGGCATCATCAGCACCACAGGCCTGCGCCGCGCTACGGGGAAGAGAAGGGAATCGCACAACGCACGATTCGGCAGGGGAAACGGGATGACATTGCTGGCTCTCACGCTCACTTCATCGGCAAACCGCCGTATCGCATGAGGCCGCCACGACCTATCTGAAAAGTCTTTGCGTTGTAGGGACGTGGCTTCAGCCCCGTCATAAGTCGCTATTGCAATCCGGCTTTAGCCGCGGAGGGACACTTTATATCCAGCAACATCTATTCAGCACCCGTTTCAAGCCCGCCCTATCCCCCCGCTGGAACGGCCACTTCCACCTGCATCGCCGCCGCCTGCAACGCCGCGTCGATCTCCGCAAACGTCATATGCTCCACCGCGCTCCCGGTCCTCGACTTCCATTCCAGGAACAGCGTCCCATAGCTGTCCGTCAGGCAAGCCTCAGGCCCCACCCCAAGCCGCACAAGCATCGCGTCGATCCACTCCGGCGCGCCTTCCAGCTCGGCCCACACCCCGATCGGCGTCTCATCCAGCACCAAATGGCCGCCTCCGGCTTCGGTCCACTCCGTCCTGTACTTCTCATACCGGAAGACCGGGCAATACCCCAGCTGACTGAATATTTCCGCCAGCGCCTCGCCGTCTTCGATCGCGCTCTCAGTCTCGATGCGTGTCTTGTACCGCGACCCCACATCGCCCATCTCGGCCTTGCGTTTATGCGTCAACGTGCAGCGCGGTCCGTAGTGCCGCAGCCGCAGGATCTGTTTACGCGTCCGCAAACTTCGATCCGGTGTGTCATAGAGCGTATTGCTCTCGAAGGTCCGCTCCGTCTCCAGCCAAAACCCCAACTTACTCACCGCCGACCGGAACCCCGCTACATCTCCGACCGCAAACTTCAGCTCGATCTCAGCTCCGTGCATGTCGGACAGTATACGTCCGTCCGTACCCTGGCACCGTTCACTCTTGCACAGCCGCTGCCATAATGGAACTACCCATGTCCTCCACGCTCCATCTCGACGCCGCCGACCCCGTGGATCTCGCCCACGCCGCCTATCTACTCCGCGCCGGAGGCACCGTCGCCTTTGCCACCGAGACCGTCTACGGCCTCGGCGCCAACGCCCTCTCGCCAGACGCCGTCGCGAAAATCTTCACCGCCAAACACCGCCCAGAGTGGGACCCCCTCATCGTCCACATCGCCTCCGCGGACGCCCTCTCCACCATCGTTACCATCCCCGCCGTCCTCGCCACCCGTATCGCGGATCTCGCCGCCATCTTCTGGCCAGGCCCGTTGACCCTCTTGCTCCCCCGCAACGCCTCTATTCCGGACGCAGTCACCGCTCGCCGCCCCTTGGTCGGCGTCCGCGTCCCCTCGCATCCCGCCGCGCTCGCCCTCCTGCGCGCCACCGGTCTGCCCATCGCCGCGCCCAGCGCCAACACCTTCGGACACACCAGCCCAACTACTGCCGCGCACGTTCTGGCCGATTTATACGGCCGCATCGACGCCGTCCTTGACGCCGGCCCCACCACCGTCGGCCTCGAATCCACGGTCCTCGACCCCACCCAGACCCCCATGGTCCTCTATCGACCCGGCGCTGTTACCCCCGAACAGATCGCCGCCGCCACCGGCGTCGCCGTGCGCATATTTCGTGCCGGTATCCTCGTCCCACCAGAGGCCCCGCTCCCCATATTGGAGAGCTCCTCAGCCTTCGCGCTGCCATCTCCCGGAGTCGGCATCCGCCACTACGCTCCGCGCGCCCGCCTCGTTCTCATTGAGCCCAACCAGCCTGGAGACCTGTCGCATACCCTGCTCGCCCAGAACAGCCTCGAAAAGAATGTCGGCCTGCGCGTTGGATTGATGCTGCCCGATGGCTGGACCGCGCTCCCGGGCACCACCATCTTTCCGTGGGGGCCCTGGGAAGATCACGCCGAACTCGCCCGGCGTCTCTTTGACGGACTCCGCACCCTCGACGATCTCGCAGTCGATGTCATTCTTGCCCCGCTCCCGCCACCCGGAGGCCTCGCCGACGCCATCCGCGACCGCCTCCAAAAGGCCGCCCGCCCCTAACCTGACTGTCATCTCGACCGAAGGCGGCGCGTTTGCCGCCGAAGTGGAGAGATCTGCTGTTTGGCTCGCACCATCCACCCGCACCCTACTTCATAACGCTATGCCCCAGCCCAGCTTCGCTGGTCTTATACAAATACTTGATCCCCGCCTTGTAGATCATCACCCGCCGACGCCCCGCCCGCAGCTTTACCACGCACTTGTCATACCACTCGATCACACCCCGCACCTCTTCGCCGTCCTCCAGCACAACCGTCATCTCCGTATGCTGTTGCACCTGCTTCTGAAAGTAGAACGCCTCGGCATGCGAACTCTCCCTTACGCCGGTTGCATCCGCCATCATCGCGTGACTCAGCGGGTCCTCAATGTGCAAAAACTCGCGCCGCCGCTCGCCTTGCGGCAGATGCGGTCGAATCAGCTTCCGCGTCCCATTGAACGCGTTGACGTCAATCTTGCTCTCGATCTCAGTTAGTTCGGCCATGACACTCTCCGCTTCAGATGCACCTGACCTGCTTGAGTTACGACCGCATACACCGGCTCATCGAGCCTGGAACCCGTACAGCGGCTGGTTGGAAAACTTCAGATTTCTAGAATCTTGAGAGTTTGGATGCAGAGACGGCACGGAAGGTTGAATTGTTTCAACTGCGAGAACAGCCGGGGCGAATTCTCGCCAGAACCCCCAAATCACGCGCCCCGCACCCCTTCAAGTTCCGCCGCGAACGCATCCAGGCTCACGTTGCGCAGCAGATTCCGCCGCAATCCGCTCTGCACTGCATCCAGTCCACGCACCGCCGTCTCAATCCACGCATAGTCGAAACTCTCCGCAAACCGTTCCAACTCCGCGCGTATATCCACATTCCGCACCCGCTCGCCTGCCCCACCCTGCACCAGCAGAATATCCTCCAGCAAACTCGCCAGCGCCCGCAGCAGGGAAGTCGTCTTCACCTGCCCCTCCGCCCCCGAACGATACGTCTCCGTCATCTTGAACTGCGCCGAATGGTCTCCCATCTGCATCGCGCCGCGCAGCAACACCAGAGCATCCACCCGCGCCGCGCTGTACTCCGCCAGGTCGAACCCCAGCGCCCGCCCCACCGCGCCTTCGCTCAGCCGAGCCACCAGCTCCCGCTCCGTCTTGTTCCCGCCAACTCCCCGCGCCGCCAGCAGCGCCTCGATCTCCTCCACCGGCAACGCACCCAGCCGCACCACCGCGCAGCGCGACCGGATCGTCGGCAGCAACTCGCCTAAATTCTCCGCCAGGATCATCAAATGCACATACTCCGGAGGCTCCTCCAGCAGCTTCAGCAGCGAGTTCGCCGCCTCCTTCATAAACGCCGCCGAAGTGATAATAAAAACCTTCGCCCGCGCCTCCGAAGGCATCCGTTGCGCCCGGCCAATCAGCGTCCGTACCTGCCCCAGCTTGATCAAAAGCTGTGGAGGATCGGGAGGCACAATCAGCACATCCGGATGCGTCTGCACCAGTACCCGAGTGTCTTTCTTATCGGTCTCGCGCATCTCCTCCCGCGCCGCTACAGCCTCCTCCACCTTCGCCGCCAGCTCCGCGCTCTCCGCGATCCTCACACAATTCCGGCACTCCCCACAAAAACTCGCCAACTCCCGCCCATCCGCAGTCGTCTCCCTCAACTGCCGCTCGCACTCCAGCGCCATCGTCAGCATCAACGCCAGCGTGTACTTGCCCGAACCCCGCCCCCCGGCCACGATCATCGAATGCGGCAACCGCCCCACCGCAATCGCCGCCCGCAGGCTCTCGATCGCCGCCCCATTCCCCACAAACTCGGCAAATCCGCCCGGCAGTCCCATCCCCACAGCCTACCTCACAACCTCACCGGAACAACAACACACCCGACAGCACCAGCGTGCTCAAAAACAGCCCATGAAAATAAAGATGCAGCACATTCGGACGAGGATTGTTCCCGTGCGCCGGAAGCACCTGCCGCGTGCCCGCATACATTTTCGCGTAAAGCTCCGCCGTCGCCTCATCCGTGCCACGAAAATAGGGAATCCACCACGCCGCAATCGCCCAGATCACCGTAATCGCACAATAGACCACCCAATAAACCAAAACGTACTCCGGCTTCCATCTATGCCAAAAGTGAAACGCATAAAAGGTAGCCAGCCCGGGAAACACAGCATTGATCGCCGTTCCAATCCACATCTTCACCGGCCCCAGAACGGCATACATCTGCCGCCCATGCGTCCAGCCGGGAACGTTCACCCAATCGTGCAACACCATCACCAGAAACTGCACCGTGATCAGAACGGTGAAGAGAGTCGCAATCATCCGGCCTCCGCCATCCGCTCCCGCACCACCGCCAGCACCCGCGCCTCGATCTCCTCAATCCCCGCCTCATCCTCAATCGCAACCACCCGCCCCGCATCTCTCCGCGAGATCTCCCGGTACTGCTCATACACCCGGCGATAAAACTCATCCCCCTCGCGCTCAAACCTCCCCTCATCGGTCCCACGAATCCGCGCATTCCGTTCATTCCGCCGCCGCGCCCGCACCAAAGACCCTTCCAGCGGAGGCAGCAACAAGATCGTCAACTCCGGCTGAAACCCATCGCAAACCGCCTGATGCATCGCCCTCACCCGCTCACTCCCCAACCCCCGCCCGCCCCCCTGGTACGCCTCCGACGAGTCCGTATATCGATCGCACAGCACCACTGCCCCCTCCGCCAGCGCCGGACGAATCACCTGTGCCAGCGACTGCGCCCGGTCCGCGAACATCAGCGCCATCTCCGCCTCCGGCGCAATCCCACCCAGCTCCGCCTCGCTCTTCGAATCCAGCAAAACACCCCGTATTCGATCTCCCAGCGCTGTCCCACCCGGCTGCCGCAGCGAAACCACACGCCGTCCCTCGGCTTCCAGCGTCGCCGCCAACCGCCGCAGCTGGGTCGTCTTGCCTGACCCATCCAGCCCTTCAAACGTAATGAAAAATCCCCGGCTCACTCCCGAAAGTCTACTGCACCTGCACATCCCACTTCGCACTCCCCGCCGCAATCGTCACCACCAGCCGTCCCTCCTCCCCCTCCCGCAACACCGGCCCCGCAACCGAGTGCTCCTCGTTCCTCGCGTCTGTCCACAGCACCTTGGTCGGCCCGTCCCCCTGTATCTTGAACCGGTAGTGATACTCAGCCCCCTCCGCCAGCGCCTCCTTGCCAAAGCTCGCGCTCGGATAATCCACCTCCACCACGCTCACCGCCGCCCCGCTCGCATTGCGCACCGTCGCCTCGATATACCGCGACCGGCAGCCCGTCAACATCGCCAAACCGGCCATCAGTACCACAGCAGGGAATCGCATCTCCCCAGCCTACCAGCCGCTCCCCCTGCATCCCATACGGTTTAGAGCATCCGTGCAGATGATTTAGCGGGGAAGGAATTCGTCGCCGTGAACGACGAACTCAGGATAAGCGCCCGCGCCGAGTTCGCGGACGTCCATGCCCTGGCGGTCGCCATCGGCATCCACGCGCTGCTTAACAAACAGGTTGACCAGCAGATTGAGCCCATGGATGAGCGGCAGCATGAAGCCCAGCAGTGCAGCAATACCAACGATCTGCGCGAGCAACTGGCCGCTGGTCGAACTGAAGATTCCGGCGGCGAGAAGTCCCCAAACGCCCGCGCCGGCGTGGACCGAGATAGCGCCGCCAGGGTCGTCGATGTTCAGCTTGAGTTCCAGGAACTCTACGAGATACATGACGGCGGCGCCTGCGACCAGGCCGATGAGCACTGCGGCGCCGGGCGAGATAACAGCGCAACCGGCGCTGCTGGCGACGAGGCCCGAGACCCAGCCGTTGGCGATCAGCGACGCGTCCGGCTTGCCGTAGCGGATGCGCGTGGTGACGACCGTCGCGAGGCACGCCGCCGAGGTGCAGAGCATGGTGTTCAGGAGGATCCGCGGAATCGCATCCGGCGCGGCGTTATAGAACAGCATCGACCCGGCGGAGTTGAGGCCGATCCAGCCGATCAGGGCGAGCAGGCAGCCGAAGAGAACGAGCACGATGTTGTGGCCGGGAATGGCTGTGGGGAATCCGTCGCCCGTGTACTTGCCGCGCCGCGGGCCGATGATCCAGGCAAGGCTGAGCGCAGTGAGCCCGCCGAGGACGTGGATCGTGCCACTGCCGCCGGCGTCTATGAATCCTGTACCAATACCAAAGTTGAGGCCGAGCTTGGCGAGCCAGCCGCCGCTCCAGACCCAGTGTGCGAAGAGCGGGAAGGCAATGCCGGCGAGCAGAGCGCTGGCGATGCAGATGGTAAGGAGCCGCCAGCGGTCGGAGCCGGTGCTGACGGGAATAATCCCGGCCATGGCGACGACGAACATTTCAAAACAGAGAGCAAGGCCGCCGTCGGGGCCTTGAAAAAAGATGCCACGGTCCGCGAGGTGGCCGGCGCCGATCCAGTCCCAACTGGAGCCGCCCAGAACGAGGCTGTACGACGAACTGCCGCTGCTGCCGGCAACGGAGATGCCGAAGAGGACGAAGACCAGGGACGTGACGGCGAGCACGCAGAGCGTCGCTACCATCGCGTGAGCGGCGCTGCGGGAACGGCCGAGGCCCTGGTGCATCAGCGCGAGGCCGGCGGTGGCCAGCGGGATGAGCAGGATGCAGAGCAGACAAAGCGCGAAGCTCATCGGGAACTCCTCGGGCCGAGAGCGTTCTTTGCGTCATGCGCATAGTCGCGTGCCAGCAGGGTGAGGCCGAGGAGTTCGAGAGCAACTCCGGCGGCGATGAAGCAGGCTCGCTCAACTGGCGAAGGCAGCAAGGCGATGGCGGCGACGGCGATGGCGCCTCCGAAGAACAAAAACAGGATGCCAACCAGCTTCACGTTGCCCTCCAGAGCCATCTGCTTAATCGATGAACCCAGTCTACCTCGTGAGGCCGTTACGCGGGCGTGATGCGGAAGCTGTAGGCGATATCGTTTGGCTTGTTGTCCGGTAGCGTAACGACGAGTGCGTCGGGCGTGTGGTCGAATTTGAGCGGAGTAGAGTAGCCGAGCATCTCGACCTTGGCGATCTCGCGCGGCATGTCTTTCGAGCCTTTGGCGAGGGTCTTTATCCGCAGCTTACCGTCCTGCGGCCAGCCGAGAGCGATGGCGTAGAGCTTGCCGTCCTTAGTGGTGAAGCGAAAATCCTCGGCGGTGTAGGGACGGCCTTTGCCTTCGTTGAATCTACCGGTCACGAGCACCTCCGGCGGGCCTTCTCCATAGATCGAAAACGGCCGGGTAGCGAAGATGGCCTCGCCATTGACCTTCATCCAGGCTGCCAGTTCAGTGAGGACCTGGCGCTCGTCGGAGTCGATGGTACCATCGCCCCTGAGTGGAATGTTGAGGCACAGATTGCCGTTTTTGCTGACGATGTCGGCGAGCATATGGATGACAGTCTTCGCTGTTTTGTACTTGTGATCGTCGAAGAGGCTGCGCTTGTAGTGCCAGTCGCCGATGCAGGTGTCGGTCTGCCAGGGGCGGGGAAGAATCTCGTTGGAGAGACCGCGCTCGATGTCGAGCGTCACCGCGCCGAGGTGCTGCGGCACGAAATTTTTGCCGAAGACCACCGCCTCCAGCTTGCCGCCATGCAGCTTCAGGTTCGAGTTGTAGTAGTGCGCGGTGATGTCCAGCCCGGTCTGGCCCAGCGGCAGCTCGTTGTCGTCGAAGTAGATCAGGTCGGGCTGGTAGGTGTCGAGCAGATCCTTGCAGCGCAGGAACCAGGTGTTGGTGAACTCCGGGTTGTCGCAGGGAGGATTCTCGTCCCAGACACGGCCGTTCTTTTCCTGCCAGTCCGCCATCGCCTTGGCGGAGACGATGCCGTCCGGAGCTACGAGGGCCGGCCCAACGTACAGTTCCTGCGGGTCGAGGCCGGCCCAGGCTGTACCCGAGCCCTGGCTGCGCTTGGTCCAGCCGTCGTAGCGGACGCCGGCCAGCGGGCCTTCAGCGTCGTAGCTGAAGGCGGTCTGGAACCAGTGCCACGCGTGGGCGGAGTGGTTGCTGACGCCGAGCCGGATGCCGCGCTTCTTGCAGATCGCTGCCCAGGTGCCGACGATATCCTTCATCGGGCCGATGCGGGTCGAGTTCCAGGCGTGATACTTCGAGTTGAAGTTGTCGAAATTATCGTGATGATTGGCCAGCGTCATAAAGTACTTCGCGCCGGCGGCCTGGTATAGATCCATCAACGCATTGGGGTCCCAGTTCTCGGCCTTCCAGATTGCGTCGATGTCTTTGAAGCCGGCCTTGGAGGGATGGCCGTAGGTCTTGAGGTGATGCTCGTACTGCGGAGTGCCCTGGATGTACATGTAGCGTGCGTACCAGTCGCCTTGTTCCGGCTGGCACTGCGCGGACCAGTGTGCCCAAATGCCGAACTTGGCGTCGCGAAACCACTCGGGCGTCTGGTACTGCGACTTGAGGGAGTGCCAATCAGGCTCGAACGGCCCCTGCGCCAGATCACGCTCGGCGCTGGTGGCAACGCGGCCTGCGGGGTTGGCGGTTGAGGCCGGGGCCAGCGCCAGCATCCGCTTCGACAGGGCAGCCTTGCCGGCGACGGCCATCATGCCCAGGGCACTGCGACGCGAGATCTTCATGCTTCTCTCCTCGACTTTGGTTAACGCCCCACGAGTTTACTCCGAGAGGGTTGTCGCGGCCCAGCCTGATAGGATCGTAGGCATTCCGCTGTAATTGCAGTGAAATTTCTATTCAAGGAGCGTTTGATGAACCTGCTTAGCCGGTTGGTATCTTCTCCCGTGGGTGCGTTCGCCGTGCTGGCGCTGGCGGCTTTTCTTGAGGTATTTGGCGATGCCTGCTTCTCGTCGGGGTTGCATCACTCGACGGGTGCGACGCGGGTTTCGTGGTTCCTGGCTGGGACGGCGGTACTGGCCTCGTATGGGGTGTTCGTCAACCTGCCGCAGTGGGACTTTGGGAAGTTGCTGGGAGTGTACGTGGCGCTGTTCTTCGTGGTGGCGCAGATCGTGGCGAAGCTGCGGTTTCAGCAGACGCCGACGCTGCCGATCTACGCCGGCGGCGCATTGATCGTCGCGGGGGGGCTGGTGATTACGTTCTGGAAGGGTTAGAGCTTCACAAGGAGTTCACCGCTGGTACGAGCCACCGGCTTAAGAGAATTTCTATAATCCTTACGGAATTCTTATGCGAGGCTGGCTACAGTTTTACGATGCCTTGTAAACTCGCACGATTTTGCGATGCAGCCGTAACTGGAAGACTGGACCCTTGGCCTGCCATGATGGGATTGTTAGCGTCTGCAATTCTTGTGCTGATCGTCCCAGGTGCGGCAGCCCAGACGACGGGCACAGCCTCCCAAGCTTCGAGTTCGCCCGCCCCGGAAGAGCAGGGAACGAGCACCGATCTATTTGTGATGCTGGGCTCCGATATCGATCGTCCGGGTTCTTTGCCTCGGGCCAACGACAATATTGGGATCGGTCATACCTTCAGCTTTCTGAAGAAAGACCCAGTGGGTGATGAGTTGACGTTTGCGTACACCTACGAGAACAGCGGGAGCCATGGCTTCTTCCATACCAACTATGGAGAGCACACGGAGAGCGCCGGGGTGATGAAGAATTTCTCTATTCCCAGGACGAAAGCGGTCACAGGCTATACCTGGATCCAGGATGGGATCACGAGCTACACCGGCCACATGCATGTGGAGAACAGGAACTATGGCGGCCTGTCTATTGGAGCGGTCGTTCATTTCAATAACAACAGCTCGACATGGATCCAAGAGACCTATAACAAGGTGAATACCGTTCCCTGGTATACGACCTTCAGCATCGGCTACACCTATAGTTGGTGAAGCTCAGGCTGAGACGGTTGTGCGGACTTTGAAGGCGCCGACGAGTTCGCTGAGGTCGTCGGCCATGGCGGAGAGACGGTCGCAGGCGTCGACGGCGCGGGCGGAGCTTCCGGTGGTGCGGACGCCGATGTCGGCGATCTCGATGAGATTGGCGTTGACGGATTGAGTGGCGGCGGACTGCTCGGTCGAGGCGCTCGCGATCTGGGTGACCATCTTCTGCATAGCCTCAGAGCCCTGGATGATGCTGGCCAGGGCTTCGCCGGCGGAACGGGCTGAGTCGACGCCGCGCTCCACCTGGCGGGTGCTGGCGCGCATGGCGTCGACGACCTTGGTGGTGCCGTCCTGAATGGCGCGGACGGTCAGGTCGATCTCTCGCGTGGCGTTGCGGGTGCGGTCGGCGAGGCGGCGTACTTCACCGGCGACGACAGCGAATCCCCGGCCATGCTCGCCGGCGCGGGCCGCCTCAATGCTGGCGTTCAGAGCGAGCAGGTTGGTCTGGTCCGCGATGTCGTCGATGACGTGGATGATCTTGCCGATGGCCAGGCCGGTGGCGCCGAGTTCTTCGATCTTGAGCGCGGTCGCCTGGTTGGCTGCGAGGAGTTGCTGGATGGAATAGACGGTGGCGTGAATGGTCTCGCCGCCGGTGTGGGCGTTCTGCTCGGCTGTGCGGGCGTCGCGTGCGGCGGCCTGGGTGGTCTGGCTGATCTCATGCACGGCGGTGGAGATGTCGCCCATGCTGGAGGTGATGCTGGTGGCGCGGTCCTGCTGGAGCGCGGATTGAGAGGCGGTTTCGCGGGCGATCTCGGCCAGGCCCCTGGCGGCGTCCGCGAGGTCGCGGGCGTTGCGGGTGACGCGGATGACTATCTGTTCGACGCGCTCGATGAAGACATTGAACCAATGACCGACCTCGTCTAGCTCGTTCTGGCCGCGGACATCGATGCGATCGGTGAGGTCGCCGTCGCCTTCGGCGATGTCCTGCATGCGGCGGGCGAGCCGCTCCAACGGGACGAGGATCTTGAACTGCATCACCCACCATCCGCCTGCGCAACCCATCAGCGCTATCAAGAGGACGCTCCATCCGATGACCTTGGCGCGAACCAATGATTTGTCGACGGCGGCAAACTCGTTGCGGCTCTCCTGTGCGAGCGCGACATCGAGCGACTCCATGTCGTCGTCGAACTGCTTGTTGTCCTTGGCGAGTGCAATGACCCTGGCCTGGAGATCGTCGCTGATGTTTTCCTTGCTGGCAAGCATGGCGGCATAGGTTTGTTCGGAGCGGATGCTGAGGTCCTGCTCGTGTTGCAGCAGAAGATCGGCACGCTGCGCAAACCGGGGCGACGACGCGAGGTTGAATCGAACCAGCGTGAGTTCGGCATGGAGATCGCCGCCGGCTTTCTTCGCGTCGGTAAGGGCGCCATGGTCTTCCAGCAGCACAACATCCTTGTACTCTTTTGTGACTTGAGCGAAGTCGTGTTCCGCCTCGTCGAGAGCGCTCGATGCGGGAATGAGTGAAGTGGAAACGCGGTCCATGCGCTGATGTGTCGCACCTGCCATAAGCTGCAACATCGCGATCAGAATGAGGTAGCCTGCGGCCAACCCTCCCTTGATGAGGATGACCCGGAGTTTGATGCTGCGCTTGACTTGCATGGGTTACCTCACCGGGAGGACATTGACGCCTTCGTGCGGGGCCGATTTGCCGATGTATCCGATCGCGCCGGGGGTGCGAGCGACGTAGTCGACAATGGCGGACTCGGAGTCGAATGTTTTCGGCATGATGCCCTGGCCGGAGAAGACGATGCTGCGCCAACTGGCACGGAAGGCGGAGTCCGATTTGCCGATATAGAGAGTCAGCATGGCCAGATGCACCGCACCGTCTTTGAGAAGCACCGGAGTGACTTGGGAACCGCCTTTGAGTGACGAGGATGCGCCGGTGAAGACATCGCGCAGATCGTCTTTGGAGACGCTAGCCGCTTTTACGCTGGGGTTGGCGATGACTACGACCTGGGCGTGTGCCCGTTGGCAAAGCAAGGGGACAAGCGCGCCGAAGAGGAGGAGCAAGAGTCGCTTTTTCATGAGAATGTTTCCCTTCGCCTTCATTAGAAGCTCACGCCGAACTTGAGCAGGGTCATGCGTGTTGTGGGCTGGAGGCTGGGATTGTCGCCGGCCGAGAAGCCAATCTCGGTTCCGTCGATGAAGTGCTGTTCCAGCTTTGCGTAGAGGAACGGATTGAAGTCGTAGCGTGCTGAGATCGCCCAATCCTTCTGGTAGCGAGCGCTGGTGAAGGCCGCCTTATGGTCCAGAGAATAGCTGTAGTAGATGCCGCTACTGAACTTCTCGGTGAGTTTGTAGCTGGTCATCGCATAAAAGGTGCGCTGGTCGGTACCACTATAGATTGGTGGAGCTCCGGTGAACTGTAATATTGAGGTCACCGCCAAACGGCTATACTCACCGGCAACCATCAGCTTGTTGTGCTCATATTTGCCGAAGAAATAAGGCAAACAGAATCTTGGCGCAGCCATCGTCCCTTGCATCGGCCCGGCGGATATTTCACCGGAGGCGTTCTGGTAGGTTTCGGTGGCGCCGGCCATCAATCCCCTGAGCGGCGTCTCCCAGTGGAGTGTTCCGCCAACTGCCGAAGATTTAAGCCCGTTCGGCAGCGTCATCCCGGCATCCCTGAAAGACTGAAGATATCCATCGTCTGAAGCGAGAATCCGGTCGCCGCCGAAGGCACGATATTGGATTTTGCCCAGCGACTCGCCCAGGGAGGCTGTGCCGTAAACCACGCCTCCATAGTGGGAAAGGATGGCATTGCGGCTGGCCAGAGGGTAGATGGACTGGGGCAGCAGTATCCACAGATAGGCGGGGTCAATGTCCTGCGTCTCGTTCAGCAGTCCGGTCGGGCTCTTCACCTTGCCCACACGGAAACCGAGGTGCTCGTTGACCTTGTAGTCCGCCTGCGCCCAGTCCAGTGTGATCGCATTGCCGTAGTCGCCCAGCAGAAAATAGCGGGCTTGTACGCCAATCCGCAGCTTCGACTCCGGCTGCGCCGATAGGTTGACCACCACGTCGCTCCACGATGCGCTGCTATCTTCGGAGTCGGTGGTGTTCCAGCTGTTCTGGTTGGAATAAATAAATCCCTGGGTGACATACCCATGGAACTGGATATTCATGTCGTCCATGTTTTGCGCCGAAGCCGAGGCCGCGCCGAAGATCAGCATGGAGGCTGCAATGAGAAAGCGAGTCACGTATTTCCCCCTAAGTGGCCCGCATCCTGCGCCAAACGGAGCATGGAGCGGTGCGGGTTACAGAGCCTCTATCGGCACAGGGCGACGGGACGTGAGTTGGCCGGATGGGGTTTGGCGAGACATTAGCGACGCGATGAAGTATTCGATAGGCAGCAGAGCTGTTGTTTTGTAGACTGTCGGCACGGAAGATTGTTGCCATGATTGCGATCGGCAAGGGCATTTACCAATTCGATGAATTTGAGTTAAACCTCGACCTCGGGATCCTGGCGCGGGGAGGACGGCGCGTGCCGCTGGGGTCCAAGGCCTTCGCAGTGCTTGCGTGCCTGGTGGAGCGGCCGGGGGTTGTGGTCAGCAAGGCAAGCCTACTTAATGAAGTATGGGCCGATTCCTTTGTCGAAGAGGGAACTCTGTCGCAACACATCTTTGTGCTGCGTAAGGCGCTGGGCGACAAGGCGGACTATATTGTCACGGCCCCGGGAGCAGGTTACCGGTTCAGCGGCGTGGTGCGGCACACTTTGCCGAATGCCTATGCCGGCGCAAACGTCCTGCACGAGATACGAGAGAGAACCCACATGGTGATCGAGGAGCCGGTGATGCCTACTGCGGTCGCGTCTCCACGACATGCGTGGCGTTATGCAGTGGCGGCCATTGCTGTGGTCGCCGTAGGAGCTGCGGCTGTGAAATTTTGGCCTCGTGGAGTGCCGCCCGGGGAGTATCTGGGAACGGTGGTGGCAGACTTTACCGACACCACAGGTGATGCCGCCTTTGCCCGGACTGTGAAGCGGGCGGTCGAGATCGAACTGGGTCAGTCGCAGTTTCTGGGCTTGTTGAGCGATCAGGATACGGTGAGCACGCTGGGCTTGATGGGGTTGAAGCCGGACACGCCGTTGACGCCGGCGATTGCGCGCGAGGTATGCGAGCGCACCAATCAGCAGGTCCTGTTGACCGGAAGCATCGCCAATGTGGGACCCGAGTATCTGCTGACCATGGACGCGACCAACTGCGTGACAGGCAAGCGCGTGGCCTCGGTCAAAGCCGATGCGGCCGACAAGACAAAATTGATGGGCGCGGTGGATATGCTGCTTGACAGGATGCGCTCCAAGCTCGGCGAGTCGGCCAAGTCGATCCAGCACAATGACGTGCCGCTCATACAGGCTGCAACCAGTTCGCTGGAGGCATTGCGGGCCTATTCGACGGCGCAATACATGGCCGATACCCAGGGAGCTACCCAGGTGACGCTGTTGCCGCTCTATCAAAAGGCTGTCGAGCTCGATCCTCAGTTTGCCCTGGCGTATGAGGCGATGGCCGGCAACTACTACGAGCTCCAGGAAGGCCGCCTGGCCTCGGCCAATTACAAGAAGGCCTTCGAGCTGCGCGACCGCGTGGGCGAAAGCGACCGGCTGGGTTTCGAAGCGCGGTACTACGCCTATGGGTTGGGAGACGCTGTCGCCGGCTTGAATGCATTCCGGGCGTGGGCGGCGATGTATCCGCATGACTATCGCCCCTGGTTAGGTATAGCGAACTTCGACAACCAGCTCGGCAATGCCCCGGAAGCGATCGCCGCAGGCGAGCGGGCCATTCAAGTGAACCCCAACGTTACCAGAACCTACGCCGTCACGGCTCGCGCCTATAAGAACGCAAGCCGGTTCGCGGAGGCCAAGGCAATCGAAGCTGAATCCCAGCGCCGCTGGCCGGGTGCAAGTAACACCACCTTCGAGATTGCGTTCTACGAACACGACCAGGCGACCTTCGACCGTCACGTGAAGGTCTTCGAAGACCAGCAGTGGCAGCTACGCAACTACTATCTCGGCCAGGCGCGATCCATGGAGGGGAAGTACGCCGAGGCGAAAAGACTGCTGGAACTTGAGATCGACGAGGACCGCAAGCAGGGCAAAAGCGAGATCGTCGACGGCGTGCTCGTGGAGCTGGCTACGCTTGCGCGACTCTATGGCTATCCCGCGGAAGCTCATACGGCCCTGGCGCGCATCTCCAAAGGCTATCTGGACAGCGACGATGTCTGCTTGGAAGCCGCGCTGAACGGTGATGTCACGTTGGCCAAGCGTTATCTGGCCGCGCACGAACACGATCAACATGCGCCGACGGACCAGGCCGCGATCGCTATACCCCAGGTGCGTGCCGCAGTGGTATTGCAGGAAGGCAGACCAGCCGAGGCCCTGGCGGCGCTAGAACCTTCGCGACCGTATATGATGGCGGGCTTTGTGACGCGGACGATCCGTGCAGCGACTTATATGAAGATGGGTGAGCCTGCGAAGGCGGCTGAAGATTACAAAAATATCGTCGATAACCCCGGAAGCGGCTTCGGTGCGCTGTATCCCATGGCGCGGCTGGGACTGGCGCGGGCCGAGGCCGCAGCCGGCGACGTGGCCGCCAGTCGTGCGGCCTACCAGGGCTTCCTCAGCGAGTGGAAGGACGCCGACCCCGACCTGCCTGTAGTCAAGGCGGCCAAGGCTGAGTTGGCCAAACTGCGCTAGCCGGGGACGAGGCCGGGACGAAGTCCGTCTCGTGTCGGCTTCTCTGCTGCAAGCACCCCCTGCATGAACCGAAAAGCGTCACCTAAGCGACTCTTGGGGCGACCTGACGTGCTCTCCTTAAGTCCGGCAGGCATTTCAAATGTCAGTGCGCTTTCTCAAGTCACTAGGCTAACTCGTTGTTTTTGAAGAGCTAATCATCTCAAGATTTTTTTGAAAACTCTTGAAATTGGATTTCGCCCCCGCTGTGGTGTAGTGCGTGTGTATCGAGCGAGGCAAAGACGATCCATGTGGCTACTGCGACGCAAAGCACGCACTCCGGAGAGAGAACCAGGAGTTCTCCCGCCAGCAATCGTGCCCATGCGCCGCATCGAGATCACTGTCGAGCGGCACTCGATCTCCAGAATCTTACGCAGCACGGACGGCGCAGGTTTCCCCACAGCCGCCCCAGTAGAACAGATGCCGGACGCGCCGGTCCCAGAGCTGGCGCGTCCGGCGCAAACACCCGTCGTCGACCCAGACACGGTTCCTTCGATTCCCAGGAGGCTTCGGTGAAAAAACCTTCCCGTCATTCTTTAATATCTCTCCCGATCACCCAGATTCTCGCCGCTCTGACCATCTGCCTCGGCACGGCATGGCATGGCGCCGTGGCGCAAGTGACGACCACTCCGTCTAGCCCCATCAGCATCGGCACCATCGCCGACGGCAGCGCGCTCTTGCAGAACATCTATGTGAACAACCTGTACCCGAGCGGGGAAAGCATCACCCTCAATGGCCTGGGTTACACGCTCACAGGCGACACTACAGACTTCAACGTAAGCAACCTTCAATTCTGCCAGGGCAGTTTTGGTCATGGCAACGGCGTCTGCACCATCGACGTGGCCTTTGCTCCGGTTGCTGTCGGTAACTTCTCCGCCACGCTGACCGTCCCATACACCGACCCTTCCGGAAATTCGCAGGCACTGTCCATCGTCATGAGCGGCACAGGGACGGCACAACAGACTACGCTGGTGCCCCTTACCCCGACGCCCGTACAGGGCTATACCACCTCCAGCGTCACCGACGACAACGTCTTCGTCTTCACCAACAATTACGCCGGTAACGCGATCAGCTTCCCCACCAACGTCTCGCAGATCTCCATCACCGGTCCCAACGCCTCGATGTTTGTCATCGATGCGACCGATGGGGGGACGTGGAGTACCTGCACGACCGTTCTCGCCGGCGACATGCTGCCCGGCGAAAGCTGCGTCGAATCCGTTTACTTCGTCCCACCTTCCACCCCTGGCACCTACACAGCAACCCTCAACATTACCTATGCCGTGGTTGCGGCTGAAGGCAACCCCGTGACCCAGACGGCCACGATCACCGGCACCTCACTCCCCCTCCCAACCCAGGCCGGAAACCCCGACCTCGCCTTCGTTCCAACCGTGACCAAGTTTGCCGGCACAGGCGCGGCCGGATCAGGCGGCAACGGGGGCCTCGCCACCGCCGCCCAACTCAACCAGCCCACCGACATCGCCTTCGACTCCGTAGGCAACGCCTACATCACCGAAACCGGCAACTACGACGTCCGCAAGATCGATGCCGTCACAGGAGACATCTCCCTCTTCGCCGGCACTCCCGGCACCCTTGGCCTCTCTGGCGATGGCGGCCCAGCAACCTCTGCCCAACTCGGGAGCCCCATCGGTGTCGCCGTCGACGCCAACGACAACGTCTACATCGCCGACTACGGTAACAATGAAGTACGCGTCGTCTACAAAGCGGGCACCATCCCCGGCCTCTCCGCCCTCACCCCCGGATACATCTATGCCTTCGCAGGAAGCTGGAGAGCCGGATGCGGCGATACAGGCAATGGCGGCCAGGCCGCCAGCGCCACCCTCTGCCATCCTCACGGCGTCATGTTCGATACCGCCGGCAACCTCTATATCTCCGAGAGCTTCATCGGCCACAACGTCCGCCGGGTCGACACCACCGGCATCATCACCACCTATGCCGGTTCGGACCTCAGTTCTGGCGACTTCGACAACTCTGACCCCGACATCGGCTTCTCCGGTGACGGCGGCCCCGCCAGCAGCGCGCACCTCTTCTCCCCCGCATACATCGCGGTCAGCACTGCCTTCCATAGCCCGCTCAGCGGCCCCACCAACAACCTCTACATCGCCGACGTCAACAACATGCGCGTTCGCGAGGTCAATAACTCCACAGGAACCATCTCCACCGTCGTTGGCCTCGGGACTGCCGGTAACAACATCGCTCTCAACGCCGAACGAGGCTACCCCGCACTCGACGCCGCGATCTCTCCCACTGGCATCACCGTCGACTCCCTGGGTCAGCTCTATATGAGCGACGAGATATTGGGCGGCATCTTCAAGGTCGATACCACCGGGACCATGACACAGTATCCAAGCCCTTCCACCTTCCTCTCGCCCGCCGGAAACCTCCGCTTCGATAAATCCGGAAACTTCTACATCCCCAGCTCCGCCGACTACATCTACGAGATCGCCGCCGGCGCCGTCTCCAACTCCCTCATCTTCCCCAACCAGATCGTTGGCACCACCAGCTCCGCCATGTCCCTCACGCTCCAGAACGACGGCACCGGCCCGCTCCTCTTCAACGCAACGCCCTACACCGTCACCGGCAACTTCGCCGTCACCGGCGCCGGCACCTGCAACTTCTCTACAGGCCTCGCCTCCGGTTCCACCTGCACCGTAACCGTCACCTTCACCCCGCAGAGCGTGGGCACGCTGGCAGGCTCCATCAGCTTCGCCAGCAACGCGGCCTCTTCACCGCTAGTCGCAACGTTGAGCGGCACTGGCTATAACCTCATCACGGCCACCCTGAGTCCCAGCACAGTGTCCTTCGGCAACCAGGCGCAGGGCACCACCAGCAGCGCCCACATGGTGACGCTCACCAACACCAGCGCCAGCTCGCCGCTAACCATCACCAGCATCGGCCTCAGCGGAGGCACACCCGCGGACTTCGCCTACACCAGCGGCTGCGGCACCCTCCCGGCCACGCTGCCCGCCATAACCAACAACAGCTGCAACATCAACCTCAACTTCTCGCCACAATCGAACGGCGCCTACTCCGCGGTCCTCACCGTCGTGGACAACGTGACATCCGGTACAGCGCAGACTGTGACCTTGACCGGCCAGGGAACCCCACCCGCGCCCATCGCCACGCTCACCCCGTCAACCTACACCTACCCCAACACCGAGGTCGGAGCCACCACCACCCCCGTTGCCTTCACTCTCACCAACTCCGGCAGCGCCACCCTCAACATCGCCAGCATCGCGATCACCAGCTACAGCTACATCTACACCATCACCAGCAGTAGCACCTGTGGAACAACACTCTCCTACACGCCGGGCAACAACACCTGCACCATTTATGTCACCTCCACGCCCTACTTCCTGGGCTACAACGGCATGGGGCAACTCACCGTCACCGACAACTCCGGCAACACCGCCAACTCGCAGCAGACCTCCTCGCTGTACACCACGGGGCTGCAAGGTCCCACACTCACCGGAACAAGTTATCCCAGCTACAGTGTCTATGCAGAGAATCTATCCGCCATAGGCCAGCCGTTCACGGTCAGGGCCAGCGGCGGGACACCTCCTTATACCTTTGCCTACAGCTACAACTACGTCCCGGGCGGCAGCGGCTGGACCCTCACCCAGAACGGCATCAATGCCAGCCTCGACGGCGCGCCCTTGCTGGGCGGCAACTACATCTCCCTCAGTATCACCGTCACGGACTCCGTCGGCGGAACATCGACCGTTGGGACAGGGTTGATCTATGTCAACCAACTCACGCCCGCGACCGGAAACACGATCAACACCACGCCCATCCCAACCGGCACCAGCGTCTCCTTCACGGTACTGGAGAGTCCGCCGCCGACCAGCGTCACCCCGGCCTTTCCCACCGGCACCGTCACCTACGCTGTCGACGGCGGTTCCCCCACCGGCAGCTACCCGCTGACCAGCGGCATCACCTCTTCCATCACCACCACCACCGACATCCTTTATCACACCATCACCACCTCCTACTCCGGCGATAGCAACTACACCGCCTCGAGCGGCAGCTTCGCGGTCAACGGCAACTATCCCCAGGCCATCACCTTCACCGGCTTCCCGTGCCCCAATGGTTCAACCCTCGCGCTGACCGGCTCCGCCTCTTCCGGCCTGCCTGTCACCTACGCGGTCACCTCGGGCAACGCCTACATCGACCCCAGCGGCACCAACCTGGTCGTCCAGGCCTCCGGCCCCATCGTGGTCACCGCGACCCAGGCCGGCAACCAGAGCTTCGCCGCCGCCAACCCTGTATCCGCCACATTCGCGGCATACTAACCAGCCCCGCCGAAAGGAAAGAGACGATGCAAAGCACATCATCATGCCGCAAGACGTTATCGCTGATTGGAGTACTCGGAGTCACGGCTGCCGCCCTGCTCTCTACCACCGGTTGCGCTGGCCGCAGTGGCGTCTTCGCTCTACCCACACCGGCGTCCGCCGGCTCGAAGACCGTATTTCACGGCAACATTCACGGCGGCCAGCAACCCGTCTCCGGTTCCACCATCCAGCTCTATGAGACCGGCACCAACGGCACAGGATCGGCGTCGCTGCCACTTCTCAGCCCGCCGGCCATGACAGACGGTAACGGCAACTTCAACATCGCCACCTACTCCTGCGACTACGGCTCGCTGGTCTATCTCACTGCAACCGGTGGCAACCCCGGGCTATCTGCTCCCGCCAACAACCCTGCCCTCGTCCTGATGGCAGTCCTCGGCACCTGCAATTACCCAAATGCCGGCGGCAGTGGGACCTACTACACGATGAACCCCAATCTCTTTGTCTTCGTTGATGAGGTAACTACAGTAGCAGCCATCTATGCGCTCTCTCCCTTCATGGTCGATTACACCCACATAGGCTCGTCGGGAGCTGGGTACGGCATCACCAACGCATTTCAGACAGCCGCCATGCTCGCCGACATCGGCGCAGGCGTATCACCGGGCCCGTCCCTGCCCTCCGCCGTTACCTACGACCCCAACACCGGCTTTCCCAGGCTCATCAACACCCTCGCCAATCTCCTTGCCGGCTGCGTCAATACCAATGGCGCTGGCAACGCATGTACCGGGCTATTCAGCTCCACTACAGCCAACGGCCATATCCCCGCCGATACCAGTGCAGCCATGCTGTCCATCGCGCGCAATCCTGGCCTGAACGTAACCGCCTTGTTCAACCAGACCGCTGCCTTTGCGCCGTTTGCTCCCGCGCTCACCATAGCGCCGAAGGACTGGACGCTCGCCCTCAACTACACGGGCCTGGGCCTCAATATTCCCAAATCGATCGCCTTCGACGGTACCGGCAATCTATGGATCGTCAGCCAGGGCACCACCTTCGTCACCGAGCTATATGCCGCGATCAATCCTGGGGGCTACCCCGCAGGTTATTCGTCGCAGTTTCCCGCCGGCCTGCTTGGCCCCCAGTCCATTGCCGTCGACAACTCCGGCCAGATATGGATCGCCAACACCGCCGGCAACTCCGTCGTGCAGCTCGACAACTACGGCAACATTCTCTCCGGCAACGGCTTGACCGGTGGCGGCCTGAACGCTCCAATCTCCATCGCCATCGACCCCAACGGCAACGCCTGGGTCGCCAACTTCAACGGCAACTCGCTCACCCAGTTTCTGGCCAACGGATCGCCCTCCAGCTTCAGCCCCGTCACCCAGGGATTTACCTCCTATCTCCCCGTCTCGCTCCCCGTCGCCGTCGCCGTAGACGGCAACAGCAATGTCTACGTCAGCAACAGCGGCCTCAGCACCTACGGCCTCCAGGGCATGACACTCGAATACAGCCAGAACGGGATCCCCGAAGGCTGCGTCCCCTCCAGCAGCCTCCTCGCTGGCCCGGCGGGCCTCGCGATAGACGCCTACAACAACATCTGGATTGCGGGCAGCGAGATCGCCGGCATCCAGGCATATGCTTCAAACGGCTGCGGCAACTCCGGCTTCGGCACGGCGCCCGTTACCGGTGGCGGCCTCAACACGCCAACCTCCGTCGCCATCGATGGCAGCAACAACATCTGGGCGGCGAACACCGTCTCAGCCGGAAGCATCTCCGAGGTAGCCGCCGGCACTGTGCAGCTCAACGCAGGCAGTGCGGCAGTCCTGTCTCCCACGGCAGGCTTCGGCTCGCTCAACACACCCAATGCGATCGCGGTCGATCCCTCCGGCAACGTCTGGACAGCCAACGCCGGCGACAACACAGTCACCGAGTTCGTCGGCATCGCAACGCCTACTGTTACTCCTATAGCGGCTGCCCTGCCTTAGGCAATATCTACCTAAGCTTAGGCAATATCTACCTATAGATTGTGTGTAATTTTTATAAAGAAATGGTGGAGGCGGCGGGAGTCGAACCCGCGTCCGAAAAAACTGTCAACAGAGAGCGTTCATGCTTTTCCCAGGTTCATCTTTGTCTCGTCAGTGGCGCTTAGAACGGGCGAAGACGCGACACCGACCAGCCTGATCGATCTCGTCATTGCCGTACAGACGGAACAGCTTTGACCAGCCTACTGTGCGACGATCGGTACCCGCCCGTAGGCGAAGCAGGAGCGATCGGCTACTTAATTAATTAAGCAGCAAGCGCGAATTGAGGTTCGGCACTTATGATTTTGGGCGCGATTACGGGTGTACCCACCCCGGCATGCCTCTCTGCCGCAAGCAATCCCGTCGAAGCCGTGACGCCCCCATTTGGAGCTAGCTGAAACATTGCGTTGGGCGGTGCAAAGAACTGCTTCCAGTATACGCTGTGCTGGCGCCCGCGCAGGCTACATGGTTACGGCTTCGAGGTCGATGTTCTCCCACTCGCCGCGCTCGATGCCGGCGCGGATTTGGGCAGGGGTGCGGCCCTTCAGGGTCTCGCGGTAGGCGTAGACACCCTCCTTCATGCAGGTGGAGCACTCCGCGCCGTGCGTGCCTTCGAAGCAGCTATGCAGGCTGTTGTGGCCCATGGTGCGGTCGCAGTGGCAGTAGCAGGGTTCCTGATGCAGGACGGCGGGAATCTTCGCGGCCATCTTGTAGGCGGCGACCTGGTAGGAGTGCGAGAAGTTAGGGCCGGTGAGCTGGGCGCCGCTCATGATGGGCGGAAGCGGGCGGGTTGGCGGCGCGGCGTTGTAGGCGGGGACGTCGTTGGCCGGGTTGGTGAACTGAGCGGAGGCCGCGAGTGTGAGGACGGCAAGACCGATGCAACCGAGGAGGCGCTTCATGGATTCGATGATACTGCGGGCGGGGCGCCTGCGATAGGGTTGGCGGCGGTAGCAGGCGGCGTCACGAAGTAGATGCGGGTTGCGGGGTGGGCGAGCGGGGTGAAGACGCCGCCGAGGTCGCCCCAGGGATTGGTGTCGTATGGGTGGAGGGTGAAGCTGTTGGTGGTGAGGGTCTGGGCGAGCCAACCGGTAGGAGAGGCGACGAGGAGGCTTTCGGCTTCTGGAGGGATGAGAGCTGAGGGCGAGGCGATGGGGACAGGGAAGACACCGTTGCGTCCGCCCCAGAGGTTCTGCTCGCCGGAGTCGTCTGGCTCGAAGCGGTGGATGGCGGCGAAGTCGATCGGGAAGACGATCTGCTGGCGGAGGGCTGGCGAGCTGTACCAATAGAGCGGCATGACGACGAGAGAGTCGCCGATGAGGACGCGCTCGCCGGGCGCGGCAGCACGTTCTATGTCGTTGCGGAGGTGGAAGAAGACGTGGCGTTGCTGGCGGAGGATGAGGGCGCAGGCGAGTTCGCGGGAGGCGACCCAGACGAAGAGGAAGAGGACTGCGGCGGTGGCGGCGCGGCGGCTGATCAGGCGAGCGAGGAGATCGACGCCTGCGATAGCGACTCCGGCACAGACCGGGATGACGCAGCGGGGGCTGATCATGGCGGAACCGGGATAGGCTAGCGCGAAGCCGATGATGGGGTAAGCGAGCAGGGTCGCGGC
>Ga0302316_10000786_pt1 | contig 26813 bp, 25 predicted proteins | sample III_Palsa_N3_2_FD_200456 | JGI IMG/M metagenome (GOLD analysis project Ga0302316, IMG submission 200456) | Peat permafrost microbial communities from Stordalen Mire near Abisko, Sweden - III_Palsa_N3_2 | ecosystem: Environmental > Terrestrial > Soil > Palsa > Peat permafrost | place: Sweden...
CTGGCGCGAACCCGACGTCATCCGCATCTCCCCCGCTCCGCTGTACAACCGCTACGCCGACTGCCTCGTGTTTGCCGATGCAACGCGCCAGTGGCACGGCGGTCGATAGGGATTGTCGACCGCGGATCGGCGCACCCTAGCCGCCCCGATCCGCGGTCTGACTAAGACCTGCCCTGCCGGCGGATAGAGCTCCCGGTTTTCGCGTTGTGCCCGCTGGGGCAGCGATTTGAAAACCGCCATGACGGCAGCCCCGAAGCGCTGAGGATCGGCCACCATCTTCCCGGCGAGCTTGCGTGCGTCGCAGACACGGCATAGCCGTCGCAAAGCCACCCGCCCGCCCGGGAACTGCCTGCCGGTCTTTCCGACAAGCGGATCAGCCGAGTCCGTCAGTGCCAGATAAAGTATTTGGCCCGTCGCGGCCAGATGCTGTTTCGTGCGTGCGTTGCCAGACGTCGCTGGGGAGACTCACGAGACGAAAGTCGAATTTCACCGGCCATTTCAATTTTTTAGCCCGCAAACGTCTTGGAGAGGTCACAGCAACTACGCGGGTCAAGTGCATTGAACAAGCTGAACAAGCAACCAGGGACTGACGGCGCCAATGTCATCGCTATCCATACCGGCGTCGTCTTTGCAGCAAGCGGTTACGCGGGTACTGGTCCGAAAACTCTCGATGAAGGCCTGTGGGCCACCATCCGCAGACTTTGCAGGACCACCAAGGCACAGCTGGCAAGGCTGTGTGCCATGGATCGCCCGAACGCGGTCGCGAACCTGCTGCGATCGTTGCGCTGCCGTTCCGATTGGCGCGGCAGCCCGGCCAAGCGCGGTAGGACGGCAGCCAAATACATCGTTCGCACTCTTTGTATGCCACGGCAACATGATCGGTATCTGGCGTTTTTGTATGGCCATTCGCGCATGTGTGCCTATCAGCGCCGCGACCCCCGTGTGCTCGAGCGCCATTTCCACCGCTATATCCATCTGCAGTGGAATCGACATGCACGCCTGAAAAGCATTCAGCAGCACTACCGTTTCGCACTCACCCGGTTGCCGGCGGTGTTGTTCGAGGCGATCTACATCTACGGGAACGCGACGCTGGGAAGCTTGACCCTGAAGGATGGCAGCCATCTGACGCTTTGCCTGCGCCCACCGATCTTCATGGGGTGCGAGGGTGAGCTGTGCATACAACTCAGCGATGCCAATGATCATCCGGTCTACCGCATCATTCTGAGTGTGATCGACGATCGGCCGACGATCGCGATCGGTTGCATTCAGGGGCCGGATGGCCAGAACGGCAAAGACGTGGTGCGTGACCTGACGCGGAACATGCATGGCATGCGACCGAAGCAATTGATGCTTTCCCTGGTGTACGCGTTCGCCCAGCACCTTGGCATCGAGCGTATCCTGGCGGTCGGCAATGCGGCGCACCCCTTGCGCCGGGTCCGCGAGAAATTCCAGGCCGATTACGACGCGTTCTGGCTGGAACAAAAAGGCAGGAACGTAGGGGATGGCTGGTTCATGCTGCCCGAAGCACTGATCCGAAAATCGGAGTCGGAGGTTTCCAGCAATCATCGATCCGCGTTCCGCCGGCGCGAAGCCATGCGCATCGAAGCGGAGCAGTTGCTGATCAATGCGCTTGGGGCCTATCCACCAGGAACGAGCAGGATTCCTGCGGCCGAAGCGCTAGAATCAGTCGGGTCATTTCAACATGACAGCCTGGAAGCATCGTGGATATGTTGAGCGGAACCACTGATGTCGGCCTTGATGGTGCGGCGTTGCCCGCACACGCCGCGCAGGTGGCAGAACTGTACCGCGATCACAATCGCGCATTGATCGCTTTCCTGCGGTGTCGACTTAATTCCTTGTCTGATGCGCAGGAGCTCGCACAGGATGCCTACTTGCGTTTGCTGACGCTGGAGCACCCCGAGCGGGTCGATTCGTTGCGTGCCTACCTGTTCCGGATCGCGACCAACCTGGCCGTCGATCGATTACGCATGCGCAAGGTGCGCAGCGACTCGCCCATCGAACAACCTCCCGAAAACTTGCACGTCACCCCTATTCCCGAACGACACGTGTGGGCAGTCGAGCAAATACGCGACTTGCGCGAAGCGTTGCGTGAACTACCCGCAAAGACCAGTCAGGCTTTCGTCATGCATATGATCGAAGGGCGGGACTTTCACGTCGTCGCCGATGCCATGAAACTTAGCGAGCGCATGGTGCGTTACCACGTCTCCAACGCGCTGGCACATTGTCGCGCGCGGGTCGATAAACTGGAGATGCCCTGATGGACAAGATCCTGGATCAAAAAACCTTGTACGCGGCAGCCGAATGGTGGACGCGCCTGCGCGATCCCAACGACGACGCCAAGACAGTGGAACAATGGCTGGAGTGGACCCAGGCGGACGAACGCAACCTTGAGGCATTCGAGCACGTAACCGAACTTGGCGATCGGCTTGGCTCGCTCGATGACATCACGCGGCGGCAGTGGGTAAAAGAGTTTGCGCGGCAACTCGCTCCATCGCGTAGCAGGGTTCCACTAGCGGCGGCGGCCTCCGCCATGCTGGTACTGTTCAGTGGCTATCTTGCATGGAACCACCTTGAGTCAAGGGTGACGCCGCAGGACTATGCCAGCACGGTAGCCCAGAACCGGGACATCACATTGTCGGATGGCTCGACGGTTGCGCTGGGCGGCGCTTCCAAGCTGACTACACGCTTCAGCAAGAACGAGCGCCAAGTCGAGCTTGGTGCTGGCGAAGCGTTTTTTCAGGTTGTGCACAACACGCAACGTCCCTTTGTGGTCACTGCGGGTAACGTGTCCATCCGTGATGTCGGCACAGCTTTCGACGTACGCCGCAGCGGGCAATACGTGTCCATAGCGGTAACTCAGGGCCGTGTGCAGATTGCAGACAACGGTGCTGCATCGGGTTCCAGTGCAACGGGCACTGGCACACTCGAAGCAGTTGCAGGCCAGCTGGTGTCGTACGATCCGGCCACGTCAACCATGAGCGTCAGCAGCATCACGCCGGAGCAGGCCACCGCCTGGCGCAGCGATCGGCTGGAATTCATCAATCAGCCACTCAGCGTGGTGGTTGCCAACGTGAACCGCTACAGCGTGCGCCCGGTGCATATCGCCGATGCCGATCTCGAGACGCTTACGTTTACCGGCACCGTCAAGACAGGCGCCATTGACAGCTGGCTGGATGCGTTGCCGCAGGTCTTTCCCTTGCGCATAGATGAGGATGCCCATCATGTGGTCCTCTCCAACGCGGAACGCAAGCAGCGGCAATAATTGTCGGCAAACCAAAACTCCTCCCTAGACTCGCCATAGCCTTGGATAGAACCACTGCGTCTTGATTCGTTGGACGGATCCGCCGTGTGCCATTTACCCTGAGCGCATGTCAAACTGAGCGCTTTCGCTAGGGAAAGCGACCGCCATGAGGGGGTTTGCCCTACTGTTCGTCTGCGGCTGTCTGTCGGTGCCGTTTGCCGCATTCGGTGCCGCGGCGACGTCAGCGCGCGTGGCGTTGGCAACTCCTCGCATTAATTTCGTCATCCCGCCGCAATCACTATCAACCGCCCTGATCGCGTTCGGCAAACAGGCCAACGTACAGGTGCTGACGGCAGGTGGCACGATTGCAGCTTTTCGCTCTGGCGAAGTGAATGGCGCATTCACCCCGGATGCTGCGCTCGTCAGACTGCTGCAAGGTACCGGGTTGAGCTACGCTTTCATTGACGCGGGAACCGTGGTGGTGAAGGCGCGCGACCCTGAGTCGACCAACGCGGCTCATGCTGGATTGGAACCGCCCACCGCGAGTGCCGCCAATGCCAAGTTGCTCGCTCCGGTACATGTCGAGAGCGTGCTTGGCCAAGACACTGGCTACATGGTCGACACCACCAGGAGCGCCACACGCACCGATTCCGATCTGATTGATGTACCGCAATCCATCAGTATCGTCACGCATGACCTGATGGATTCGCAACAGATCCGCACGGTAGCCGATGCGGTTCGCAATGTCGCAGGTGTGCAATACATCGACGGTACCTATAGCTTGCCGAATTTCCAGATACGCGGTTTCAGTCCAGGCAACGGGATGACCGACGGCATGCCCAACAGCATCGTGAGCCCGGGTGATTTTCCACCGCTGATCGGCGTGGATCGGGTCGAGGTGCTGAAAGGACCTGAGGCCATTCTTGGCGATTCCGTAGGTAATAACGACTTTGGCGGCCTGATCAATCTGGTCATGAAAAAGCCGCAGAGCGATCCGGTGCGCGAGCTCAGCTACAGCGTTGGCGAGTATGGCGATACGCAAGCAGGCCTCGATCTGGCCGGACCGTTGGGAAGCAGCAAAGAACTGACCTACCGACTGGTGCTCTCCGATGAATATGCCGATCGCACGGCCCAGGGCTACGTCGGTCAGCGCACCAGCTATTTAGCGCCGTCCATTGGTTGGCAGAACGCGACGACAAAGCTCACCGTCGGTCTCGAACGCATCGTCGATCGGTTACCCATTCCCGATCACACCATCCTGCTTAATGACTCTGTTTCCTCAGCTTCGCCACCCGGCATCCTGCTCGGCAATCCGAGCGACCATTCGACATACCAGACGAGTCGGTTCTACTACATGCTCGAACATCAGCTTGGTGATGTCTGGACGTTCCGCAGCCAAGGTCAATACGTACGACAGTCAACCAACCAGCAGGACTGGACTCTGATTAATCCCACGCCCACTGGAGATGTCGACGCGATCGCGGAGGTGTATCGATCTACCGATGCGTATTACACCTTGCAGAACGACGTCACGGCCACGTTCGGGCAAGGACTGCTGACACACACAGTCGTCGTCGGGATCGACTATGCGCGCTCACTATTCGGCAGCGACGACGATCTATTCAACAACGTTGACGGCGTGCCGTACAACATTTTTACCGGCGCTCCACTTCCGCCTGCCAGATCTGTAGTGCAGCCATCCAGTGACAGCTATGGGCATGGAAACCCATGGTCGACCAATAGCGGTTTGTTTCTTCAGGATCAGATTGCAGTTGGTGAGTATTGGGACCTCCTGCTGGCGTTGCGGCGTACGGCCTACGAGCTTACGACCTACGACGCGAATGACAATCCGTTGTCGACTCTGCACAAGACGCAGTGGGTCCCCAGTCTCGGCCTGGTCTATAAGATCACGCCCGATATAGCGCTCTATGGCAGTACAGCGAATGGCTTCCAGCCCGACGGCTATCTGGGGAAAAACGGGCGACCGCTGGCACCTGTCCTTTCGCGCCAGATCGAGGCCGGAGCCAAGTTCGATCTTTTTCATGACCATGCGCGCCTGACTGTTTCGTGGTATCGCATCATGGACAATCGCAGCTACGACTTGCAGTCGGCGGCGCCGCCGTATTTCTACACCCCGGGTCCGGGCCAGACGAACGATGGTCTGGAAATCGAGTTCACTGGACGGATCGCCCCCGGACTGGACATCACTACCAGCTACACCGATGCGCGCATCAGCAATCACGACGGCACGCCGCCGACAGGCACCCCCCGACAGCATTTCAACCTGTGGACCAGTTACCGGTTCCAGAGCGCGGCGCTGCAAGGCTGGGGCGTGGCCGGTGGCGTGCTTGCACGTAGCCGAAGCCTGGGGCAGACCAGCGACGACAACACGTATTTCCATATTCCTGGTCAAGCCAGTGTCGATGCCAATGTGTCGTACCGTGCAAAAAGCTGGAGCATGACGTTAGGGGTAAAGAACTTGCTCGACCGGAATTTGCTCAGCGATAATTTTGACGAGACGTTTGTGCCGCTGCACAACCGGCGCACCTTCATGCTGACCGGCACCTACGACTTCTAAGTACGACGTGATCGAAACCGGTTGGCCGCGAGTGCGGGCAGCTTTGGACCGCCGTGGCTGGAATGGTGTCCGTTCGCCAAACTCATCATGTTAAGCCGGCGGGGCAAGACCGTCCTTGCCGCAAGTGGACCTCGCGCCGCAGATAGCCTAAGGGCGTGGAAAGTTGCAGCGGTGCTAGCCCTTGGACGCGAACTTGACGCATTGGCCAAATACACCCAGATTCCTTAATCTTGGACCAGCTCAGCTGTGCGCACAGGTCAGGCGATGGGCATCTACGATCTTGCGGTTCGTACTATCCGGTCGGTCTACAGCGAGCGCATCACCACGCCGCCGGTGCTGGATGCCGACACTGTTTTCCCTGCAGCCCGGCGCTTCGCGACGGCGTGGCCGGATATCCGCGAAGAGGCGTTGTCACTCGCTCGTCAGTTAGGCGAAGTCCCGCGTTTCCATGAGGTAATGAAGGAACAGGCGGAAATTTCGGCAAACGATGGTCGGGACTGGCGGGTGTTCGTCTTGAAGGTCTACGGGGTCAATGTCTCGAAGAATATGGCCGCCTGTCCGCGCCTCGTCGAACTGATCGCATCCGAACCTGATGTAGTTTCCGCAACGCTGTCGTATCTGGCGCCGCATAAGCACATTCCGCGGCATCGCGGCCCCTTTAAAGGAGTGCTGCGCTTTCAGCTCGGCGTGAGTGTGCCGCTGGCGGAAGACGGCCGCCCCGCAGCGGTACTGGCCATTGAAGATGTGGAGTACCGCATCGGTGATGGCGACTATCTGCTATGGGACGACACCTATGCGCACGAGGTCTGGAATCGCAGTGACGAAACGCGGGTGGCTCTCTTGCTGGACGTGCGCAGGCGCAACATGCCGATGGGCCTGACGCTGTTTTCGCGGTTTCTGATCACCACAATTGGACTGACTGCCAGGTTTCGCGGTTTGACTTGAGCGCCCGCCTGAGGTGCCTGCTCGTTCGCAGCATGCGGCTTGGTTGAGGCGATGAATATCCGCCTTGGCCGGAGGCAGGCCTTCAAGGCTTCACATCTGGCTCTGCGGATGCCGCACCTGCCCATCCCCGTGCACCACGAAGCGCTCGATGGTGAGCGACTCGGCCCCCATCGGACCATAGGCGTGCAGGCGAGTGGTGGAGATGCCTATTTCGGCACCGAGGCCCAATTGACCGCCGTCGGAGAAGCGCGAGGAGGCATTGACCATCACGACGGCCGAACGCAGTGCGTGCACGAAACGCTGCGCGGCGGCCTCATCGCGGCTGGCGATCACTTCGGTGTGGTCAGACCCATAGCGACGGATATGGGCGATCGCGTCATCCAGATCGTCCACGACGCGGATGGCGAGGATCAGGTCGAGAAACTCAGCCGCGTAGTCGTCCTCGCTGGCTACCTGCGTTGCAGGCACCAGCGCACAGCTGCGCTCGCAACCACGCAACTCCACGCCACGTTCTTGTAGCGCGCCAGCAGCCAGCGGCAGGAACGCGTCGGCAACGTCCCGATGCACCAGCAAGGTCTCCAGCGCATTGCAGACGCCGGGACGCGTGGTCTTGCCGTCGATCAGCAGGTTCAGCGCCACCGTCAGATCGGCGGCGCGATCCACATACAGATGACAGACACCCTTGTAATGCTTGATCACCGGCACACGCGCGTGCTCGGTGACGAAGCGGATCAGCCCCTCGCCGCCGCGCGGAATCGCCAGATCGACGATGTCGCTGAGCTGCAGCAGCTCGATCATCGCATCGCGGCTGAGGTCTTCCATCAACGTGATTGCGGCGGCCGGAACGTCGTGGGCCTGTAGTGCCTCGCGCAACGCAGCAGCGATCGCCATATTGGAATGCAGTGCCTCGGAACCACCACGCAGGATTACGCCGTTGCCAGCCATCAGGCAAAGCGCTGCCGCATCGGCGGTGACGTTGGGGCGTGCCTCATAGATCATCGCCACGACACCCAGCGGCACTCGCATGCGTTCGATCAGCAGGCCGTTGGGGCGTGTCTCGCGGCGCGTCACAACACCGACCGGATCAGGCAGCTGGGCCACCTCGCGCAGCGCGTTGGCGATGGCGGCGACGCGCGATGCATCCAGCCGCAGGCGATCGAGCAGCGCACCTTGCACGCCTTTGGCCACGGCCTTGCGCATGTCTTCCGCGTTCGCGGCGAGGATCCCCTCGCCGCGCGCTTCCAGCCGCCCCGCCATTTCGAGAAGCAATGCACGCTTGCTCACGGTATCGAGTTCAGCGACGCGCTGGGCCGCGGCGCGACAGGCAAGCGCTTGTGTTCGGATCGTGCTGATGGTCGCGCTCATGCAAGGGTCTCTACATCGGTCAATCGCACCAGGTCATCCCGATGGATTATTTCGTCACCATAGCTGTAGCCGAGCCGTGCTTCGATATCACGACTGTGGCATCCGGCAAGCTGGCGTACTTCGCCGGAGCCGTACTGGCAGATGCCGCGCGCGATGAACATCGTTTCAGCATCGGCGATCCCAATCGCGATGATCTCAACCATGTCGCCGCGATTGAACTCGCCCGTCACCTCGGCAATGCCACCGGGAAGCAGCGATGCGCGCCCGCCGGTGAGTGCCTTGGCCGCACCGGCATCGACGCGAATGCGACCCGGCGCGGCCGGTGCGTGGCGCAGCCAGTACTTGCGCGCCTGCATGCGGCTGCGCCCGGCGTGGATCAGCGTGCCATGCAGACGCCCCTGCTGCAGCGCCTGCACCGTCGCTTCGTTGCGACCGTTGAACAGCGCAGTGGCAATGCCCGCCGCAGCCGCCTTGCTTGCTGCTTCCAGCTTGGTGCGCATGCCGCCGGTACCGACCGTGCTGCCGCTACCGCCAGCCATCGCCATGATCTGTGGGATCAATTCCGGAACGTCGTTGACAGGCGTTGCCGCAGGGTCGAGACGCGGATCGGCGCTGTACAGCGCATCGATGTCGGAGGCGATCAGCAGCAGGTCGGCATCAACCAGCGCGGCGACGATGGCCGCGAGGTTATCGTTGTCGCCCAGCTTCAGCTCGTCCACCGCGACCGTGTCGTTCTCGTTCACCACGATGAGCACGTCCAGCGCCAGTAACTCGCGCAGCGTGGCACGCGCATTGAGATAGCGACGACGATTACGCAGGTCATCGTGGGTTAGCAACACCTGGGCCACCGGCCGTGCGGACAGCGATTGCCATAGCGCAATCATCGGTGCCTGGCCCAGCGCGGCGAGCGCCTGACGTGCGGCGAGCGCACCGCCAGCAGCTGTACGCTCGCGCAGCAGCGCACGGCCCGCCGCCACCGCGCCGGAAGACACCAACACCACCTGCCTACCCTCGGCATGGCTGCTGGCAATGAACGCCGCCAGCGCTCTGGCGAAGCGCGGCGTGAGGCCGTCGCCATCGGCGGCGAGCAGATTGCTACCCACCTTCAGCACCGCACGGCGCCAGTGTGGCAAGGTCTGTCCAGGCAGGACGACGCCGACGCTCACGCGGCATCCCCTGCCCGTGGCGCAGGCGAGCGATCGCCGTGACTCTTCGGTGCCGAGATCACCAGGAAACGAACATCCGCCGCACTCACGTTGTGGATCTGGTGCGCTGTTCCGGGCGGCACATGCAGGCCTTCACCACGCCGAAGTCGGTGCTGCTCACCTTCCAGCTCGATCATGGCCTCGCCTTCAAGCACGTAAAAGAACTGGCGTGCATGCCCGTGTCGATGGCGCTGCTCCGCCGCTCCCGGCGGCATCCGTTCCTCGATGACGCTCAGGTCGTCGCCGGCGAGCAAGTGCCAGCCGTCGCAGGCTTGGCCCCAGCGATAGTGTTCGGCATTCCCCGTGCTGATCGTCGCCATGTCGTCCCCCAGCTTTTCAGATGATCGATCAGCCCGTCTAAAAATTGGGCCTTTCAAAAGAATCGGCCTTCGAGAAGACCGTATCGCTCAGCCGCAGATCATGGAAGAACACACAACCAGCATCACAGTGCTTGCACCATGCGACGCTGCCCCATCTTGAACCATGCTTTCGCGATCTTGCCTGCCTCGACCTCATAGATAGCCACCACATCGACTTCGCCGAGGCCCTCAGGAAAGTTTCGTCTCACGAGTTCCTGATCGACAACCAGATTACCGACGACCATACGCTTGACGAGCGTGCCGTGCAGGTTGGCCTCCTTGAAGCGCTCGACGTGCCTCTGACGAATTTGCGCTGCACCATCGGCAAGCAGCGATGAGGGAAACGCGAAGTACTGGCAGTCATCAGCCCAGCAGAGCATGAAGCGATCAATATCACGCGCGTTATACGCGTCGAGCTGTTCCTGCACGGGACGCTCGACCTCAGTCAGACACGATTCCCCATACATCTCCATACCCCGCATTCAGCCGTCCAGAAGGTCGAGTCGTTGCTGCAGCACATCCAGTCGCAGATCATGGCCCGCACCGGGTGACACCCGCGCAGCGAGGCTGCTTTCTGGCGTGCGGCCGTGCCCGGCAGAACTGGCAGTCTCTGCCGCAGCGCGATAGGCGTCGCGGAATGGCACGCCGGCGGCAGCCTGTTCGATCGCCACATCCGTGGCGTACATGGCCGGGTCGATCGATGCACGCATCGACGCCTCGTTCCACTGCATGCGTGCGAGCAGATCCGGTACCAGTTCCAACGCGGCTAGACCGTGGCGGCAACCGTGGAACAGCGAGCCCTTCGAGAACTGCAGGTCACGCTGGTAGCCGGAGGGCAGCGAGAGCAGCTGCTCGATCTCGGTACGTGCGGCGGCGACGCTGGCATAGCTCGCACGCAGCAGTTCCACCACGTCCGGGTTGCGCTTGTTCGGCATGATCGAGCTGCCGGTGGTGTACTCGTCCGGCAGCTTGACGAAATCGAACTCGGCGGTAGTGAACAGCGACAGATCCCACGCCAGCCGGCGCAGATCGAGCAACGCACTGGCGATCGCCTCAAGCACCGCCATCTCGAACTTGCCGCGCGACAACTGGGCGTAAATTGGGCTGACCTGCATGCGCGCAAAGCCGAGCGCTTGCGTGGTGTGTTCACGATCGAGCTTGAGGTTTACGCCGTAACCGGCAGCTGTGCCGAGCGGGTTCGCATCGATCCAGTCGGCCGTCTGCCGAGCACGCCACGCATTGTCAATGAAGCCCTCGGCAAAACCGGCAAACCACATCGCCGTGGACGACACCACTGCGCGCTGAAGATGCGTATAGCCCGGCAGTGGCAATGAGGGCTGCGCCGCACGCGCAAGGCAGACCTTTGCGATGTCGCGACAATGCACTTCGAGTACGGCGAGCCGGTCTTTCAACCACAGCCTGGTGGCCACCAGGATCTGGTCGTTGCGGCTACGCCCGGTATGCACGCGGCGCCCGGCATCGCCGAGTCGCTCGGTGAGGCGTGCCTCGATCGCCGAATGACCATCCTCGTAGCGCTCGTCCAGCACAAAGGTGCCCGCACTGAAATCCGCCGCAAGCGCATCCAGCTCGCGTTTCAGCGCGATCGCCTCGGCAGCGCTCACGACGCCGATGTTCGCCAGCCCTTCGACATGCGCCTTGCTGGCGGTAATGTCATGCAGGAAGAATTCGCGATCCAGCAGCACGTCGTCACCGGCGAGAAACTTCATGATCTTCGCGTCGATCTGAATGCCGGCCTTTTGCCAGAGGGGTTGCGTCATGTGGTTGTCTCGGTTGTCTTTAAGGGACGGGGGACGAGTAGCGAGGGCGCGAAGTTGATGTTCTCCGGTGATCCAGAGATGCGCCCTCGCTACTCGCTCCTCGTCCCTGCTTCATACGGGAATGGCGGTGTATTCGTCTACACCGATGGCACGGTTGATGTTCTGCATCGCTTGCGTTGCCGCGCCCTTCAGCAAGTTGTCCAGTGTCGCCACCACGACTACCCGCTTGCCATCCGCTGACAGCGCGAAGCCTCCGATCTCCGCATGATGCTGGTGGGCAATGCGGCTGACCCATGGTGCCTCGTCCAGCACGGACACCAGCTTCTCATCTGCGTAGGCATGCCGGAAACGCTGCAGCACCTCTTCGCGCTTCAGCGGGCGCGACAGATACAGATTGGTGGTGACGGTAAGCCCACGAAAATGCGGCGCCACATGTGGCATGAACTCAACCGGCACGCCGAGTCGGAACGAGGCTTCCTTCTCGTGCATATGCCCGGTAAGCGCATACGGCATCAGGTTGTCGCGCAGTTTTTCCGGATCGTTCTTGTCCGACGGCGTGGTGCCGGCGCCGGAATAACCGGATACGCCAAAGCAAACCGGTGGCGCGGCCAGCAGATCCTTCAGCGGCGCGATCGAGAGCTGTATCGCCGTGGCATAGCAGCCGGGATTGCTGATGCGCTTCTGGCCACGCCACTTGTTGCGGGTCAGTTCCGGCAGGCCGTAGTACCAGTTCGGATCGAAACGATAATCGGCCGAAAGGTCCACGATCAACGGATCGATGCCAGCCGCGTCGAAAGCGGCGACGCAGGCCGCCGCCTTGCCGTTAGGCAGCGCCAGTATCACCACGTCAGCGCCCAGACCCGGTAGCTCCTCGTGTGCCGGCGAGCTGTAGTGAAGTTCGCCACGGTACTCGGCAACATGCGCATCGACACGCTGGCCGACAAGTTCACGCGAGGAAACAAACGCCAGGTCCAGCGCAGGGTGCCTGGCAATCAGCCGAATCAGCTCAGCGCCGGTATGACCGCGCGCCCCGACAATGCCGATGGTCTTTTTCGAAGTGCTCATGGCGTTCCATCCAGCAGCGTCGGTTCCCGCGTTGCGCAATGCGCGACGCAACGGGCGATCGTGTCGAAGCCATCCATGCCGTACCAGTAGACCTTCCAGCGTGGTTGCTTGAGGCTGCCGTCGCACTCACCGTCGTAGAACGGATTGACCGGATTACCGGCACGCGAACGCCAGAACAACTGCGGATTCTGCTCGCGCATGACCAGCCATACCGCGCGGCCGAGACCTTCGCCTTGCGCGTCGTCGAGCACGGCGAACTTGTCCAGGTAGGTCAGTCCATCCTCCTCGGTGAGGATCATCGCGGCACGATAGTTTTCGCTGACGTACACATGGCTCGGCCTGGTGCGCTCGAAGTAATCCGCCACCAGCGTGCGACCGAAGCTGGATTCGATCAATGCGCGCATCCGCGCCTGGTCGATGCCGTCCCACGAATCGAACGTCAGCACCTTCTCGCCGCGCCGAACCAGCGTGCCCGAGCCCTTGTGGGTGAACAATTCCTTGGCCAGTTCGGACGGCCGCGTGATCGACACCGACGAGGTCAGCGGCAGGTTCGCCAGCAAGTCAGCGATCTGCTCGAGCTTCAGCCGCATGCCACCGTTGAGCCATGGCTGCGCCATCAGATGTTCGTATTCGGTTGACAGGTTGATCGAATCGATCAACTGGCCTTCGCCGTCGAGCAGTCCGCCGGTACCGGTCAAGAACACGATCTTGTACGGCTGCAATACGCGCACGAGTTCGTTCGCGGCGAAGTCTGCGTTGATGTTGAGGATCTGCCCCTCCTCGGTCTCGCCCAGGCTGGCGATTACCGGGATCGAACCGGCGCGCAGACTTGCCTCGATCGGCGCCAGGTTGATGCTCTGCACTTTGCCAACCAGGCCGTAGATATCGCGATCCAGATAGCTGGACGTAAAGACGCCCGATGGCACCGAGGTGGCGCGTGTATCCATCGTCTGCAGCGCTTCCACCAGCTTGAGGTTCTGCTGCTGGAATACTTTGCGCACGATCGCCAGCGTCTTTGGCGAGGTGACGCGCAGGCCGTCGACGGTCTGCTTCTCAATGCCGGCGGCGGACAATTCCTCGTCCAGTTGGGGACCAGCGCCATGAAGCACGATCGGCGTAAGGCCGACCTGCTGCAGGAACGTCAGCGATGAGGTGAGATCAGCCAGCTCGTCGCGCAGCACCGCGCCACCCACCTTGACCACGGCGAAGCGCTTGGCGTCGATCTGCGAGAAGCGCTTGAGGTATTGCTGGATCTCCTTCGCGCTGCCCATGCTCGAGAGCAGGCGCACGATGGTTTTTCTTGTGTGCTTATGCGTTTCCACTGTTCACGATCCGGTAGATGGTTTGTGCGTACTGCTGCAACTGTTCGAGCGCGACCCATTCGTCGGCGCTATGCGCCTGCGCGATGTCGCCGGGGCCATAGACGAACGCGGTATAGCCGGCAGCCGAAAACAGCGCCGCTTCGGTCCAGAAGTCCACCGCGTTGCCGACCGGCAGTTCCAGTTCATCGGCAATATCGCGGGCGGCCAGCCGGCGCTCCTCGGCCCGCGCGGTATCGCCGGCCGGAAGCGAGGCACCGCGGAAAGTCTCGGTGAATTCCACCGGCTGCGGCTCGACCAAAGTCTGGAAACGTTGCAGCAGCTGATCGGGGTCCATCGTCGGCAACGGGCGAAAGCCAAAGCGTACTTCAGCCGTCGGCGCGATCATGTTTGCCTTGATGCCGCCTTCGATGCGCCCGAGGTTGAAGCGCAGCCCGGTGAGGCCACCAAAGCGCTCATGCGATTGCGCTGCCACGAAGTTCAATGCGGCATCTCCCCAACGCACGGTCTGGTGCAGCGCGCTGTCACTCGGCTTCTGCTCGCCCGAGGCATGCCCGGCGTGACCGGCAAAGCGCATCAGCACCGACTGGATGCCGCGATGTGCCAGCACGGCTTCTGCCTTGGTCGGCTCAGCGACGATCACGGCTTCATAATCATTCGGTATGCTGAGGAAGCCGGCGATGCAACGCGCATCGTTTGCTTCTTCGTCGGTGGACAGCAGCAAGGCCAACGGACCGTCGGTGGCACTTGCCACTGCCAGCAGCGCCGCTGCCGCGCCCTTGATATCGCAGGCACCGAGACCGATTGCGTGATCCGCGGTAACTCGAAGTTCGTGTGGGCTCGCGCTCCAGTGCGGCGAGTCCGGCACCGTATCCATATGCACGTTGAACAAGTAGCGCGGTTGGCCGCGCACCGCATGCAAGGTCACTGCGCCGGCGCCGTAGTCGGTTACTTGCACATCGAATCCGGGCAGCTGCGCGCGCACGTAGTCGAACATCCCACCGGTGCCGATCGCACGCGGCGGGTTACGCGTGTCGAATGCGACCAGCGCCTTGAGATGCGTCAGCGTGGCATCGAGCAACGTGCTCATCCGCGGTTGACCTCGGCCCATAGCGTGCTGCTCATGCCGAACAGCTTGATGAAGCCTTCGGCCTCCTCCACGCCCCAGTCAGCTGACTGTGCATAGGTCGCGCCCTTGGCGTTGAGGATGTGCTTCGATTCGATGGCCACCGCACTGACCAGGCCGCCGCTCGTCTCCAGCACCACCTCGCCATTGACGGTGGACTGGCTCGACGCCAGGAAAGCTTCCAGATCGGTCTTCAGCGGATCGTGGAAGAAGCCCTCATAGACCAGCTCCACCCACTTGCGTGCCACCTCCGGCTTGAAGCGGTTCTGCTGCTTGGACAACACGGCTTCTTCCAGCGCACGATGCGCGGTCAGCAGCGCGGTCAAACCCGGCGCCTCGAAAATGATGCGGCCCTTCAGGCCGATCGTGGTGTCACCGGTATACAGGCCACGACCGACGCCGTATTGCGCGAACAGACCGTTCAATTTCGCCAGCAGCTTGTGGCCGGCGATTTTCTCGCCATCCAGCGTCACGGCTTCACCCTTGACGAAGCCAATCTTCACGCGCAGCGGTTCGGACGGCCATTCGGAACGCGGCTTGCACCAACCCACCGCACCTTCGCCCGGCGCCTGCCAGCGATCGATCTCGCCGCCGGACATGGTCAGGCCGAGCAGGTTTTCGTTGATCGTGTACGCCTGCTGCTTCGCGCGCACGCCGAAACCGCGCTGCTCAAGATAAGCCTGCTCATAGGCACGGGTCTGGGTGTGCTCTTTCTGGATCTCGCGGATCGGCGCCACGATTTCGTAGTCGCCCAGCGCCTTCACCGTCAGATCGAAACGCACCTGGTCGTTGCCCATGCCCGTGCAACCATGCGCGATGGCCTTCGTGCCCAGTTCGTTGGCGCGCTTCAACGCAGCTTCGACAATCAGGTAGCGATCGGATACCAGCAGCGGATACTGGCCCTGATAGCACTCGCCAGCCTGCACGAAGGGCTTGACGAAGCCCTCCCAGATCGCAGGACCACCATCGACGGTGACGTGCGAGGCAACGCCGAGCTCGGCCGCGCGCTGCTCGATGAACGCGCGCTCTTCGGCATCGACGCCGCCGGTATCGGCGAACACGGTGTGCACGGCCCAGCCGCGCTCCTGCAGATAAGGCACGCAGAAGCTGGTGTCGAGGCCGCCGGAAAAGGCGAGGACGATGTCTTTGCTCATGGCTTGCAGATCCTGGAAAGAAGAAACGATTAGACGGATGCGACCACGATGCGCGGCTCGCAGCGCACCGGGAAATTCACGGAATTGGCGATGAAGCAGCCATGGTGGGCCTCTTCATGCGCGGCCTGCGCCCTGGCCGGATCACTGGCAGCGCTGATGGTTACCTGCGGGCGTAGCATCACTTCAACGAAGTGGCCGCCGTGCGCATCGGTTTGCATCGTGCCCTCGGCCGCATCGGCATAGGCGGTGACCACGATGCCGGCCGTGGCGGCCACATGCAGGTAGGACAGCATGTGGCAGGTGGAAAGCGCCGCCACCAGCATGTCTTCGGGATTGTGCTTGGTGGAGTCACCCCGAAATGCCGGATCGGAGGAACCGGCCAGCACCGGCTTGCCCGCCACGCGAATTTCGTGCTCGCGGCCGTAGCCCTGATAGGTCTGCGTACCGGTTCCGTGGTTGCCGGTCCACTCCACGTCGACACGGTAATGATGCTGATGCCCGCTGCTCATGCGTTGGAATCCTCTTGTAGCGACATAAGGTCGGCCAGCTCCGCGTCGCCATCACCATCGCGCTGCCGCAGACCGTCAATCACGCCGAGGCGATTCGCTTTGGGATGGTTCTGGTTCAACTTGAACTTGCCTTCGATGCGCTCGATCGAAATCTCCAGACCGACGATGCCGTGCAACGCCTTCTCGATGTGATCGGCCGGTGCGTCCGACACTTTCCACGGGGATGGCAGCCCCGCCTCATTCCGATCGGTCAGCCGCTCCAGCAGCGTACGCAGCCACACCGCGTCCTCAATCACGCGCAAGCGACCATGCACATGCACGACCGCGTAGTTCCAGGTCGGTACTTCGCGACCACCGGACTCGTGTTTGCTCGGATACCAGTTCGGACTGATATAGCCATCGGGCCCACGGAAGATCACCACGACGTCGGCACCATCAGCCAGCCGCAATTCATTGCCGCGTGCGACATGGCCATGCAGCACGTTGTCGCCGATCAGTTCAAACGGAAGATGGTTGGCCACCAGCCCCGAATCCGTCTCGACCACCACCGTGGCGAACGGAAAATCATGGATCAAGCCATGCAGTGCATCGACACGCGTTTCATTGAAGTAGCTGGGTGTATACATGGAGCTTCCCTTGAATGGTCTCAGCGACAGTTGATCAACGATGCCATGACGGCCTTCTGCACATGCAGGCGATTTTCGGCTTCGTCGATGGCGATGCAGGCGGGCGAATCCATCACCGCATCGGTGGCCTTGATGTTCCGGCGCAACGGCAGGCAATGGCTGAACAGACCGTTGTTGGTGAGCGCCATCTTCTCCTCGTCGACGATGAAGTGCTTGTTGGCCTCGCGGATCGGCTTCTCCTGCTCCCAACGACCAAAATACGGCAGCGCGCCCCAGCTCTTCGCGTAGATCACCTCGGCGCCCGTGTAGGCCTCGCGGATGTCATGGCTGACCTTGAGCGAACCACCGTTCTCCTTCGCATTCTGGTAGCCGAACTCCATGTAGCGCTCGTCCAGCACGTAGTCGGGCGTGGGGCACAGCAGGGTCACGTCCATGCCCAGCTTGGTCGCGATCAGCAGCGCGGAATTGGCCACCGCGGTGTTCAACGGCTTCGGGTGATAGGTCCAGGTGAGCACGTACTTGCGGTTCTGCAGGTCGCCCAGGTGCTCCTTCATCGCCATGGCGTGAGCCAGCTCCTGACAGGGATGGGTGATCGTCTCCATGTTGATCACCGGCACCGTGGCGTACTGCGCGAACGCCTTGATCACCTTGTCCTGGCGATCCACCGCCCAGTCCTGGAACTTCGGAAACGCGCGCACGCAGATCAGGTCGACGTAGCGCGACAGCACGCGCGCCACCTCGGCGATGTGCTCTTCGGTGTCGCCATCCATCACGCTGCCTACTTCGAACTCGATCGGCCACGCGTCTTTACCTGGCGACAGCACGACCGCGTGCCCACCGAGATGGAACGCCCCGAGCTCGAAGCTGGTGCGCGTGCGCATCGAGGGATTGAAGAACAGCAGCGCGATCGACTTGCCGGCCAGCTGCTGGCCGCGTGGCGAACGCTTGAATTCAGCAGCCTGAACCAGCAGAGCGTCGATCTCCGCGCGACTGTAGTCCTGGGTGGTGATGAAGTGGCGAATGGTCATCAATCAATTCCCTGCGGCGGCAGCCGCGCATTGTCAAAAATCAAAAACAAAAAACCCGGCACAAAGGCCGGGTTTTATCGTCGATACACATGAAACGCGTGCGACAGCCTACCCGGCCGAATGTCCATACAACGGTCGGCGCGCACGCGACGTCATCCCAGCAGCCGCGCGGGCGCTGGTAAGTACGTTGGCGGTATAGACGGCTGTGGACATGAAGATTCCGGCAAGCAAGGCGGGCATCATGCCGGCAATCTCGCTGCTGCGCAACAAAAATATGGGCGCCCGGCATGGTTTGGATGCAGGACGCCCATCGCAACGCCGCCGCCCAAAGGCGGCGGCGGTTTTCATTCGGCCGGAGCCACGTTGACCAGGACCCGCAGGCGCTCGCCCGGATCGTAGCCAAGGCGCGACTCGTACACTTCGCCGCGATAACGGTACTGCACGTCGTAACCCATGATCTGACGCTGCTGCCCCGGACCGCAGTTGGTCACCGTCTGTACGGTCTGGCCCGCGCTATTGGCGGCAACCTGGTTGCCGACGGCACCACCGGCCACCGCACCAACAGCCGTTGCCGCTACACGACCACCGCCACGACCGATGGTGCTGCCGAGCACGCCACCCACCACGGCACCCAGGATGGTGCCGCCGGTCGTATTGGCCGGGTTCTGCGTAACCACCGTCTGGTTCTGGCACTGCTGCGTCGCGCCGTAGACGGGATCTACGCGCAGTACATCGGCCCAGCCGTAATGAGCATTGCCGTCGCCGGGCGGCGGCCCACCCTGCGCAAATGCACTGGTGACGGTCAAAAACAGCGCCAGCACTGAAAGAAACTTGTTGGTCTTGGTCATTACGACCTCCGGTGGGGGACATTGGGTGCATGGTTGCACCTGCTTGTTGCATTCCATCAAATTCAGGCTGAATACAGGCTTAGAATTAACGTTACGCAACCATGTCACTTACACCTTGTTAAGATGTTTCGATGATATGCGCGCTACTGGCGTGCCGCCCCACCGCCCCGGATTTTCTCCTCAATGCCGATTTCGCTCTATAACAGCCTGTCCCGCCGCACCGAACCGTTCGCGCCACTCGATCCAGACCGGGTGACGATGTACCTGTGTGGGCCGACGGTCTACAACTACGTTCATATCGGCAACGCGCGCGGCCCGGTGGTCTTCGACGTGCTGGCGCGACTGCTGCGCAGGCATTACCCGAACGTGGTCTACGCCCGCAACATCACTGACGTCGACGACAAGATCAATACCGCCGCGCTGGAACAGGGCGTCGAGATCGGCACGATTACCGGAAAGTTCGCCCAGGCCTACCGCGAAGACATGGCCGGCCTCGGCATCGCGTCGCCCGACATCGAACCGCACGCGACCGCGCATATCGGGCAGATCATCACCATGATCGAAAACCTGATCGCCAGTGGCAATGCCTATGGGGCGGCGGACCATGTGCTGTTCGACGTCGGCTCCTATCCGGCCTACGGCAGTCTGTCCGGACGCGATACCGAGGAGCTGATCGCCGGCTCACGGGTCGAGGTGGCTCCGTACAAGAAGAATCCCACCGATTTCGTGCTGTGGAAGCCCTCCACGCCTGAACTGCCAGGCTGGGACAGCCCATGGGGCCGCGGCCGTCCCGGCTGGCATATCGAGTGCTCGGCGATGAGCGCGGCGCATCTGGGCGAGACGATCGACATCCACGCCGGCGGTATCGACCTGCTGTTCCCGCATCACGAGAACGAGATCGCCCAGTCCACCTGCGCGCATGGCGGCAAGCTGTTCGCGCGCTGGTGGATGCACAACGGCATGCTCACTTTTGACGGCCGCAAGATGTCCAAATCGTTGGGCAATGTGCTGCTGGTGCACGAGCTGCTGAAGCTGCATCCGCCTGAAGCACTGCGCCTGCTGTTGCTGCGTGGGCACTATCGGCAGCCGCTGGACTGGTCCGAGGGCGCCATCGCGCAGGCGATCAGCACGCTGGACGGCTGGTATCGCGTGCTGCGCGATCTGGCCGACGTAGCCGTGCCACCAGGCGCGTTGCCGGTACCCGCACCGGTGGAAGCAGCGCTCTGCGACGACCTCAATACGCCGCAGGCGCTGGCTGAGCTGTCGCAGCTCGCCGACCAGGCACGACACAGTGGCAGCGTCGAAGCCAAGGCGGCCCTGCTCGGCGGCGGTCTGTTGCTCGGCCTGCTGCAACAACAGCCGGAAGCGTGGCTCAAGCGGGGCGAGAGCACCGTTGACGAGGCACATATCGAGGACCTGCTGCAGCAGCGCCGCGCCGCGCGCGCCGCGCGCGATTTCGCGCGCGCCGATGCGATCCGCGGCGAGCTCACCGCACTGGGCATCGCCATCGAGGATAGCGCCCAGGGCACCCGCTGGAGCGTGCTGAAGAATTGACTGTATGAGCGCACCCTGTGCGGGATGCTTTGCCGGAGGTGGAAAAAGAGCATCGCGCACAGGGTGCGCTCCGACAACAACGTCTTCGCCCTCGCTCTGCGCGATAATGCCCGTATGAACACGATTGCCACTACCAGCGCCGCGCAGGCGCAACAGGATATCGCCGAGGAGTTCGCGTTCTTTGGCGACTGGACCGAGCGCTACCAATACCTGATCGATCTGGGCAAGCAGCTGCCGTCGTTCCCCGAGCAGTGGAAGACCGAGGAATATCGCGTGCACGGTTGCCAGTCGATGGTCTGGTTGGTACCCAGCGGTGATGCGTCGTGCATGCATTTCGAGGCGATCAGCGATTCGGCGATTGTGTCCGGTCTGATCGCACTGGTCCTGCGGGTCTATTCGGATCGCCCTGCGCGGGAGATCGTCGACACCGAACCTCAGTTCATCGCCACGATAGGACTGGCCAAACACCTCTCGCCAACCCGCTCCAACGGACTTGCCGCCATGCTGGCCAAGCTGAAGACCTATGCGGCCCAGGCGCTGGCCTGAACACTGCCGCGTCCGTCATCTTGCAGCAGCCTCTATCGCCTGCACCTCGGCGACCGGAAATCCGCCCCGCATGCGCCGCGCCGCATGCACCAGCAGCAACAGCACCGGCACCTCAACGAGCGGCCCGATTACCGCAGCGAACGCTACCTTGGATGCCAATCCGAACGCGGCGATAGCCACTGCAATCGCCAGCTCGAAATTGTTGCCGGCCGCAGTGAACGCCACAGCGGTAGTCCGCGAGTAATTCGCACCGACCCAGCGCGCCATGGCGAAGCTGACGCCGAACATCACAAAAAAATAGATCGTCAGTGGTAGCGCCACACGCAGCGCATCCAGTGGCAGCTGCAGCAACTCACCGCCCTTCAGGCTGAACATCGCCACGATGGTGAACAACAACGCGACCAGCGTTATCGGCCCGATCCGCGGCAGGAAGTGCTCGGCATACCAGCGCTCACCCTTCGCGCGTACCAGCCAGCGGCGACTCAGCCAGCCGGCCACAAACGGAATCCCCAGATAGATCAGCACTGCACCCGCGATGGTGGTGAACTCCACGCGCACCACCTGCCCGGCCAAGCCGAACAGCGGCGGCAGCACGCTGAGGAAAAACCACGCGTACGCGCCAAACGTAAGCAGCTGGAAGATCGCGTTGAACGCCACCAGCCCAGCGGCATACGAGTTGTCGCCGCCAGCCAGCTGGTTCCACACCAGCACCATTGCTATGCAGCGTGCCAGCCCGATCAGGATCACCCCGGTCATGTATTCGGGCCGATCATGCAGAAACAGCACTGCCAGAGCGAACATGAGCAGCGGCCCGATCAGCCAGTTCTGCAGCAGCGACAACCACAGCAGGCGACGGTCGCGGAATACCTGCGGCAATGCTTCGTAGCGCACCTTCGCCAGCGGCGGATACATCATCAGCACCAGGCCGATGGCGATCGGCAGGTTGGTGCTGCCAATGCTCAGTCGATCCAGCGCAGCAGGCAGCCCCTTGAATACAGTGCTGAGCACGATGCCGAGCAGCATCGCCGCAAAGATCCACAGCGTGAGCCAGCGATCGAGAAACGAAAGACGCAAACGCGGCGCCGACTCAGCAGCCATGGGAGAGCTCCCGCGACGCAGTCTGGCCAGAAGCACCTTCGATACCACCGATGGCCTGCAATGCCGACCTCAACGCCGCCGGTTCGAGTCCATCCATCGGCAATGCAACGAACGCGCTGATGCGGTTGCGCAGATAACCGAGCGCGGTGAAAAAAGCCGCCTTCCGCTCGAGCTCCGTACCTGTGACCGCCGCAGGATCCTCAATACCCCAATGTGCCGTCACCGGATGGCCGAGCCATAGTGGACAGGCTTCTCCCGCCGCGTTGTCGCAGACGGTGATGATGAGATCCATGGTCGGCGCATCCGGGCGCTCAAACTCATCCCAACTCTTCGAGCGCAGGCCATCGATGGGAAAATCCAGGCTACGCAAGGTCTCACGCGCCAGCGGATGCACCTCGCCCTTCGGATGGCTGCCCGCAGAGTATGCGCGGAAGCGTCCATTGCCCATTTGATTGAGCAGGCTCTCGGCCAGGATCGAGCGGGCCGAATTCCCGGTGCACAGAAACAGCACGTCGAATACGCGATCAGTCATCACTTGACCCGGGAAGATGGGCCGCAGGGGGCCAGTTCCGCCAATAGCGGGTTGCACAGATCGGGGCTGGCTCCGCAACAATCCTTGACCAGAAACAGGGTCAGGCTGCGCAGGCAGGCCAGGTCGGCGCGATAGATGATCGAGCGTCCCTGCCGTTCGGAGCGTGCCAGCCCGGCACGCGTCAGTACTGCCAAATGCGTCGACATGGTGTTCTGCGGTATGTCGAGCGCGGCCGCCACGTCGCCGGCAGGCAGACCGTGTGGCTCATGCGTGACCAGCAGACGGAAGGTATCGAGCCTGGTGTTTTGCGCGAGCGCAGCCAGCGCCAGGATGGCCGATTCATTATCCATACATCCAGAATTACAGATATATTCTCGCCGCGCAAGTCATCAAAACGAAGAAGCCCCGCGCAAGCGGGGCCTCTTCGTTGTCACAGCAGATTGCGAGGACTCAGTCGCCCATCTGCTTTTGCAGATGCTCGCGGCGCTCCTGCGCATCCAGCGAGAGGGTGGCGATCGGACGTGCATCGAGGCGCTCGACGCCGATTTCCTCGTCGGTCTCTTCGCAAAAACCATAGCTGCCTTCCTCGATCCGGCGCAGCGCCTTGTCGATCTTGGAGATCAGCTTGCGGTAGCGATCACGGGTACGCAGTTCCAGCGAGTTCTCGGTTTCGCGCGTGGCGCGCTCAGCCTCGTCACCGACATCGCGCACTTCGTCGCGCAGGTTGTCCATGGTCTGACGCGACTCTTCCACCAGCTGATCGCGCCAGTCGCGCAACTTGTTGCGGAAGTAGGCCAGATGCTGAGGATTCATGTACTCCTCATTGCTGGAGGGGTGATAACCCTTGGGCAAATTGATCGTGCTGGTTGAGGGCAGCGCGTAGCGGCCATCTTCACGGACAATCCCGTTATCGAGTTTTTTTGTAGCCAATTTATTCATTGAGGACGACGAATTTTTCTGATGTGTGTTGGAGGATGCATGACGCGCGGTGGCTGGAGCCGATCGCGGTGTCACCATGGCAGTAGCGCTCGCCACCTTGCCTTTGAAAAGGTTGGTCGCGGGCGCCGGAGATACGCTTTTTGTTACAGCCTGAACCGGTGCGGCCTTGGTCGTCGGCTTGGTGGGTGCAGCTTTGATCGGCTGAGTGGGCTTGCTGACCGGCTTGGCCACTGGTTTTGCGGCAGCCTTGGCTGGTGCAGCGACCTTTTTCGCCACTGGCTTCACGACGGACTTCTTGACGGCAGCATGCTTGACGGTTGGCTTCTTCATGGCGGGTTGCTTGACCGCGACCTTGTGGGCCGGGCCCTTCTTGGCAGAAATCTTGTTTGGCTTGGCGGCAACCTTCTTGGCTACCGCTTTCTTTGCTACGGGCTTCCTCGCTGGGCTGGCCTTCTTCGGTTGTGGCTTCGACGCGGCAGCGGTTTTCTTGGTCGCGTGCTTGACCACGGCTTTCTTGGCGGCCGACTTGGCGGCTGGCTTTTTGGCCGCCACCGGCTTGGTCGCAACCTTTTTGGCAGGTTTGGCCGCAGCGCGAGATGCCTTTGCTGGTGCCTTGGTGGCGCTATTCACGGTCCGCCCCTTTGTAGCAGCTACTTTCGAGTTGCCGGCTTTGACAGCATGCGCCTTGGCCGAAGTCTTTCCTTTCTGCGCCTTAGCGCCGATCGAACTACGCGTCGTTTTCGCCATATCCCTTCACCGTTTTTGGCCGTGACGGCCGGGTGTTATAGCCCAAGTGTCCTACACCAGCAAGCTCGCATCTGGAATACTTGTACCACTACATGCCGCAAGTTGTGCCGGCAACGTGAATGTCTTGACCAAATTGATACTGTGGTTGCTCCGTTTGTACAAGCGCTGGCTCAGTCCGTTGCTCGGGCCAAGCTGCCGCTTCCATCCCAGCTGCTCGGATTATGCACGGATTGCCGTTACGCGCTTCGGTCCGTGGCGTGGCAGCTTGCTGGCTGGGTGGCGGCTGCTACGCTGTCAGCCATTGTGCACCGGTGGCGAAGACCCGGTACCTGAACACTTCCATTATCCACGTTGCCGCTGCCCAGGAGATTCCCCCGATGTCCACTGATTGGCTGATCAAGAACGCCGAACTGGTCAATGAAGGCCGCCGCTTCCACGCCGACCTGCGCGTGAAAGACGGTCGCATCGAGACGATTGCCGGCGATCTCGACGGCCGCCCCGGCGAGCAGGTGATCGACGCCAGCGGCCTCTGGTTGCTGCCTGGGATGATCGACGACCAGGTGCATTTCCGCGAACCGGGACTGACCCACAAGGCTGATACCTGGCATGAGTCCCGCGCTTGCGCGGCTGGCGGCATCACCAGCTTCATGGAAATGCCGAACACCCGGCCGCCGGCGCTCGATCGCGACACGCTGGAGGCCAAGTACACCCGCGCCGCTGAAACCTCAGCGGTGAACTACGCCTATTACATGGGCGCCAGCAACGACAACCTGGAGGCGATCCGCGCTCTCGACCCGAAGGCGGCGCCTGGCGTAAAAGTGTTCATGGGCGCCTCCACCGGCAACATGCTGGTGGACAACCCGGAAACCCTCGACGGCATCTTCCGCGACTGCCCCACCCCGATTATCACGCATTGCGAAGACACCCCGATGATCGACGCGCTGCACGCGAAGGCGCGCGAAAAGTACGGCGACGACATCCCAGCCTGGGAACACCCGCTGATCCGCTCACGCGAGGCCTGCATCAAGTCGACCCGGCTGGCGATCTCCCTGGCGCAGAAACACGGCACCCGCCTGCATGTACTGCACATCTCCACTGCCGACGAACTGGCGCTGTTCCAGCCCGGCCCGATCCGGCGTGAAGACGGTTCGCGCAAGCTGATCACCGCCGAAACCTGCGTGCACTTCCTGCACTTCGACGATCGCGACTATGAACGACTCGGCTTCCTGATCAAGTGCAACCCGGCGATCAAGACCTCTGCCGACCGCGAGGCGATCATCAAGGCGCTGGCCGAAGGCCGCATCGACGTGCTGGCCACCGATCACGCACCGCACCTGCTGGAAGAGAAGGCACAGAAATATGACAACGCCCCGTCCGGCCTGCCACTGGTGCAGTACGCACTGCAGGCAGCCCTGCAGCGGGTGTTCGAGGGCAAGCTGACACTGGAGCGTGTGGTCGAATCCGTCACCCATGCACCAGCCACGCTGTTCGACGTGGAACACCGCGGCTACCTGCGCGAAGGCTACGCCGCCGATCTGGTGCTCGTCGATCCAAACAAGCCCCACACAGTGACCCGCGCCGAAGTGCTGTCCAAGTGCGGCTGGTCCCCGTTCGAAGGCGAAACATTCCACAGCTCAATCCACAGCACTTTCGTCAATGGAGAGCGTGTTTGGGATGGGTCGAAGGTGGATGAAAGCGTGCGTGGGCAGCGGCTGACGTTTGCCCGTTAAAGGCTGGCTCGATGATATTCGGGCTGCGCGCCTGCGTGCGAAGCAACCAAATCGCGTAAACGGATTGCAGGAAATCTGCCGACCGGCTTTGCGTCATCGCAGATGACGCACCCGAGTGCGAGCAGGATGCTCGCCGCTCTTCGGGGCCCCTGTGCGCCAAGCGGGGTGGCCTTCTCTTTTGGTTACTTTTCTCTTGGCCACGCTGAGAAAAGTGACTCGCCCTCCGTAAGAGGACGAAACGCTCTGCAACCGAAACAGCAGATCGCGGGGATGCCATAGCTCACGCCCAAGTCGCTGGGCCCCTGCCTTCGCAGGGGTGACGAGAATGAGGGAATGAAGTGCATGGAAAGTGACTCGCCCTCCGCCGGAGCACGAAGCGCTTTGCAAGCGAAATAGCAGATGGCGGGAATGCAGCTAGTAAGGCGAAAGCGCTGGGCCCCTGCCTTCGCAGGGGTGACGAAGAGTTGGTGATCCTGCGAGCACCCGCCGCTCATCCCAAC
>Ga0302316_10000793_pt1 | contig 26722 bp, 23 predicted proteins | sample III_Palsa_N3_2_FD_200456 | JGI IMG/M metagenome (GOLD analysis project Ga0302316, IMG submission 200456) | Peat permafrost microbial communities from Stordalen Mire near Abisko, Sweden - III_Palsa_N3_2 | ecosystem: Environmental > Terrestrial > Soil > Palsa > Peat permafrost | place: Sweden...
ACCGTCTTGTGCCGGAGACGGTGCAGGGCTCGCTCGATGACCCGCAGATCCGTCAATTGTTGATGTTAGGGACCAAGCTGGCGACGAATAATGCTGTCCATGCTGATTCGGTGGCGCTGCTGGCGAGCGAATGCCGCGCGGGTCACAGCTGCGATGTGGGTGATGATGGCACGAATCAGATTCGCGCAACTCTTGTATCCTCGCTGCGGACCGACAAGAATGCATCCGTGCGGTTGAAAGCGCTGAACGGACTCGAGCCGTATGTTGCTCAGGATGAACATGTTCGCGACGCCGTGCTTGATGCCTTGTTGTATGACCAGAGTGCGGAGGTGCGGACGCAGGCGATCTCAATGCTGACGCCTGTGCAGGCGGACTCGAGTGTGCGGCAGGTGCTGCGGACTGTTTCTTCTCAGGATGTTAACCCGGCAATCCGCAATGCGTCTTTTCAGGTGTTGCAGGGATCGGCTGATATCCAGTAGATGCGGAACCTGCGAGTGGCCATGAGGCAAAGTATTGAATCCGGTGGGCGTAGGCGGCGTCTGGGGATTCGTTTGTCGCGCTGCTACGGTTCAGGTGTGATGGCACTTCTGGTGATTGCCTGTCAAGTTGCTCATTCTGAAAAATTGCGAATTTATCCAGTGAGGCAGAGCGGGAGCGTGTCCGGGACAGCAGCGCGTGGGGGCGCGGCTAAAGGCACTGTCGCGCATGCGCCTGGTTATCTGGGGATTCTTTTCCAAAATCTTACAGATGAACAAGTTACGTCGATGCATGTCAAGGGCGGCAACGGGGTGGAAGTGGTCATGGTGGATCATGACGGTCCTGCGGGGAAGGCGGGGTTGCAGCCTCACGATGTGATTGTGCGGTTAAATGGGCAGAATGTTACGGGGGCGGACGGTTTACGGAAGATGATTCATGACGAAGGCGTGGGGGCTTCGGTGTCGTTGACGGTTTATCGGGGAGGGCGGCAAATTATTGTAAATGCGCAGCTTGCCTACCGTGGGGAGGTCGAGAAGGAAGCCGTGGCACGGATGGTGGAGGCGGATCCGCCGGCGAGTGGCGACGCGCCTGTGGTGAATGATTTTGGGGAAGGAGATCCGGCCGATCAGGCGGCTCCGGGCACGGCTTCGCGCAGCCGGAGTTTCCTCGCGCAAGTGCTTCATACTACGCCGTTTACTGGTCTAGTGCTGGAGGCCATGGAGCCGCAGTTGGCAGGGTATTTCGGGGCTCCGGTGGGAGTGGGGTTGCTGGTGGAGACGGTGGCGCCCAATAGCCCGGCGGCGGCGGCTGGTTTGCGGGCCGGGGATGTGATTCTAAAGGCTGATTCTGTTGAGGTTAAGTCGAACGGGGCGTGGGTACGGGAGCTTCATTCGACGCGTGGGCGGGGAATTGTACTGGTGGTGCTTCGAGACAAGCAGGAAGTTCGTATCTTGCTGATTCCAGACCTGAAGAAGCATTCGATCGTGATTTGGCCAGTGTTTGCCGCGGCGCTACCGATGTTCGCTTAAACGGTCCGTATATGCGCGCCTGAGGCGGGTTTCGGGTCTCAAATCGACTGCTTGAGGTGGGTTTCGCGACGCATTTTCGAGAGTTTTAAGGTCAGTGCTGGAGGGACCTGCGCCAAATGACGCAGGTGTCCCGTTTCGGGCCGGCAGACTCCAGGTGGGGCTATTTTTTGACGGTGGCGGGCTTGCCTTCCTGGACGTAGTTCTTGTTCCAGGAGGGAATCTCGGCGACATAGGTGCCGGGCTTCTCGATGACGCATTGGCAGCCGAGGCGGGAGTTGAGCTGGAGGCCTGGGGCCATGTCGAGGCGATCGAGTTCGAGGTCTTCGGCTTCGGAGACGCCCTCGGCACCCTTCTTGAGGAACATGTGGCAGGTGGTGCAGGCGGCGACTCCTCCGCAGGCGTGGTCCATAAAGATGCCGTAGTTTTCGGCGACGTCGAGGAAGCTCATCGGGAGGCCGTGGCCGTCGTAGGGCATGGTGTCATAGACGAACTCGACGGTTTTGTTTTCGGGTTCGAAGGTGACGCGGACCATATTTTCAGCGGGAGGCTTGGAGAGGTCGATTTCGGGGAGAGGGGAGCTTTCGTGATCAGACATGACTTCTCTAGTTTAGAGCGTGCGAGGGCATTGTGCTGAGGCGGAGCAGAATTGGGGTCAGGGTCGTGGTGAGCGGACGGAGTGGAGATGGGTGTCGCGTTCGGCGAGAGGCGGCCGAGGGTGAGTCATTGCGCTCTTTGCGCTTGCGCCGCCTTCCGTTCGAGCTTCAACCAGTCGCGCTTGGAGTGCTGGTTCCAGCGCATCTGTACGAGTTCCGGTTTGGACGCAGTCGACGGACGGTCGGAGGGGAGGGCGGAAAGCTTGGGGGCGCTGACGAAGGTGGAGTCCTGGAGCAGATAGGTCATGCCGAGGCCGTCGGCATAGACGCCAATGCCACCGACGGTGGGTATAGCCAGGCCCGACGATCCCCAACGGACGAGTTCGATCGGCGCGCCGGAGAGGTTGACCGAGATGGAGGAGACCAGGGCGAAGGTGGTTTGGTTGAAGGACTGAATGGTGTAGTTGTAGGAGCCTGACTGCGCAGCGGTCTGACCGAGGATGAAGACGAGTCCGGTAGTGGAGTCTGGCGCGACCAGGCCTGAGGCGCCGTAGCTGCCTACGATCGCTCCGGTGGTGGGATTTGCGACGTTGCCGTTGTCGCTGTAGATCAAGCCCGTGCCGAAGTCGGAGTGGATTTCGTCGCCGCTGGAATTGAAGTCGGCGGTGCCTTGACCGAGGTAGGAGACACCTGCGGAGTTGACTTGCAACTGGAGGAGGGGTCCGGCGTTTTCATTGGGGGCGGAGGCGAGGAGATCATCGGACGAGCTCCAAGCGAGAGTGTCGTAGAGGGCAGGGACGGTTTGCCCGCCGGTCCATCCGGGTGCGAAGCCAGGGCGTTCGACGCCATTGTCAAAGATGACGACTCCGCCTAGTGCTTCAGGAGTCCAGCCAGGCTTGGTGAACGTTACGGCGGCAGTGTCGGGACTTACCGGAGCGGCCTTCATATCTCCGGGCAGCCAGGGACCGTCCTGCGGATTATTGAGCACGGCGGTAGAGGCGATGGTGAGGCTGGGGAGAGCCAGCTGGGTTAGATTGGTCGCGCCGTCGTAGGCGACGTAGAGGTATTTGTCCTGGGCGCCTTCGCTGAGGAAGATGGGATCGGGGCTGACGAGTTGCGAGGCCGTGACCGTTCCGGTCTGGGGATTGATGGCGACGACGGAGTTGGGATACGCGGGATCGTAGTCGGCTGTACCGACGTAGAGGAGCTGGCTGGTTGGGTCCCACGCGGCGGCCAGGCCGCAGAGGTTGATTGGTGTGACCTTGGTGGTTCCGGTGGCGGGGAGAAGCGTAAAGGTGAGTGCGTTGGTCGAGAAGATGGACGCGCCCGCATCGTAGACGCTGATCTCGAGGGGCTCGGTTGAGGACACCGCGGCAACGGGGATGGTGACGTTGAGTTGCGTGGGACTGACGTAGGTGGTGGGGAGCAATTGAAGCTGGATGGCGCTGCAGTTCCAGCAGGCGGTACTGTCTGGCGTGAAGTTGGATCCATTAATGGTGACGGACACGTTGGTACTGGTGGCGGGCGCTGACTCTGGCAGGATGGACGAAAGGGTGGCGTAGGAGCTGGGCGATGTGCCGGACGTGGCGTCGGGGGTTGCGGTGGGATTGACGGCGGCTCCATCGATGAGGAAGATGCCTCCGGTGCCGTTGTAAGGCCCCGTGATGGTGGTGACGGCCAGGCCGGCATTTCCCCAGCGAACGAGATGGGTGGGTCGTCCGGGAATGGAAGAGGAAGAATTTCCAGCGGTTGAGCCGAAGTAGAACTCATTGACCAGGGCGTAGCTGGTGAGATCGAAAACAAACAGCTCGGTGACACTCACGTCAGTGTCGCCGGCGGGAGTGGAGACGATACAGAAATAGCGATTGGTGGAGGAGTCAGCCGTGCAGGCTGAGGGGCCATCCAGCGGGTAGCTGAATTGGCCTACCTGGGTGAGCCGAACGGGATCGTCGGCACCGCCGTAGGAGTAGAGAAGGCCATTGTTGGGGTCGAACTGCGTGATGGTGGGATTGATGCCGTTGCCGAGGTAGCTGGTGAGCGAGACTCCTGCGGGGGTGACGCTCATGGTGGCGATACCGCCGGCGTCGATGGTGGTGTATTGATCGCCGTAGAGAACGGAGTTGGTGGCGCCCCACTGGAAGTAATCGATCATTGCGTAGCCAACGCCGCCGCCGACGTGGTTAGGGCGCTGGGTGGCGTCGTCGTAGATGTAGACACCGTTGCCGGTGGGGGAGTAGCCCCAGTTGCCGGCGATCATGCCCAAGGTGTGCGGGGCGGAAGGAGCGGCCTGCAGGGCAACGGCAACTTGGGGGAGACTGCCGGCGGCGGGAATTGGAAACGAGATGTCCGGAGTGAGAGCGGGCAAGTTGTAGCGCTGAACGGTATTGCTACCGTCGAGGCCTACCCAGAGGTACGAGGCGTCGGAGGAGATGGTGAGGAGGTCGGGATTGCTGTTGGTGGTGAGGGAGGAGGTGACGGCTGCGGTGACAGGGTTGATGGCGAGCAGCGCATTGGGCGAGGCGGGGTCTGTTGAACTGACGGAGGCGTAGAGGGTGCTGTGCGCGGCGTCCCATACGATGTCTTGCGGAGCGGTGACGCCGGGGATGGACCGGGCCCAGGTGTTACCGGCGCTGGGGGCCACGATGGAAAACGGAAGAGCCCTGGATGTGCCTCCGTCTGGATTGGGGTTGGATACGGTGATGGATGCGCTGCCTGTGGAGGCGAGGTCGTTGGCGGGAAGGGTGGCGATGATTGCGGACGCGGACGGACAGATGGTGTAGGTGGTGAGGTTGGCGCCTACGCAGGTAACGCTTGTGAGAGGGGTGCCATTCCAGTTGATGGTGACGCCCTCCACGAAATTGGAGCCGAAGATGATGAGGGTGGTCGCGGGCGAGCCGACGAGGAGACTGGAGGGCGCCATGCCTGTGATGACCGGAGCGTTGGTTGAGCTGCCGCCACCGCCCGTGCCGCCGCCGCCTGTTGTAGATGAGCTGCCACAACCTATGGTGGCGAGGATGATGAAGAGGCCTGACAGGAGGAACCCATTGCGTGCCATCGAAATCCCTGAACGGTGTGGTGTTGAAGTCCTGCCGATGATAGCACTGGAAATTTTTTGGGGGTTGAGAAAGCGCGTGGGGGGTTGAGTGTTATTTCCGCGAGGCGGGAGGCGCTGGGGATTTTAGATTGTTCGTGCGGTGGGGAAGAGGGTGGCTACTTTTTGGGTGGTGGCCAGGGCCCAGGGGGTGGTGGAGATATAGCCCATGAGGAAGATGGCTGCGCCGGCGGCGGTCATGGTGTACCAGACGGCGTGCGTGGCTTGGGAGAAGTCGGAGCCGGAGGAACGGCTGATGCTGACGACCGTGCCGGCGATGGCGACTCCCATAGCTGCGCCTACCTGACGGCTGGTGGATGCGATGGCTGCGGCTACTCCTGTTTGGGTGAGGGGCATGCCGGCGATGGCGGAGTTCGAGATGGCGGGGTTGATCATGCCGAGGCCTGTTCCAAAGAGCGCGTAGGCGAGGAGCAGGAGGAGCAGCGGGGTGGTGGGGGTGAGGTGCGTGAGGATGAGCGTGCTGGAGATGAAGGCTGCGCCGGCCAGGAGGACCGACGGGCGCGGGCCGTAGGTGGCGACCATGCGGCCGGAGAGGAGCGAGCAGAGGAACATGGCGATGGCTAGCGGGAGCGTGTCGAGGCCGGTGGTGAAGGCGCTGAGGCCTCGTGCCTGCTGGAGGTAGAGGGCGTTGAGGAAGAGGAACGCAGCGAAGCCGGAGAAGGCGAGCACGCCGAGGATGGCGGCGGTGGCGAAAGGGATGCTGCGGAAGAAGCGGAGGTCGAGGAGAGGTTCGCGGCGGCGCGGCTCGTAGAGAAGAAAGGCGATGAGCGAGGCGGCGGCGGTGGCGAAGAGGGCGAGGATGGTGGGCGAGGACCAGTGGGCGTGCGGGCCTTCGATGACGGCGTAGGTGAGGGACGCGAGGCCGATGAAGACGAGGGCTTGGCCGATGGGATCGAAGCGGCGGGCGTGGGGTGCTTTGGATTCGGGGATGAATTTGAAGGCGAGAAGGATGGCGGCGGCGCCGATGGGGAGGTTGATCCAAAAGATGGAGCGCCAGCCGATGGTTTGGGTGAGGGCTCCGCCGATGAGCGGGCCGATGGCGAGGGAGATGCCGGCGACGGCTCCCCAGATGCCGACGGCGCGTGCGCGTGCTTTGGGGTCGGGAAAGACATTGGCGATGATGGAGAGGGCGACGGGGTTGAGCATGGAGGCGCCGAGGCCCTGGATGGCTCGGTAGAGGATGAGCTGGCCGATGGAGTGGGAGAGCGAGCAGAGGAGCGAGCCTACGCAGAAGGTGGTGAGGCCGATCATGAAGACGCGGCGGCGGCCGAAGCGGTCGGACATGGAGCCGGAGAACATGAGGAGGCTGGCGACGACGAGGGTGTAGGCGTCAAAGATCCATTGCAGGCCGGAGAGGGTGGAGTGGAGGTCGTGCTGGATGGCGGGGAGCGCGACGTTGACGATGGTGACGTCCATGCCGACGAGCAGGAGGCTGCAGCAGCAGATGGCGAGGACGACGTCGGGATGGGTAGAGCCGGAGTTGGGAGAGGGCATCGGAGCGGCTCCGAAGTTGAGGGTTTCCTCAACTTCATTCTATGGGCTAGTATATGAGGATGGCCTCAACTTCTGCAAGCTCGCGTCTTAAGCAACCGCATCGCAGGGAACCGCAGCAGGAGAGAGCTGCGCTGCGGCGGGCGAAGTTGTTGAAGGTTGCGGAGCGGCTGATTGGGGAGTTGGGGTACGAGGCCGTGACGATGACGGCGATTGCGGAGCAGGCGGGGGCTTCGATTGGGACGCTGTACGACTACTTCCCGGACAAGATGGCGATTGCGGTGGCGTTGAAGACGCAGTATGTGGAGCGGGGAGATGCGCATTGGAAGGAGTTGATGAGTCACGCGTCGGAGATGGCGCGGGATGAGCTGGCGGAGCTGTTCGTTGAGGGTGCGTTGGATCTGGTGAAGGAGCTTCCGGCGTACCTGGAGTTGATGGGGGCGCAGGTGCCGTATATGCGGACGCAGTCGCTGCGGCGGCCGCTGCGGAAGGCGATTGTGGGGGCGTTGCAGACGATGAAGCCGAAGCTTACAGATGAACGTGCGTTTATCTATGCCGAGGTGATTGTGCAGCTAATTAAGGGGATGCTAACGGTGTATCGTGAGGCGGCGCCGCGGGAGCGCGTGAAGGTGGCGGAGGAGTTTAAGAGGCTTTTCCGGCTGTATTTGATGGAGACGATCGGGTAGTCGAAGAGGCTTGCGTTCATCTGATGAACATCCTTGCGGAAGGATGAGGATGGTGGGTAGCATGGATGCGCTTATGTCGGGTCGCGGACACTTCAAACCCAGGAAAGATGGTAATTTAGGGAACTCCCACTCTTCTTAATTCTGTGAGCGAAGGCGTCAGGGACGGCCCATGCAGCTCGAGCCGATTGGACGAACGAAATGATTGAAGAACGATCTGTGGCGATTTCGGCGAACGACGTTGCGCTGCGGCCAGACGCGCACCGCGTCTATGCGGCTGGGGAGATGGCCGAACGCATTCGCGAGTTCGCTTGGGAGCGGACGCCGGTTGGAACGATGGCGGGGTGGCCGGAGAGTTTTCTGTGCGCGGTCAACCTGATGTTGGAGAGCCAGTTTCCTACGGTGCTGCTGTGGGGACCGGAGATGGTCGTGATGTACAACGACGCCTATCAGCCACTGATGGCGGAGAAGCATCCCGGGGGTTTGGGAAGAGCGGCAGAACTGTGTTGGAGCGAAGCGTGGCATATTATCGGGCCCCTATTCGGAGCGGTCCTGGCGCGTGGTGAGAGATTTTACTTCGAGAACAATCTTGTCCCGGTGATACGGCAAGGGGTTCTGAAGGATGTGTACTGGACGTACAGCTACAGTCCTGTTCGAGACGGGGATGGCAGGGTGTGCGGCGTGCTGGTGGTGTGTCATGACGTGACGGAGAAGCTGGCGACGGAACGCGAGCGCGATGCGATTGCGGCGAGTCTGAAGCATGTGCTGGAGAGCACGACGGACGGCTTGGCGACTCTGGATAATGAGTGGCGCTATACCTACATGAATGAGCAAGGGGCGCGGATGGTGGGGATGCGGCCGGCTGACCTGATTGGGAATTCGTTGTGGGAGGTGTTTCCGGAGGCGGCGGAGAATCAGTTTGGGCGGGAGTATCGGCTGGCGGTGGAGACGGGGAAGCCGCGACACTTCGATTCGTATTATCCGGAGCCGCTGAATGTGTGGCTGGAGTGTCATTGCTATCCGACGGAGCAGGGGCTCTCGGTTTATTTTCGGAACGTGACGGAACAGAAGGTGACGGAGAAGGCGCTGCGATTGAGCGAATCGCGTTTTCGGAAGCTGTTCGAGTCGGACCTGATGGGGATTGGGATACCGGACAGGTTTGGAGGGTTTCGCGATTGCAATGAGGGGCTGCTGCGGTTGACGGGGTATACGCGCGCGGACCAGGATGCCGGCCTGGTGCGGTGGGATACGATGACGCCGACTGAGTATGCGGAGGTGGATGCGGCGCATATCAAGGAGGCTCTGGAACGCGGGAGTTGCACGCCGTATGAGAAGGAGTTTATCCGCAAGGACGGGACGCGGGTGCCGATTTTGTGTGGGTATGCGCTGCTGGAAGAGTCCGGCGATGAGTTCATTGGGTTCGCGCTGGATTTGAGTCGACAGAAGGAAGTGGAGCATGAGCTACGGGAGAGGGAGGAGCGTTTCCGGGTGCTTGCCGAAAGCCTGCCGCCGATGGTCTGGATGTCGAATGGCGATGGCGCGAATACCTACTGCAATCGGCGGGCCCGGGATTATTTCGGCGTTGAGGAAGCAGAGATGATGGGATTTGGGTGGAAGAAGTTTCTGCATCCAGACGACCATGCGAAGACGGACGCGATCTGGGCGCGGTGTTTTGAGACTGCGGAGCCGTACGTGGATGAGTTACGGTTGCGGCGGAAGGATGGGGTGTATCGGCACTTCCTGGCGCGCGCTGTACCGATCAGGAACGAAGCGGGTGAATGTGAACGCTGGATTGGGAGCGCGACGGATGTGCACGATCAGAAGCTGGCGGAGGCGGCGCTGCGGAAGTCGGAGAAGCTGGCGACGGCGGGGCGGCTGGCGGCGAGCATTGCGCATGAGATCAATAATCCGCTGGCAGGGGTGACGAATGCACTTTACTTGGCGCTGCTGGATGAAAGCCTTGGGCAGGAGACCCGGAGCTATCTGAAGACGGCGGAGCAGGAGTTACTGCGGGTCTCGCACATGACGACGCAGACGCTGCAATTTCACAAGCAGCCGAACCTGCCGACGCGCGTGGATGTGAGCGAGATCGTAGATTTTGTTCTGGAGCTTTTTCGGGGGCGGCTGGCGAGCAAGAATATTGTGGTGAACGCTGAGTGCGAGCGGGGAGCATTCGCTACGTGTTTTGGCGACGAGATTCGGCAGGTGGTGGCGAATCTTGTTGCCAACGCGATGGATGCGATGCCGGAGGGAGGAAGACTGCGGGTGCGCGTACGGCGGACGCGGGGTTGGGCGAAGGGTTGGGTGGAGGGTGTGAAGATTGCCGTCGCCGATACCGGACAAGGAATGCCGGTGGAGGTGGTGGAGCATATCTTCGAACCATTTGTAACGACGAAGGAGAAGACGGGGATGGGGTTGGGGCTTTGGGCTTCCGATGAGATTGTGCGCAAGCATGGGGGGTGGCTTCGCGTGCGGAGTTTGAGTGAGGGGCGCGTCTCGGGGACCGCGTTCGCGATTTTTATTCCGGCGAGTGCGGAGACGGACGCTGGCTAGTTGGTGGGCGCGGGAGATCCAGAGAGGGGCGGAGGTTATGTTGCCACGTTATTTGTGGGTGATAGCCGGGTTTCCTGCCGAGGGTTCGACACCCATCAATGTTTTCCAAACGGCAGGGTCATCCGTTATATAAAAAATCGGCTCCATTTTCTTATGTTCGATGATCTCGGTTATGCCGTTTGCCGTGATTACTTCGAACGATGGATAACCGGAATCGGGACCCTGAGGGAGACCGTTCAAGCCCAAAGGCTTTGAACCTTTCAGTTTTCCGTACATTTTTGCTATTACGTGCTTTTTCGTATCATGCAAGGTGAACGTCGCAACGCGATCCGACGGTGTAACGTAGTAGTTCATCGTGACTAAAACATCGGGGCGGGTAAGTCCCGCTGGAAGGCTGAACCATTTTGGCAGCCTCGATTCGTTCGCTAATTCGAAGGTGGACTCTGGGAAGTATTCACATCCAATCGTTGCGGAACTTAAAATAGTTAACGCGACACAAGCAAGCAGAATTCTTCCGATGCGCCGATTTACTTTGACCATTTGCCCTCCTTCCGTAGATTAGGGTCTTGGCGTTGGGACGTCGGCTGGCTTGGGTGCGGGTGCGGAAAGAATCAGTGCTGGAAGGTCGTCTCGAACTTCGAAGACGAGCAGCTTCGCGGTTCCATCGGCTGAGGGCTTGTAGGCGACGACAGCGGGCAATCCTGTGAGGTGGAAGCAGGGAGTGTAGTGGTCCTCGCCGACCCATAGCGTGTCTGCGAATCCATTCTCAAGGGAGCCTGTGGCGAAGAGATTCAGGGGCGCGGTGCTGGGGTCGGTTGGCTGCAGCATGACGGCGAGGCCGGTCGTTCTGCTGCAGTAGGTGCTGAGAATCGTGCCGCGCGCAACGGTTGCGTCGACAGGCAGGGCGAGGGTGAGAGCAGGACCGTCTCCGCGCATGGCTGGGGGTACCTGGTTCCAGAGGTCAACGGCTTCGTCGTGGTCGGAGCCGGGCCAGCGGGTTGCCACTTGTCGTGCGTAGGCTGCTGCCATCGCGGGCTGGTGATTCTGGAGGAGAATGTGTCCGGTCAACAAGTGGTATTCGGCGCGCCAGGGCTCAAGTTTCTCTGCAGCCAGGGAGGTTTGGTAGGCCGAATCCAGATGCCCCTGGCGCCATTCAATCAACGCGAGTTCTACCAGCGCGGGGGCAAACTTCGGGGCCTTGGCGTTGATGGCTTCCAGAGCGTGCTGGGTCTGCTCGAGCTGCTGCGGAGTTTGCTCTTTCAGCGGAGGTCCGGACATGAGGAGAGCGAAATCTGACCGGTACGAGGAAGGGTCGGTGGCGATTGCCTTCTGCCATTCGGCTCTTGCGTCAGCGTCCTGGCCGGCACGCCAGGCAAGAAAGCCGAGCTCTTCATGGGGGCCGGCGAGGTTGGGGTCGGCTGACTCCGCTGTCTGGAGCAGCGTTTTGCCGGACGCTAAATCGTGGGCACCTATATCGAATGAGCCGAGATCGTAGTCTGCCTCCGCCCTGGTAAGGATCTTGACGGCAAACGAATTAGGATCTGGTCCTTTAATCTCTCGCATGACGCCGCCAGCGAAGGTAGACGTGAGATAGGTAGAAAGTTTTTGTTGAAATTCTTCGGGATCTCCGAAGGTTTGCTGAAAGGCCTCCAGTTGTGGTGTGCCTTGCTCCATCAGCCTGACGAAGCTGGTTAGCTTAGCGCCGTTGCCCATGTGCTTCCCATAGGAGATGTAGTGGACCATGGCCCAGGCTTCGCCGTAAAAGAGGTCGCTCCGGTTCTTGTCGTTGAAGAAGGTGCCAGAGTTAGCGGTCATCATTTGGGGTATGGGGATGAGTGATTCACTCTTGAGGTGATTGAGCCGGACGGAAGGTGCACCGATGTAGATGTGGTCACCCTCAAAGCGGGTGTATGCGTAGAACTCGGCGAGCCCCTCGTCGAGCCACGTGGGCATCCAATGCAGATTCGCGTGCAGGATGGTGTGGGTGTATTCGTGGAAGACCACGGCCTGGCTGAGATCGCCGAAACTATCCAGCCGCACTAAGGCAAACTGGCGCTCCCAGCCGCGAAAGAATTGACCTGCGATTTTGTCGCGCTGGTTCCAGAAGACGGGCGCGAGATCCTGCAGACCTGGCTCGTGCACAGCAACGATGAGCAGGGGCGCGCCTGTGTCGAGGACCGGGTTCTTGAAGAGAGTGGAGAAGACTGAGCGCATCTGCTCGAACTCTTTGGCAACATCGCGGCCTTCTTTTTCGGAGCCGTCTGTAAGCACATGGAAGTGCGGGCTTTGAATCTCGCGCCAGGTTTGCGCGGTGGCTGGTGGGGGACGCAGCAACGCGAGGCCAGAAACCATGCAGGTCAGCAGACGGCGTCGAAAAACGAAGCGTTGGTGCATCAGAGCATTGTCGGGAGGGGTGCAGTGCGCGTCAAGAGGAAGGCGAAGAAACCTGTTTCCGGGGGTGCGCAATGAGCGCGGCATCGGCGGTAGGATTAGAGCGTAGGAGGCGATGAACTTGTCTGCTATGAGACGGACTTTGGGATGGATGGCGCTGGTGGTGGTCGCGGTGGGGATTGCTATGCAGGCGGTGCGGCCGTCGTTAGGAAAGCCCGCGGGGCCGCAGGTGGAAGTGCCCGTGCCGGCGCAAGTGAAAGAGATTTTGGTGCGGCGGTGTTATGCGTGCCACTCGGATGAGCCGCGGCTCTCGTGGTGGGATCATGTGGTGCCGGTGTACTGGGTGGTGACGTCGGATGTGCAGCGGGCGCGGGCGGCGCTGAATTTTTCGGAGCTGGGAACGAAGCCGGTGGCGGCGCAACAGGCCGAGCTCTATGAGGCGGTGAACCAGGTGCAGTTGGGGGCGATGCCGCTGAGGCTTTATCTGCTGGGGCATCCGGGGTCGGGTGTGACGGCGGAGGAGTTGGCTACGCTGAAGAATTATCTGGCGCCCTTCAAGCCGTCGATGACGCCGAGCGGAATGGCTGCGGGTGAGGCTCCAAAATCGCTGACGGCTCCGGCCGCGCCTTCGCCGAATGGGGTGCCGTTTCTGCCGGGGTATGCGGATTGGAAGGTGGTGAGCACGACCGATCGCGGAGACAATCACACGCTGCGAATTATTACGGGGAATGATCTGGCGATGCGCGCGATTGAGCAGCACCAACTGCCTTCGTGGCCTGAGGGTGCGGCGTTTGCGAAGATTACGTTCCAATCGGTGGACGATGGGCACGGACATATTGTGCCGGGGAAGTTTGTGCAGGTGGAGTTTATGGAGAAACATCGCGTGCAGTACGCGGGGACGGGGGGATGGGGGTATGCGCGGTTCAAGGGCGCGGAGTTGAAGCCTTATGGGGATGGTCCGCACTTTGATAACGAGTGTTTGGGCTGCCATGAGCCGGTGAGGGATAACGACTATGTATACACTCTGCCGCTGCCGCGGTCTGGAGGGTCGCGATGAGAGTGAGGGCGATTGGGTGCGTGTTGGTGCTGATGGTTTGCGGATGCAGCGGGAAGAAGATTGCGGATGCGGATTTGTATAACGTGCAGGCTGCGTTGGGCGCGGGACTGCCGTATCTGGTGACGGAGTGGAAGGCGATTACGACGGTGGTGGACCGGGGGGCGGGGACTACGGGAACGCTGTTTGGGAATGATGCGGCGGTCGCGGCGGCACGCGGGGGAGTCGCGTATCCGGCGGGGGCGGTGTTGGGGTTGGTGACGTGGCAGCAGAGGGAGGATCCGCATTGGTTTGGGGCGCGGATTCCGGGGCAGGTTGTGTCGGTGGAGTTTGTGGAGGTGGGGTCGGGGAAGGATCGGGAATTTGTTGGGACGCCTTGGCGGGAGGTGGCGGGGACGAGGGGGACGGAGATCGAAGGGATGAAGGCCGCGGTGGCGCCTTAGGGCGTGGTGAAGATTTGATTGAAAAAGGATGCGAGGATTTCGGTTGCGAGGCTATGCTTGCCGATATGATTTCTGCCGCGATGAAGGTCTTATTACTGGCGTGCATTGCTGTTCCCGCGGTTGCTCAACACGACCAGGTTATTCACCGGTTGGATGGGTCCGTCCTCTCAGCGAGCGAGGCGGCGAGCATTGCTGCCGCGGAGTTGAAGGCCGATGGCGTGATGGGAGCGCAGATTGCGATTCTGAATGATGGGCACCTGATTTGGAGCTATGCGTTCGGCTTGCGCGATGTGGCGAAGAATCTGCCGATGACTCCGGATACGAATGTTTGGGCGGCTTCGATTACGAAGTCGGTGTTTGCGACGTGGGCGATGCGCCTGGTTGAGGAGGGGAAGCTGAACCTGGATGAGCCGGTGGCGAAGATGTTGCCACGGCCGTTGAATGAGTATGAGCGATATCGCGAGAAGGGTTTGGAGCTGGTGAAGGATCCCCGATGGCAGCTTGTGACTCCGCGAATGCTGCTGTCGCATACGGCGGGGTTTGCGAACTTCAACGAGCTTGAGCCGGATGGAAAGATCCACATACACTTCACGCCGGGCACGCGGTTTGCGTACTCCGGCGAGGGGCTGAACATGCTGCAGTTTGTGCTGGAGCAGACGATGGGGATCACGGTTGCTGAGGCGATGGCGGAGGATATCTTCAAGCCGCTGGGGATGAAGCAGACGGGGATGGTGTGGCAGGCGTCGTTCGATGAGAACGCGGGGTTGAGGTACGGCGTGAAGGGTAACTTGATTGGGATGACGCATCGCACGGATGCCAAGGCGGCGGGTTCGATGACGACCAGCGCGAATGATCTTTCGCTATTTTTGGAGGCGCTGCTGGCGCATAAAATCCTGCGCGCATCGACGGAGCGGGAGATGTTTACGGAGCAAATTGCGATTCATTCCGCGCACCAGTTTCCAACGTTCGACGAGACGACTGGGAATGATGGTGAGCAGGAGGGGTTGGGGTACGGTTTGGGGTGGGGAGTTTTGCCGCGAACGAAGTATGGGCCGGCGTTTTTCAAAGAGGGTCATGGAGACGGCGCCGAGAACTATGCGATCTGCTTTGAGCGCAGTGGGGACTGCATGATTGTGCTGACGAATAGCGATAACGGAGAACTCGCGTTTCATCCGCTGTTGGAGAAGCTGCTCGGAGATACGATAACCCCGTGGTTGTGGGAGGGGTATACGCGGGAGTTCGTGCTGCACAACGAGGAGCACACGAAATAACGTTGCTCGGATAACGGAGTACCGCGCGGGCTAGTCTTCGGTGGATTCGCCCGGCGTGTCGGGGTCTTGTTCGGCGGCTTCGATTTCGTTGGTAGGAGTAGTGGCTGAGACTTCGGCTTTGGCGAAGGCGTGGGGGGCGGTGGGGGTTGCGCCTTGTTGATTGGCTGCCAGGGATTCGCCGGCCGCTGCCATGGTTTTGCCGCCAAGGGCACCGGTGACGGCGGCGTCCATCATGAGCTCGGCGAAGCGGCGGGTGGCCTTGTCGAGGTACTCGATGCCTTCGCGAATGGCTTTGTAGTCGTCGTCCTGCATGATGCGGCGGAGCTCGGTGGCGTGGGACTCGATGGAGGCGTGCTCGCCGAGGGAGAGCTGCCGCCAGGCGGGAGATTTTTCGCCTTTGGCGAGGGCGTCAAGGATGGTCTGGGCTTCGTTGCGGGCCTCGATGAGTTGACGCGCGGTGATGTCCTGCTCGGCGTAGTCGAAGGATTCGAGGATCATGGTTTCTACCTGCTCGTCGGTGAGGCCGTAGGTGGGTTTGACTTCTACCTGGGCCTCCTGACCGCTGCGCTGTTCGCGGGCGCTGACGTGTAGGATGCCGTTGGCGTCGATGAGGAATTTGACTTCGATGCGGGGGAGGCCGGCGACCATCGGCGGGATTCCCTTCAAGTCGAAGCGGGCCAAGGATCTGCAGTCTTTGGCTAGCTCGCGCTCGCCTTGGAGAACGTGGATGGCTACGTTGGTTTGGCCGTCTACGCCGGTGGTGAAGTGCTCGGTGGCGGACGCGGGGATGGTGGAGTTGCGCTGGATGATTTTTGCGACGACACCGCCGAGGGCTTCGATGCCTAGCGAGAGTGGGGTGACGTCGAGGAGGAGTAGGTCGTTGGTGGCGGCGTTTTCTGTGCCGGAGAGGATTTGCGCTTGCACGGCGGCGCCGAGGGCTACGACTTCGTCGGGATTGAGTGAGGTGTGGAGCTTGCGGCCGCGCGCTTCGAGATCGAAGAGTTGCGTGACGAGCGCGCGGACTGCGGGGATGCGCGTGCTGCCGCCGACCATTACTACTTCGTCGATTTGTCCGGGGGTGAGTTGCGCGTCCTTGAGAGCTTGCTTTACGGGCGCGGCGGTGCGCTGGATGATGGGGGCGATGAGTTGCTCGTATTGGGGGCGGGTGATTTCGCGGGCGTAGAGATTGCCGTCCGGCAGGGTTAGGGTAATGCGGGTGGAGTCGGTGGAACTGAGAGCGATCTTGGCGTCGATGACGGCTTTGCGGAGCTGCTGGATGACTTCGGGGTTTTGCGTGACGTCGATGCCGAGGTCGCCGCGGATGTCGTCGAGGGCTACGGCGGTGAGGAGGAGGTCGATGTCGTCGCCGCCAAGGTGGGTGTCGCCGCCGGTGGCTATGACTTCGAAGATGCCGTCGTGGAGTTTGAGGATGGAGATGTCGAAGGTGCCGCCGCCGAAGTCGTAGACGGCGATGATGCCGTCCTTTTGCTTGTCGAGGCCGTAGGCTAGGGCGGCGGCGGTGGGCTCGTTGACGAGGCGAAGGACGTCGAGGCCGGCGATGCGGCCCGCGTCCTTGGTGGCCTGGCGCTGCGCGTCGTTGAAGTAGGCGGGGACGGTGATGACGGCCTTGGTGACTTCGGCGCCGAAGAAACGGGTGGCATTATTTTTTAGCTGCAGGAGGATGTAGGCGGAGATCTCGGGGGGCGTGAGGGTGAGGCCGCCTACGTTGAGCTTGAGGACTTCGCCGGGCTTGAGGTCGGGGGCAAGATGGAAGGGGAAGAGTTTTAGCTCGGGCTCGACGTCGGCGAGGTCGCGGCCCATGAGGCGCTTGACGGAGTAGACGGCGTTGGCGGAGTTGGTGAGGAGTACGTTGCGCGCGGCGTTGCCGACTGCGAAGCCTTGCGCCGTGTCCTGATCGAATGCTACGACGGAGGGGACGATGGCGCTGCCGTCCTCGCCGGGGATGACGGCGGGAATGTCGCCCTGCATGAAGGCGATGAGGGAGTTGGTGGTGCCGAGGTCGATTCCGACGACCGGGGCGGTGGGGCGATTGGGCTGTTCGGGCACTGCTTCCTCTGCTTTCGTGGGCGCGGGGCGTGGAGATTGCGCCAAGAACTATTGTCTTCTATCCGATGGGTTTTGTGCGGGGCGGGATGCAGGGGCACAAGGATCGAGATTGCGGGTAGACTGCAGGGGGGATTTTCTATGTCTAAACGATGGTTTGCTGTCGTTTTGCTGTTGGCAGCTTCGGTCGAGGCTGGTGCACAGGGGGCAAGCGCCTTCATGCAGGGAGTCGGCCTCAGGATGGGTGCCAAAGATGGCGATAACGTTGCGATTCCGAACGCTCCGTTTCAGGCTGACGTTGTCGTAACGCTGATGCAGACGCTGTCTGACGGTAACGTGCTCAACCGCGAGATACGAGGCAAAGTGCAGCGCGACGGTGCGGGCCGGTTTCGGTGGCAAGGTGCCGATACAACCGGCGATGGGAAAGTGAAGCCGGACGGGTGGGCACAGTCCATCGTTGTGGACCCTGTTGCAAAGCGAACCTTGATGTGGACCAGTCTTTCAAAGGATATTCGCGCGGGTCCCGTGGTGGAGGGAAGCCGCATCAGCCTCGAGTACGCGAGTTATAACGATGGGCGCGAGCATCTGCGGAAGGATATTCCGGATGATGTCACCAGCAAAGATCTGGGTACGAAGAAAATCAGCGGACTGGTATGTATGGGGACATTGGTCACCACCATTGTGCCGGTGGGCAAGATGGGCAATGAGAAACCCATTGTGATTACGGATGAGAGCTGGCACTCGGTGGACTTGCAAATGGTGGTTGAGCGCATGGTGAAAGATCCTCTTATCGGGACGCGGCGCGTCGAGTTCCAGAACATCACTCGCAGCGAGCCTGAGCCGTCGACCTTTCAGCCGCCAGACGGCTACAAAGAGCATTTCTTTTCAATGCCGCCTCCGGCAATGCCGCCGATTTCGGGCCTCAGTGCGAGTCCTCATTTTTGATGAGGGTTAGTCGGGGGTGAGTTCGACGAAGGTGCGGAGGCGCGAGAGGGCGGCGTCCCATTGGTTGGAGAGGGCGTCGAGATAATTTTTGAGGGATTGGACGGGGAGGGGGTCGAGCTCGTAGAGGCGCTCGCGGCCGGAGCGGGTGCAACGGACGATGTGTGCACGCTCGAGGACGCGGAGGTGCTTGGTGATGGCTTGGCGGGTGAGCGGGGAGTTGTGGGCGAGGTCGGTGATGGAGCGCTGGCGGCCGTTGCTGAGCTTGGTGAGGAGGGCGAGGCGAGTCTCGTCGCCGAGGGCGGCGAAGAGCGGGGCTTGGCTGCGGGTGTGCAGGCTGCGGGTGTGGGGGCGCTGGCTGCGCGGGTCAGGGGTGCTGGGCGACATAGGCCTCGATGTTGTGCATCTGCGCGGCCCATCCGCCATCGTTCATGAGGAAGGCTTTGGGGCGGCGAGCGGCGGGGATGTTTTCGAAGCCGGACTCGGTGACGCGAAGGAGGGTGCCGGTGGGCGTGGGGGCGAGGTGGAACTCGACGAGCGTGGGGGTTTCGTGGGAATAGTCGACGGCGGGATCGATGGCGTAGGGATGCCAGGTGAAGGAGAAGGTGTGTTCGGGTTCGATCTTTTGGATGACGGCTTCCCAGCGGACGTGCTCGTAGCCGGGATGAGTGATGAAGCCGGCGGAAGGCTGGCCAGGCCGGAAGGGTGCGTCGATGTTGACGCGGAACCATTCGCCGAACTGGCGGTGGTCGGTCAGGGCTTGCCAGACGCGGGAGACAGGGGCGTGGAGTTCGATGGATTTTTCGATAATGTGTTCGGCGCGGTTGGATTCCATGGGCAACCTCTTAGTTGCATATTAGCGTAGCCGAATAAAAAGCGCAACCTTGCGGTTGCATGAGAATTCTACTTTGGTCTGAGGGCGGTGGTGTCAGTGCGGACGTTGTAGTTCTTGGGGATGCGGAGGATAAGCGTTGGCCGGGGTGGGAGTCTGACTGGCGCGACGGGTTGTCCCGGTGGGGTTGGGGCGGCGGGCGCGGAGACGGGTTGGAGTTGAATTCCGGCGAAGGTGTCGCCGCCGGTAAGGGAGATGGTGGCGGTGTAGTGCTCATAGCCGCCGGCGAGGACGTCGACATTGATGCTCTGGGCGGGAGGCGATGTGCTGTCCATAATGAAGGCGTACCGGCCTTCGCTGTCAGTGGGTTGGGAGGCGAGCTTGTTGCCGAGGTCGGCGGTAACGATGGCGTCGACTACAGGTTTTTGAGTCACGTCGTCTTCAACGAATCCGTTGAGGCCGACTTGAGTGGCAGGCGGTGGCGGCGGCGGGGTAGGTGGCCGAGTGAAGTAATAGATCGCGACGCCTGCGATGATCGTTGCGATGATTCCGCCGGCCCAGGTGAGAAGAGCCCCGAACTTGGTTTGGTTGTCGGCCATGATGTTTCTCCGGCAACAGGATAATGGTGTACGGCGATCGGGGAAGACTTAATTTCGCGCGCGCTGAGGATCGAGGTTTGGAGTACTGCTTGTGGGCGTCAGGGTTGGAAGACGAGGCGGACGCCCTGGTCGTCGGTGTTCCAGAGGGTGGTGACTTCGCTGAGGGGAGCGGTTTTGAGGGCGAAGTGCAGGGGGTTGGTGGCGATGTGGTCGAAGAAGGCGATGATGGCCTGACGGATCTGGTCGAGGGAGGCGCTGCCGAAGCCGCTGCCGAGGAGCTCGAGGCCGGAGCTGCGGAGGGTGGCTGCGGGGAGCGTGATGGTGGGGCCGGCCATGTTGCCGATTTGGATGTAGCGGATGCGCGGGGCGGCGTGGCTGAGACCCTTTTGCGCGATGGCGTCGAGGAAGGCTTCGGCGGGCGGGCCCCAGAGGTAGTCGAGGACGATGTCGACGCCGTGGGTGGCGATCTCGTTGCGAAGAGCGGCGATGAGGGCTTCAGGGGATTGGTCGAGTGAAATGGTGGCGTCGGCGCCGAGGGTGGTGAGCTCGGCGAGGGCTTGCGGGTTGCGGCCAGTGGCGACGACGCGGCGGGCTCCTCGGGATTTGGCGATCTGCACGGCGAGTTGGCCGGAAACGCCGGTGGCGCCGAGGATGAGGGCGCTCTCGCCGGGTTGGAACTGGGCGCGCATAAGGGCGACGGAGGACGACATGGCGGGATTGGCGATAGCGGCGGCCGTGGCGTCGGGGAGTGCGTCGGGGACGGGGATGAGCATGGCGCCGGAGGCGATGGCCTGCTCGGCGAAGGTGCCGAAGGGTGGGCGCGCGCTGCCGAAGAGGACGCGGGTGCCGGCGGGGAGTTGGCCGAAGGAAGATTGGAGGCGGCCAACACCGTCGACTCCCGGGACGAAGGGGAGGACGCCGGCGCTGCCGTAGTGGGTGCCGTTGGCGAGAGATTTGACGATGCGGTGAAGGGCGGCGGCGGTGACGTCGACGAGAACTTCGCCGGCATCGGGGTTGGGGACGGGGTCGTCGAAGGTGGTGTAGATGGGCGGGGCGTCGAAGGATCGGACTACCGCAGCGTTCATGGGAGCCTCCGGAATGACCTTGATTTTAACTGTACAGGCGCTGATTGCGGCGTAATGATGGTGGCGAGAGACGTTGGGCCGGAGGTGCAATCATGGCTGGATCGATGCTGATTCCGAGCGTGCGGTACAAGGATGCGCATGCGGCGATTGAGTGGCTGGAGCGGGTGCTGGGGTTTGAACGGCAGGCGGTGTATGAGGGTCCGGACGAGACGGTGGCGCACGCGCAACTGACGTTCGGAAAGTCTGGGATGTTGATGCTGGGGTCGGCATCGAATGGAGGTCCGAACAGGGATATGTATGCGCTGCCGGCAGAGATTGATGGGAGGGTGACGTCTCCGCTGTACCTAGTGGTGAAGGATTGCGCGCCGGTGTGGAAGCGAGTGAAGGTCGAGGGAGCAGATGTGGTGATGGAGCTGAAGGAGATGGAGTACGGCGGGAAGGCGTTTACAGTGAAAGATCCCGAGGGGTACATGTGGTCGGTGGGTGAGTATGATCCGTGGGCTTGAAGGCGGTTGTCAGTTCTCCGGTGAGGGTGAGGGCGCGTCGATGACTTGACGCGCCGGTGGTTGGTGGGCGATTACCTCTGGTCGGCGGGTGGGGCGAAGCGCTGGACCGAGGGGTCGAGGCGGTTGGAGCCTTGGGTCTGGAGCATCCAGCCGGGGTACTCGGGTGGGAGGGCGCTTACTTCGTCTAGTTGCTTGAGCTCGTCGGGGGTTAGTTTCACTTCAGTGGCGGCGATGTTGTCTTCCAGTTGATCGAGGTGCTTGGCTCCGATGATGATGCTGGTGACTACGGGCTTGGCGAGAAGCCAGGCTAGCGAGATGCGCGCGGCGGAGCAGTTGTGAGCCTTGGCGATGGGAGCGACGACGTCAAGGATGCGCCAGGCGCGTTCCTTGTCGACGAGGGGGAAGTCGAAGTTGGAGCGGCGGGAGTCGGCGGGCTTCTGATTTTCGCGGGAGAATTTTCCGGAGAGCAGGCCGCCGGCTAGCGGGCTCCAGACGAGGAGGCCGGTCTTTTCTGCTTCGAGGAGAGGGACGATGTCGCGCTCGAGGTCGCGGCCGGCGATGGAGTAGTAGGCCTGCAGGGTGTCGAAGCGGGCGAGGTTGCGGAAGTGGGAGATGGTGAGCGCCTTGGCAATCTTCCAGGCCTGCCAGTTGGAGATGCCGATGTAGCGGACTTTGCCGGAGGTGACGAGGTCGTCGAGTGCGCGAAGGGTTTCGTCGAGTGGGGTAACCGCGTCGTTGCCGTGGATCTGGTAGAGGTCGATGTGGTCGGTCTGGAGGCGGCGGAGGCTGCCGTCGATGGAGTCCATGATGTGGCCGCGGGAGGCACCGATGTCGTTGCGGCCGGGGCCGACGCGACTGAAAACCTTGGTGGCGATGACGACGTCTTTGCGCGCGATGTTGAGGTTCTTGAGGGACTGGCCGAGGGTCTTTTCGCTCTCGCCTTCGGAGTAGACGTCGGCGGTATCGAAGAAGTTGATGCCGGCGTTGATGGAGGATTGGACGAGCGCGTCGGCGGTGGGCTGGTCGACGGTGCCGATGGCTTTGAATAGGCCCGATCCGCCGTGGAAGGTCATGCAGCCGAAGCAGAGTTGCGAGACGAGCAGGCCGGTGTCGCCAAGAGTTTTGTATTGCATGGGGAGGATCCTTGCGCCGAGTGCGGCGGTGTGGGATTGGATGCTCGGTGGGTGAGGTAGGAAGCAGAATGGGCTGTACAGCGTGGGTGCTTGCGATGATGATAGCGAGAGTGGCGGAGGTGCGCGATGAGTGGAGTCCCGTATGTAGAGAACCTGGAAGGGCGCGATGCGACGAAGGTGATTGCGGAGACGCCGGTGCGGCTTGGGCTGATCCTGGATGGGCTAAGTTCGGCAGAGATTGAGGCGCGGCCGGCTCCTGGGAAGTGGAGTGTGCGCGAGATTATTGCGCACCTGGCGGACTGCGAGATTGCGTGGGGCTGGCGGCTGCGGCAGGTGTATGGTGAAGACCAGGTCACGATTCAGCCATTTGAGCAGGACGCTTGGGCGAAGGTGTATGACGCGTATCCGCTCGAGCTTGCATGGACGACGTTCAAGGCGTTGCGGGCTTGGAATGTGGCTTTTGTGGGGGCGCTGACCGAGGCGGATAAGAAGAAGGGGTATACGCATCCCGAGCGTGGCGGCGATGAGACGCTATGGACGCTGGTGGAGATTATGGCGGGGCATGATCTGCATCATCTGGTGGGGTTGAAGAAGCGCTAACGGCGGGCGGCGGCGGCTTGCTGGCGCGAGAGGTCGACCTCGAAGGCGGCTCGGCTTTGGGCGATGGCACGCTTGTAGCCGGCGGGGTCGATCCAGACGGAGGGGCCTTCGGTTGGCATTCGGGCTACCTTGTTGAGCAGGTCGAAGTATTCGCCGTGGGAGCTTAGGAAGATGTCGCAGGGGAGGGCTTCGAGCGCGGCGAAGGTGTGGGCAAAGTCCTGCGCGATGCCGGGGTAGGAGGAAGGGTGGCCGGGCGTGGAGATGAGGCGGTACTCGTCGAGCGCGGTGACGCTGCAGACGATGATGACGTTGAGGAGCTTGCCGTTTTCTATGACCTGCGTGGTCCATGTGGTGCAGCCGGGGGTGTGGCCAGCGGTCTTGTGGGCGGTCAGGGTTATACCGCCGAGCTGGACGGTACTCCCATTGTGGAGGGTACGGTCGACATGCGCTGCTGGAAAGGGTTTGAAGTGAGCGAAGTCGGTGCGGCCGCCCGTTTCGATGGAGGAGACGTCGGCGTCCATGACCATGTATTTTGCGTGCGTCTGTTTGAGGATTTCGGCACTGCCGCCGGCGTGGTCGGAGTGGGCGTGACTGATGAGGAGAATTTTGATGTCGGAGAAGTGGAAGCCAAGCTGTTCGACGCTGTGACGGATTTGTGGGGGTGAGGAAACGAGATTGGAGTTGATAAGGATGTCGCCGGCGGGCGTGGTGATGAGGTAAGAGGCGAGGTCGCGGCTGCCGACGTAGTAGAGGTTGGGCGCGATGCGGAAGGGGGTGAGGGGCGTAGTCCAGTTAGGGTTTTGCTGCGCGGTGAGCGGGGCGACGGGTAGTAGGCCGAGGGCGACGGCCATGAGACGCATGGATGGAGAGAAACGGCGCATGGCTTGTTGATAGCAGATTGCGGTTGGTGGTGGAGTGACGAACGCGATGCGAGTTCCAGTTCCGGCGTGGATTAGCGGTGGATTGCGTGTGGATTCGGCGTGGATTAGTCGAGGGCAGCGTTGACGTCGCGGACGAGATTGCGGATGTAGCTGCGGCGGTTGAGAAGAGCGACCATGGCTTGCACTGCGGCGTTTTGGGCGGTGTCGTTGCTGGTGTCGGAGGCGGCGTCCCACTGGGTCCACAGGACTTCGAGTTGCTGCTGCGTTTCGGCGAGCATAGAGGTGAATTTTGTGCGGGCGGTTTCGAGCTCGCGGCGGGCGTCGGGATCATCGCCTCCCATCTTCATCTCTTCGAGAGCCATGTTGAGCTCGAAGGCTTCTTCGAGGAGGTCGGGCGGGGCAACTTGTTTCTTTTGCGTGCCGGTGGACTTGGCGAGGTCGGTGGCGGCGCGGGATTGTTCTTCGAGCTGGATGCCCTGGAGGGAGAGAAGGTATTCGGTGCGGAGGATTGGGTCGCGGAGCGTGCGGTAGGCGTCGTTTAGCTGCGAGGAGGCGGCTAGTGCGGCCTGTTGCTCGATGGCGGGTTTGGCGGCGAAGCGGTCGGGGTGGAGCTTGCGGGATTGGGCGTAGAAGGTCTTCTCGAGGGCCGCGAGATCGATATGGAGGTGTTGCGAAAGGGAGAATTGCGCGAAGTAACTGTTTTGGTGGTCGTGGCTCATGCTGTTGTTAGAGTACCTGCGGCGGGGGTGGGATGCGAGGTCGCGTCTAAAGCTTCTAGCTGACAACTGAGAACAGGGACTATGAGTGACGCTCGATGCTGGTTAGGAGGGTCTCCAGGGCGGCCTGGGCGTCGCGGAGGGCGTTGCGGGAGTTTTCGAGGCGGCTAATCATGAGGGCGCCTTCGAGGGTGGCGATGAGGGTGTTGGCGATGCAGCGGGGGTCAGTGGAGCGGCGGATTTCTTTCGCCTTGATGCCGGTCTCGATGATGCCAGTGAGGCGGGCGCGCCAGTCCTGAATGCCCTTGCGGGCGAGGTCGCGGAGGGCTTCGTTGCCGTCGTCGGCATCGATGGCGGTGTTCATGAGGGGGCAGCCGCCGGGTATGGCAGAGGGGAGTTCTACGAAGAGCTGCACGACCCGTTTCAACTTGTTGATGGAGTTGGGGATTTCGTCCAGGTGCTCGGTGCGAACCTTTACGTTTTGGGCGAGGGCGTAGCGAAAGGCTTCGGCAGCAAGGTCTTCCTTGTTAGCGAAGTGGCGGTAGAGGCCACCTTTTTCGAGGCCTGTGGCCGTCATGAGGTCCTGCATGGAACAGCCGTCGAAGCCGCGCTGATTGAAGATGGGGGCGGCTTCCGCGATGATGCGCTGCCTTGTTGCTTCGCCTTTTCGCATTTCATTTGCCTCGCAAACCTAGCATATCGAAAAAAAGACGCATCGGTCGCATCTCTGGGGAATCTGATGATAAATGAGACCGCTTGGTCTCATTTATCCCTGCTGCTCCCGGAAGGACGACGATGGCGACTGCGACAGCACCTATGCCCACGCAAATTCAGACGGTTACGCGCGGGATCAATCCGTGGGTGGTGGCGCTGACGGTTACGATTGCTACGTTTATGGAGCTGCTGGATACGTCGATTGCGAATGTGTCGCTGCCTTATATTGCGGGCGGGTTGGGGCGTTCGTATGACGAGGTGACGTGGATTCTGACGACGTACCTGGTGGCGAATGCGGTGGTGCTGCCTATGTCGGCATGGCTGAGCCGGGTGTTTGGACGGAAGAACTACTATATGGCGTGCGTCGCGCTGTTTACGGCTACATCGTTTCTGTGCGGTGTGGCTCCGACGCTGGGGATCATGCTGATTGCGCGGGTGATGCAGGGGATTGGTGGAGGCGGATTGGCGCCGGTGGAGCAGGCGATTTTGGTGGATACGTTTCCGCCGGCGAAGAGGGCCTCGGCGTTCGCGCTGTATACCGTGGCGATTGTGACCGCGCCGGCGATTGGGCCAGTACTGGGCGGATGGATTACGGATAACTACAACTGGCGGTGGGTGTTTCTGATCAATATTCCGGTTGGGTTGCTGTCGCTGTTTTTGACGAATCGGTTTGTGCATGATCCGCCGGCGTTTGCCGAGGAGCGGAAGACGGTGCGCAATGCTGCCGGGAAGTTGAATGTCGACAGCGTGGGGATTGCGTTGATTGCGGTGGGTTCGGGGGCGCTGGAGGTGTTGCTGGATCGCGGACAGATTGATGACTGGTTTGGATCAACGCTGATCTGCTGGCTGTTTGTGATTGGGCTGGGATGCTTGTCGGCGGCGGTGTTCTGGGAGCTTCATCATCCTGATCCGGTGATTGACTTTCGGATGCTGAAGACGCGGAATTTTGCTGTCGCGAATATCTTTTATTTCATCTTTGGCTTTGGATTGTTCGCGAGCACTACGATGATTCCGCAGATGCTGCAACAGTTGTATGGGTACCGCGCGATTGATGCGGGTCTGGTGCTGGGACCGGGGGCGTTTGTGATTACGCTGCTGGCGCCGGTGGGAGCGCAGTTGGTGCAGCGGGGGATCGTGCATCCGCGGATTCTGCTGTTCGGCGCGGTGATTGTTGTGGGCTTGTCGATGCTGCACTACAGCCATATGAACTTGCAGACGGACTACGCGCATTATGCGTGGGCGCGGGCGCTGCAGGGGTTGGGGTATGCGTTCTTCTTTGTGCCGCTGTCGGTGCTGACGTACTCGCAGCTGAAGCCGAATCAGAACAACAAGGCTTCGTCGCTGACGAATTTCTTTCGCAACTGGGGTGGAAGCTTTGGGATCGCGTTTATTACGACGATGGCGGAGAGGCGGCAGGACTTTCACCAGTCGAGGGTGGGTGGCCATCTGACGGCGTCGACACTGCCACTGCAGGAGAGCGTACGGCAGACGGCGCTATTTTTGCAGGCGCATGGGTACTCGGCTGCAGATGCGATAAAGGCGGCTACGCTGCGG